>Ga0118677_10008532_pt1 | contig 16389 bp, 13 predicted proteins | sample AliMusrvi5mmetaG_FD_86154 | JGI IMG/M metagenome (GOLD analysis project Ga0118677, IMG submission 86154) | reverse complement strand
CAAACCACCTTGCCACTTGCTAATGCTTCAAGGCGTTACCCTTGCACATAAGGGACTTACACCCTCCGGACTTTCTTTTATTCAAAGAACTTGATTATATTTACCATTCAAGGCACACACACAGGCTACAGGCTAAAGCGGCAGAAATAAAGGCTGCCGCGACGTTACTTTCCTGGAACCGTGATCCTGCCGGATCTGTAGACGTACGGTTTCCGCTTCAGCCTTTAGCCTCAGACCGTTAGTGGCAAGCGTGTGAACATTAGTGCAAAGTCAAAATGTAAGTCCAATAATTAGTGATTATGCCTCTTTTTTTTTATCTTTGAGTATGAAAAGGCAGGAGCTAATAGGACTTGATTTTGAAGTTGACAAACTGACCAACTCAATTGAAAATATTGTTACTGGCGATAGCTTTGCAACTGAGATCTCCATTATTTCAATAACTGATCTAAAGAAAGTTACCAAAAAGAATGGTTGGCAATTTGATTGGAAACTTGAGTTCAAACAACATCAAAAGGATGTTTACAAGTTGACTATAGCAAATAATCAATCACTAGTGTCTCGTTTAAATATTAAAACGTTCTTTGAAAAATTTGATAATCAGTTATTTATAGGGTAGTTTCTTGCGTGACGATTTCAATTGGTTTTCTTTGGGTTAAAATCTTCAGAATATGAACCAAGGGAAATATGTTTTCGCTCAGATTACAGAATTTTTGCCCCGCAGGGTATTCGATAGAATTGTTGAAGAGCATAACGGCAATAAGCACATTCGAACTTTTACCTGTTGGAATCAAATGCTTTGTATGGTATTCGGGCAACTTACCAATCGTGATAGTTTACGCGATTTGATTGTTGCGCTCGAAGCTCACAAAGCTAAATCGTATCATCTGGGATTTGGTTCAACGGTCACCCGTCCCACTCTTGCGAGAGCAAACATCAATAGAAGCTTTAAAATCTATGAAGAGTTTGCCTACCATCTTATTGATTATGCTAGAAGGGTATGTGTTTGCGATGATTTTGAAGTAAAAGTAGATGGCAATGTTTATGCCTTTGATTCAACGACGATTGATCTGTGTTTAAGTATTTTTTGGTGGGCTGAGTTCCGAAAAGCAAAAGGTGGGATAAAAATGCACACACTTTATGATATTAAGACTCAGATACCCAGTTTTATCTACATTTCTACAGCTATCGTCAATGATATTAATGCAATGGATCACATTCCCTATGAAAGAGGTAGTTACTACATCTTCGACAGGGGATATAATGATTTTGAAAGACTTTACAGGATCAAGAACCTTGAAGCTAATTTTGTTGTAAGAGCCAGGGATAAGCTTGGTTTCAACAGAATTTATTCTCGTAAAGCAGATAAGCGAACTGGTATAAAATATGACCAGATAGGTGTATTTGCCGTTACCAGGTCATTTAGTCGATATCCTGAAAAGATCCGCAGAATCAAATACCACGATACTGAAACAGATGTTGAATTTGTCTTCCTGACCAACAATTTTGAACTAACAGCAATTGAAATTGCTACGCTGTATAAAAATCGCTGGCAAGTTGAACTTTTCTTCAAATGGATAAAGCAGCACCTGAAGGTAAAGAGCTTTTGGGGACATACCCAAAACGCTGTAAAAACCCAATTGTACTGTGCAATTATCGCCTACTGTTTAGTGGCAATTGTTGGAAAAGAACTCAAAATCCAGAGAACAACTTACGAAATTCTACAGATTCTAGGTATATCCTTACTCGACAAAACGCCTGTAATAGAATTACTTACAAATAATGATTACAAAAATGTCAAAGAACTCGATTATAAACAACTGTCACTCAGTCTCTTTTAACGAGACAGTAGTGATCTCATATCTCATATCTCATATCTCATATCTTTCCCAAATCTTCAGAGTCCCCACTTTATCCTTTATTTATACTCATCCCACGACTTGATGCTGATATCGTCCATCTCCAGTTTGCAGATGGCATAGATGAAGGCGCTGGCCACACGTGCGTTGGTAATCAGCGGGATGTTGAAGTCGATGGCATTCCTGCGGATGCGGTATCCGTTGGAGAGTTCCCGCTTGGTATGGTCCTTCGGGATGTTGATGACCAACTCGATCTTTCGTTGCTTGATCAACTCCAGGGTATTGGGTGACATGTCCTCCTCGTCGGGCCAGTAAACTTTTTCTGTTTCGACGCCATTTTCCTGGAAGAAATGGTGGGTTCCGCCTGTGGCGTAGATGGTGAAACCACGATCTATCAACATTCTTGCACTGGCAAGCAGTTCAATTTTTCCCCTGACCGGTCCTGAGCTGATTAGAATTGTTTTCTTCGGAATGCGGTAACCGACGGAGAGCATGGATTTAAGCAGTGCTTCATAAAAATTTTCACCGATGCAAGCCACTTCTCCGGTGGAGGCCATATCGACACCCAACACCGGATCAGCATTCAGCAACCTGTGGAAGGAGAACTGCGGTGCTTTTACCCCCACGTAATCCAGCTCAAACAGCGATTTATCGGGTTTTTCGAAAGGCACATCCAGCATTGCCTTGGTGGCAATTTCGATCAGGTTGGTCTTCAGTACCTTGGAAACGAAGGGGAAGGATCGGGAAGCCCGGAGGTTGCACTCAATCACTTTGATGTCGTTATCCTTGGCCAGATACTGAATGTTGAAAGGTCCTGTGATTTCGAGCGCCTTCGCAATTTTTTTGGATATTTTCTTGATGCGGCGGATGGTCTCCACGTACAATTTCTGGGGAGGAAAGACGATGGTGGCATCGCCTGAATGCACCCCCGCAAATTCGACGTGCTCGGAGAGGGCATAGGCTACGATTTCGCCATTCTTGGCTACTGCGTCCACCTCGATCTCCTTAGCGTTTTCAATGAATTCGGAGACGACCACAGGGTGTTCCTTCGAAACGTGCGCCGCCAGGGTAAGAAAATGTTCCAGCTGGTCGGGGTTGGTGACCACATTCATGGCTGCACCCGACAATACATAGGATGGACGGATCAGTACCGGGAATCCGACTTCATCCACAAATTTGTTTACCTCTTCGATGGTAGTAAGCTGGCTCCAGCGGGGCTGATCGACCTCCAGTTTATCCAGCATCGCAGAAAATTTATTACGATCTTCAGCATTATCGATCTTCTCGGCGGTGGTTCCCAAAATGGGAACCTTCATGGCATGCAACCGCATCGCCAGATTGTTCGGTATTTGGCCACCCATCGACAGCACGGTTCCCTTTGGCTCTTCCAGATCGCAGATATCCAAAACCCTTTCCAGGGAAAGTTCATCAAAATAGAGTCTGTCGCAGTTGTCGTAATCGGTTGAGACCGTTTCAGGATTGTAGTTGATCATGATGGCCCGGAAACCCTCCTTGCGAATCGTATTAACGGCATTCACCGAACACCAGTCGAATTCGACGGAAGAGCCAATCCGGTAAGCCCCGGAACCCAAAACAATGATCGACTTGTTGTCGTGCTGAAATTCCACATCGTGTTCGGACCCGTTGTAGGTCATGTAGAGGTAGTTGGTTTGGGCAGGATATTCACCCGCAAGGGTATCAATCTGCTTGACGAATGGAAGGATGTTGTGTTTTTTTCTGAAATCCCTTACTTTCAGGCTTTCTGCATTCATGTCGCGTACTCCTGATTTGATGACAATCCTGGCAATCTGGAAATCAGAAAATCCCAGTTTTTTTGCATCCTGCAACAGATCCGCAGTTAGATTCTCAAGGGTATTGAACCCTGACAGTTGCGTCCTGAGCAGGTAGATATTTTGTAGCCGCATCAAAAACCACTTGTCGATGCGGGTGATTTCCCATATTTTATCCACTGAATAACCTTTGTGAAAGGCTTCGGCGATGGCAAAAATACGGCGGTCGGTTGGATTCACCAGCTCTTCATCGATGTCGATGATCTCCATGTCGCCCCTGTTTCCTACGAAACCGTGCATGCCAATTCCGATCATCCGAAGCCCTTTTTGAATGGCTTCCTCGAAGTTTCGGCCGATGGCCATGATTTCACCTACCGATTTCATACTGGATCCCAGATTCTTCGATACGCCGACAAATTTGCCGAGGTCCCAGCGCGGGATTTTCACCACACAATAGTCGAGGGCAGGTTCAAAACAGGCAGTGGTCTCCTTGGTGACCGAATTTTTCAGTTCGTGCAGTCCATAACCCAGTCCGAGTTTGGCCGCCACGAATGCCAGCGGATAGCCCGTCGCTTTGGAGGCCAGCGCAGAAGACCTCGACAATCTGGCATTCACCTCGATCACCCGGTAATCTTCCGACTTGGGATCCAGGGCAAACTGGACGTTGCACTCCCCAATCACCCCAATTTTACGGATGATTTTGATGGAAAGTGCCCTCAGCTTGTGGTATTCATCATTCGAAAGGGTCTGGGAAGGAGCAACAACAATGGATTCTCCTGTGTGGATTCCCAGCGGGTCGAAATTCTCCATATTGCAAACGGTGATGCAGTTGTCGTACTGGTCGCGGACTACCTCATATTCCACCTCTTTCCATCCCTTGATGGATTCCTCCACCAGGATTTGACCTGAATAGGAGAAGGCATTATCTGCCAATTTGTTCAGCTCCTCTTCGTTGGAGCAGAATCCCGATCCGAGTCCGCCAAGGGTATAGGCTGCCCGGATGATCAGCGGATAACCAAGCTTATTGGCAGCTTCCCTGGCCGCCTCAATGGAAGTACAGGCGATGCTGCGAGGTGTGAGTACATCAATCTCGTGGAGGATCCCGGAGAATATTTCGCGGTCTTCCGTGTTGATGATCGATTGCACGGGCGTACCGATCACCTTCAGGTTATATTTGTCCAGAATACCTTGTCGAAACAGGTCAACCCCGCAATTCAGCGCAGTCTGTCCACCGAAAGCGAGCAAGATTCCGTCGGGTTTTTCCTTCTGTATTACTTTTTCAACAAAATAAGCGGTAATCGGCAAAAAGTAAATCTTATCCGCAATCTCTTCGGAAGTTTGGATGGTGGCGATGTTGGGATTGATCAGGATGGTGTAAACTCCCTCCTCCTTCAATGCCTTCAGTGCCTGGGAACCGGAATAGTCAAATTCACCGGCCTCACCGATTTTGAGAGCCCCTGACCCAAGAACGATTACCTTTTTAATATTTGTGTTTAGCATAGCTGTTCTGTTGAGATGTTGATGATAGGTAGCAGTAGAGACGTTGCATGCAACGTCTGTACCGGTATTCCAATTGAAGAATAAGGAGAAATATTTCCGATAGGATACTTCACTTTGTTGTTTTTGATTTTAAAATATTCGCAATAAAATCGTCGAATAAGTATTCCGTATCAACCGGACCCGATGAGGCCTCCGGGTGAAACTGGGTAGAGAAGAAGGGTTTCGTTTTGTGACGAATCCCTTCGTTGGTATTGTCATTTACATTGTAGAAGAGGGTTTCCCAATCATCCGGCAAGGTATCCTGATCAATGGCGTACCCGTGGTTTTGGGAGGTAATGAAACACCTGTTGGTACCACTCAGCAGTACCGGCTGGTTGTGGCTTCTGTGTCCATATTTCAGCTTGTAGGTTTTGCACCCGCCTGCCAGTCCGAGCAGCTGGTTGCCCAAACAAATCCCCATAATTGGTTTGTCTTGTGCAATAGCAGTCCGGATATGTTGCACGGTGATGTCGCACATGGTCGGATCCCCGGGACCATTGGTAAGAAAAAGTCCATCGTAGGGAATCGTGTTGAAGTCGTAATCCCAGGGGACACGAATCACTTTGACTCCCCTTTTGAGCAGGCAGCGGATGATGTTGTTTTTCACGCCGCAATCCACAAGTACCACGGTGAGATCTCCCGTTCCGTAGGTCTCAATGTTATTGGTACTGGCTTTGGCAACGAGATTCATCAGATTGGGATCCTCCATTTCTATGGAATCACCTTCAAACTCGATTTTCCCGATCATCGAACCTTTTTCCCTGAGGATTTTGGTAAGTGCTCTGGTGTCGATGCCATATATTCCAGGTATCTGCTGCGATTTCATCCAGTCGGCAAGGCTTGACTGTGCATTCCAGTGGCTGTATCCAAACGAGTAATTGTCGACTACCAGTCCGGTGATGTGAATCTTGTCGGATTCGAAATGGCGCGGAAGGCCATTCTCTTTCCTGTCTGAAGGAACCCCGTAATTTCCTATCATCGGGTAGGTAGAGACCAGAATCTGGCCGGTGTAGGAGGGATCAGTCAAACTTTCCGGATAACCTGTCATGGCCGTATAAAAGACCACCTCTCCGGCAACGGATTTTTCATAACCGAACGATTTCCCTTCAAACGTCGTACCATCTTCGAGTACCAACTTAACTTTTCGCATTGTGGTTGCTTTGAATTATCTCTTTATTTTTTATTCCAAGGTTTTTTTCTGTTGGCTTTTGGCTATTGGCCAATAGCACAACTCATAAAGGTGATTACCTGTGCTTCGGAAAGATATTCCAAAATCGAAAATCGAAAATGGAAAATCAATTTCCCAACTGGACTGGTCTCAAATAAAGAAAAAATGCGTTTCCACTACTTTTTTATCAGCAGTAAAAACGCACTTTTTGCGTTAACAAGATCGATATTCCCGGATGTTGTCGCACGGTTGCAAAAGTAGACAAAACTTCTGGTTTTGCAAATAATCGAGAGAAAATTTATAAATATTCATAAATTATTAACATTGCGGTCGAAATACAATAATTAATGCAAAATTATGCATCAAATACACAAATGATAGTTATATTTGCATTTTAATGCGAATAAATATACAAAATTAGTTTGTTTTGAAAAATAAGGAGGAACGTTTTGAATTGATCAAAAAGATCATCTCCAGCGAAGTAATTAGCAACCAGGATGACCTTCAGATGAGGTTGCTCTCTCTGGGAATGGATGTGACGCAGGCAACTTTGTCGCGCGACCTGAAATCCTTACAGGTGATCAAGGTCAGTGATGCAAAAGTTGGGTATGTTTACCGCTTGCCCTCCTATGAGCAGTTGCATCCAGCCACGGAAGGCAGTCCATCGCGTTTGAATTATTTGGCAGACGGGATCCGGGGAATCGAGTTTTCTGCCAATCTTGGGGTGATCAAAACCCTGCCGGGATTTGCCCCCAGCACGGCATTGGCCATTGATGAATCCGGTTGTGCGGAGATTTTGGGTACCATCGCCGGGGATGATACCATCCTGGTCGTTTTAAGGGATGGAGTAGGCCGAAATGACGTGATTAGGGCGCTGGTTGGCATTATGCCGAAACTCGAAAACAGACTATAAAAGGCTAAAGACGAAAGGCTAAAGACGAAAGGCTAAAGTGAAGATGCTGCGATTGGACTTAACCGACTAATTAAGTCACTTGCAGGAGGCTTTGTAAATAATTTGAAAACAACATCGAAACATGATATTCCGAAAAAAGGATAAAGAAGCGCAAAAGCCTGAAATCAGGGTCGTCCTGGCAGGTGAGGAGCATCTGAAATATGTGGATGAAATCAACGATACCATCGAGAAAGCCTCGAAGGAGCGTGGAACTGGTATCGCCCGCCGTACCTACGAGTACATTGCCGGTAAAATAAGCGAAGGCAAGGCCATCATCGCACTTGACGGGGAAAAATTTGCCGGATTCTGCTACATTGAGTCGTGGAGCGATGAAAAATATGTCGCTAATTCGGGCTTGATTGTGCATTGGGACTACCGGGGATTCGGGCTGGCCCGTCGCATCAAGCACAAGGCTTTCGAAATTTCCAGAAAGAGATTTCCGGATGCAAAACTGTTTGGTTTAACCACCGGACTCGCTGTTATGAAAATAAATTCAGAGCTGGGCTACAGACCTGTCACCTTCTCGGAACTTACTGACGACGAGCAGTTCTGGAAAGGCTGCCAAAGTTGTGTCAATTACGACATCCTTTTACGGATGAAGCATTCAAAATGTCTCTGTACCGGAATGTTGTACGATCCGGCCTGGCAAAAGGAGAAGCGAAAGATGAACATGCCGCTGGAAATGTACAGGGAGTGGCTGGAGAAGAGAAAAAAGGATAAAGGCTAAAGGGAGGGAATCCGAAGATTTGAGGGAGAGATATAAGATATGAGTGATGAGATATGAGATATGAGATAATAAAGATTAGAGCGTTCTTTACTTTAGCATTTAGCCTTTATCCTTCAAAAACGATAGAGCATAAATATTGATCTTACAATAAAATATAGAAAGATGAAAGAGAAAGTAGTACTGGCATTTAGTGGAGGGTTGGATACCTCTTTCTGTGCCATTTACCTGGCCCTGGAAAAGGGGCTTGAGGTTCATTCGGCCGTAGCCAATACGGGCGGATTTTCAAAGGAAGAGCTGGATGTGATTGAGAAGAAGGCATATGCACTCGGTGTGAAATCACACAAAACCTTGGATATCACTGCCGATTATTACAACAAGGGCATTCGCTACATGGTGTATGGCAACGTTTTAAGAAACAATACCTATCCCATTTCGGTCAGCTCAGAGCGAATTTTTCAGGCACTAGCGGTCATCGAATATGCCAAAAAAATTGGAGCCCAATATGTGGCTCATGGAAGTACCGGTGCCGGGAACGACCAGATCCGGTTTGACCTTGCCTTCGAGGTGCTCGCCCCGGAAATCAAAATATTGACTCCCACACGCGATCTGGAGCTAACCAGGGATGCAGAGATCGAATATCTTCGGAAGCACGGGGTAAAAGACAACTTTGAAAAGATGGCCTATTCCATCAACCAGGGACTGTGGGGTACCAGCATCGGCGGAAAAGAGACTCTAACCAGTAACAAGACGCTTCCTGAAACTGCTTTTCCAAAGCATTTGGAAAAAGAGGGAGAGGAGACGCTTACCCTTGAATTTTTGAAAGGTCAGTTGAAAGCTGTAAACGGTAAAACGCACCACAGCACCGTGGATGCCATCCGTGAGGTAGAGAAGATTGGTTCAGCCTGGGCCATTGGTCGCGACATGCACGTAGGGGATACGATCATCGGCATCAAGGGCCGGGTCGGATTTGAGGCAGCTGCACCCATGCTGATCATCAAAGCGCACCACCTGCTCGAAAAACATACCCTCACCAAATGGCAGCAATACTGGAAGGAACAGCTGAGCAACTGGTACGGCATGTTCCTGCACGAGGCCCAATACCTGGAACCGGTGATGCGCGACATGGAAAAATTTCTCGAAAGCAGTCAGGAAAACGTAACAGGGAAGGTGATCATCAAATTATTGCCCTATACATTTCAGTTGGTGGGTATCGAGTCTGAACACGATTTGATGAACAGCAACTTTGGCCAATATGGCGAAATGAACAAAGGCTGGAGTGCAGATGATGCAAAAGGGTACACCAAAATTTTGAGCAATCAGCTGAAGATATTTTATTCCGTCAACAAATAGTCGAATAGGAAAATACCAGTATATAAAAGAATGGCAGCATTAGAAAAGATCAGGGTTGGAATCGTCGGTGCCGCGGGTTATACCGCCGGAGAGCTGATCCGCATCCTTTTGTACCATCCGGGTACGGAATTGAGCTATCTGCAAAGCAGCAGCAACAACGGTCAACCAGTTACTTCGGTTCACAGGGATCTGCTTGGAGAAACGGAAATGGTTTTCTCAGAGATTGACCCGAATCGGGTGGATCTGTTGTTTCTCTGCTCCGGTCATGGCAAATCGCTGGAATATCTTGCGAAGAATACGGTTCCGGAGCACATTAAAATCATAGACCTGAGCCACGATTTCCGACTGAAAAGAGAAGGGAATCCGTTCGTGTATGGATTGCCGGAGCTGAACAGGGAAACCATCCGATCTGCGGTAAGAATTGCCAATCCGGGCTGTTTTGCCACGGGAATTCAGTTGGCACTTCTGCCATTGGCCGTCGCCGGACTGATTCAGGATGATCTTCATGTGAATGCCATTACCGGATCCACAGGAGCCGGTCAATCGCCGACTCAAACCTCCCACTTCAGTTGGAGAGACAATAATTTATCTGTATACAAAGCCTTTGAACATCAGCATCTGGGCGAGATCTGTGAAAGCCTGAAACAGGCACAACCTGAATTTGACCATGCCCTTCACTTTATTCCGGTAAGGGGAAATCATACGAGGGGGATATTTACCATGGCCTATACCCGATTTTCAGGGACACACGGGGAGGCCATCTCGCTTTACTCTGACTATTACCAGTCTCATCCGTTTGTACATATTTCGGATGAAAATCCTGATATGAAACAGGTCGTCAACACCAACAAATGCCTGCTCTACCTTGAAAAACACGGGGATCAGCTGATGATCATCTCCTGCATCGACAACCTGATAAAAGGGGCTTCAGGGCAGGCGGTACAGAACATGAATCTGATGTTTGGACTGGATGAGAGATTGGGGCTCAACCTGAAAGCAGTTGCTTTTTGACGATGAATGATGGATGATGGATGATGAATAAAGGAGAATTGCCTGTCAATAAGAAGAACCCTTTTCGCTATCCATCATTCATCTTCATCATTTTTAAATTTAACATACTTACAAAGTGAATCTATTCGACGTTTATCCGCTCTATGACCTCACCCCGGTATCGGCCAGGGGTTGTACCATCACCGACGAAAAGGGGGTGGAATACCTGGATCTTTATGGGGGGCACGCCGTCATCTCGGTTGGTCATTCCCATCCGCATTACATCAACAGAATCAGTGATCAGTTGAAGGCGATCGGATTCTACTCCAACTCTGTCCAAAATCCAATGCAGGTTGAACTGGCGCAAAAACTGGGAGAGCAATCAGGATATGCGGACTACCAGTTATTCCTGTGCAACTCCGGAGCCGAAGCCAATGAAAATGCCTTGAAACTAGCCTCCTTCCTGACAGGCAAGAAAAGAATTGTTGCCTTCGAGAAGTCGTTTCACGGACGAACGTCTGCCGCAGTGGCAGTCACGGACAATCCCAAAATTGTCGCCCCCATCAACGATGTACACGATCGGGTGATATTGCCACTCAACGACGAAGCCGCATTAAAACAGGCACTTTCCTCCGGCGAGGTTGCCGCCGTTCTGGTGGAAGGCATTCAGGGTATTGGCGGATGCAGGGTCCCTGAGCCAGCTTTTCTTCAGGCTGCCAGCCGGCTCTGCAAGGAGTATGGAGTGCTCTTAATATTGGATGAGATTCAGTCAGGTTATGGCAGAAGTGGAAAATTTTTCGCACACCAGTTTGCAGGTATCCGTCCGGATGTAATTACGGTTGCCAAGGGAATGGGGAATGGTTTCCCGGTAGGTGGCGTATTGATCGCACCTGAATTAAAGCCCTGGCATGGGATGCTGGGAACGACTTTTGGCGGAAACTACCTTGCCTGTGCAGCCAGCCTTGCCGTGCTTGAAATCATGGAAAAGGAGAGACTGGTTGAGAATGCTGCATCGGTGGGTGAATTTTTAATTCATGAATTGAAGGGCTTTTCTACCATCAAGGAGGTGCGCGGAAAGGGATTAATGATAGGTCTTGAATTCGAAGAGTCTATCGTTGCACTGCGCAAAAAAATGCTTTTTGAAGAAAAAATATTTACTGGAGTAACGGGCACTAACGTGATCCGGATTCTGCCTCCGCTGACCTTGAGTCAAAAAGAGGCATCCCGATTTCTGGAAACCCTCTCCCGTGTCTTGAAAAATATGTAATTTGCACTTTCAATCACAATTTTAATTTGCCATGCAAATCAATCAGATCAACATCGGAATCATTGGAGGGGGAAATCTGGGAAGATCGGTAGCCGAGGGCTTTTTGAAGGCCGGCATCGATGCGTCTAAAATTGTTGTTTCCCGGAGAAGGGTTCATCTGCTCGAAGATCTTCATGCCAAGGGAGTCCGGATTGAAAAGGATAACTCAAAGGCAGTTATCGGGCAGCAGGTGATCGTTTTGGCAGTCAAACCCTACCAGGCCATCGATTTGCTCAATGAAATAAAACCGTTTCTGAAGCCTGGGCAAATTCTTCTTTCCCTGATGACAGGAATCTCCATCGAGGAGTTGAATGAACATGTTCCACAAGGTGTGCTTACCTTCCGGGTAATGCCAAATACAGCCGTCGCGTTGCAGGAATCCATGACTCTGATTGCTGCGCCTGAATGTGATCCTGAAGTTCAAAAACTGGTTGGAGACCTTTTTGAAACACTTGGGAAAGTCATTTTTATCAATGAAGAGTTGATGGCTGCAGCCACAGTTCTGGGCGCTTGCGGAATTGCCTTCGCACTTCGATTCATTCGGGCAGCCATACAGGGTGGTGTTGAAATAGGCTTCGGGGCAGATGTGGCGCAGCAAATCGTTGCCCAAACGGTAAAAGGAGCGACCGAACTGATCCTTCAAACCGGCCGGCATCCGGAACAGGAGATCGACAAAGTGACCACCCCCAAGGGCATTACCATTTCCGGGCTGAATGAGATGGAACACCAGGGATTTTCCTCCGCACTAATCCGCGGACTGCTCGTCTCGTTCAATAAACTGAACAATGGCAAGTAATTTTGACAACGAACTAAAACACCAAAATATGGAAAGTCAAATTATTGAGATTGCTGATCGTCTCAGAAGTATGAGAGAATCACTCGAAATAGTTCCGGAAAGAGCCGCACAAACCTGCGATATTCCCGTAGCCGATTATTTGAAGTACGAAAGCGGGGAGATGGACATTCCAGTCAGTGTGCTTCACAGAATGGCAAAGTACTATGGTTTCGATATCACGACCCTGCTAACGGGCGAACAACCTCATGTGCATACTTTCGACCTTACCAGGAAGGGCAAGGGAGTTACGGTACAACGACAAAGATCCTACAATTACGAATCACTCGCAGCCAATTTTGTGAACCGGAAGGCGGAGCCCTATTTTGTCATCGTTGAGCCTAAGGAGGATCCTGAAATTAAGGTTAATTCTCATCCTGGCCAGGAATTCAACTATATGCTGGAGGGTCAACTGAAAATCTGCATCGGCGACAAGGAGGTCATTCTTAATCCCGGTGATTCCGTCTACTTCGACTCAGGCATTCCACACGGGATGCAGGCAATGAACGGCAGAGTAGCCAGGTTTCTTGCAGTGGTGCTCTAGGAAATGGAGTCAAAAAAACGGGAGACGTTGATTTCGGATGCCTTTCGGTTTGATGTTTTACAAAAGATGTTTTAATGGTCAATTCTCAATCATACAAAAAAATTGTCGTTAAGGTTGGAAGCAATGTGCTGACCCGGGAGGATGGGATGCTCAATGTCTCCCGGATGGCACACATTGTCGAACAGATCACTCAGTTGAGGAAAGAGGGGGTACAGGTTATCCTTGTGACCTCCGGTGCTGTGGCGGCAGGTCGTGCCGAAGTTGAACCTCAAAAGAAACTGGATCCCGTATCCAGCAGGCAATTGTGGTCGGCGGTAGGTCAGGTGAAACTGATCAACAGGTATGCAGATCTCTTCCAGGCTCAAGGTGTCATCTGTGCCCAGGTGCTCACGACCAAGGAGAATTTTGGGGACAGGCTGCATTACCTGAATATGCGTAACTGCATGCAGACTTTGTTGGAGAATGAGGTTATTCCCGTAGTAAACGAGAATGATACCATCTCCGTTACCGAACTGATGTTCACAGACAACGATGAGTTATCCGGATTGATTGCTTCGATGATGGATGCGGAAGCCCTGGTCATTCTATCCAACGTGGATGGTGTCTATACCTCTTCTCCAGACCAGCCTGGAAGTGAACTGATCCGCACCATTCATCCGAACAAATCGGCCGATGGAATTTCCATCTCCACCAAAAAATCCAATTTTGGAAGAGGCGGAATGCTTACCAAATACCACATTGCTGCGAAGTTAGCCGGTCAGGGAATCTCTGTTTTCATCGCAAACGGATTCAGAGAGCGAATACTGACGGACATCCTTCACGGGACCCATCAACCAGCTTTTACCCATTTTCTTCCTGCAATCAAAAAGTCAAGCGGAGTCAGGAAGTGGCTTTCCCACTCCGATGATTTTGCGAGGGGAGAGGTGGTTATCAACGAAGGAGCCAGACTGGCTCTCCTTTCCGATAAGGCTGTAAGTCTGCTCATGATTGGCATTTCCTCCGTGAGTGGCTATTTCAAGGAGGGAGATATCGTCCGGATCAAAGACCAGGAAGGCGTGTTGCTCGGACTTGGCAAGGCCTCCTTTTCTTCCGATGAAACCCAGGAGGAAAAGGGGGGCAAGAAGACCAGACCTTTCATTCATTACGATTATTTATACCTGCTCTGATGACAAAAAATCTAGCCAACAGCTTTGATTTGGCATTGCATGCCAGCAGGAAACTCGCTAAACTGACCGATGGTCAGATCAATCAATTGCTGCTTAGACTGGCCGAAGCAGCAGAGGAATCTGTAGAAGCTATTTTAATTGAAAACCAGAAAGACCTCGATCGGATGGATCCGGTGGATCCGAAATACGATCGGCTAAGACTGACAAAGTCGCGGATTGAAGCGATTGCTTCTGATATCAGAAATGTTGCAACCTTGCCTTCCCCACTTGGGAAAATTCTAGCAGAAGAGATATTGCCAAATGGATTGAAAATTAGGAGAATTAGTGTTCCATTTGGTGTAATTGGCATCATTTACGAGGCCAGACCCAACGTTACCTTTGATGTCTTTGCCCTTTGTATAAAATCCGGAAATGCGGCTATTTTAAAGGGTGGAAGCGATGCCGACCACTCCAACCGGGCCATTGCTGCGGTTATTAAAAAAGTCCTGCGTGACCAGAATATCGATGAAAATGCGCTGACACTTCTGCCTCCATCGCGGGAAGCAACCGCCGTCCTTTTGCACGCAAGAGGCTATGTCGACCTGATTATTCCAAGGGGCAGTCAGGCTTTGATCGATTATGTGCGCGAAAATGCCAAAATCCCCGTCATTGAAACCGGTGCCGGCATTTGCCATACCTATTTCGATTTGGATGGTGACAAGGAAGTGGGAAGAATTGTTATTCACAATGCAAAAACACGTCGGGTGAGCGTATGCAACTCCCTCGATTGCCTGATTATACACAAAGATCGGTTGAAAGATCTGCCATTTCTGGTTGAATTGATGGAGCAGAATCAGGTAGAAATTTTTGCAGATCCGCATGCATTCGAAGCACTTTCGGGGAATTATCCGGTTACACTCCTTCATCCAGCTCTGCCGGAATCGTTTGGTACCGAATTTCTCTCTTACAAAATGGCCATAAAAACGGTACCTTCGTTGGAGGAGGCACTGAATCACATCGCAAAGTTTGGTTCCAAACACAGTGAAGCTATTCTCTCTTCAAACAGGGGCACGCTGGATGAATTTCTGCTCACGGTCGATGCCGCTGCCGTTTATGCCAATGCCAGCACTGCCTTTACCGATGGGGCACAGTTCGGACTCGGGGCTGAAATAGGGATCAGTACCCAGAAATTGCACGCTCGGGGTCCAATGGCTCTTCAGGAAATCACGACCTACAAATGGATCGTGGAAGGAGAGGGGCAAATAAGACAAGTCTAAAGGCAAAAGTAAAGAACGCGATAATCAAGCTGTTCAGGTAATTCATCATTCAACATTCAACAATAACATGCTTCAATTTACATCAGTTTACGACCTGCCAGACCTTAAAGAGGCAGTTCAAATGGCCAGGGAAATCAAGACAAATCCCTATGGATACCAGCATCTAGGCAAAAATAAAACCATGGTTCTCATCTTCTTTGATTCGAGTCTGAGAACCAGATTAAGTACCCAGAAAGCAGCCATGAATCTGGGAATGAACACAATGGTTCTCAATGTCAGTCAGGATGGATGGTCGCTGGAGACAGAACTGGGGGTAGTGATGGATGGCGACAAGCCGGAACACTTGCGGGAGGCAATACCCGTCATTGGTACCTATTGCGATGTAATCGGTGTGCGTGCCTTTGCACGCTTCGAGAGCAAGGAAGACGACTACCAGGAAAAAATACTGAAGCAATTCATCGAGTTCGCAGGAGTGCCGATTGTCAGTATGGAGGCAGCTACCCGCCATCCGCTGCAGAGTTTTGCAGACCTGATCACCATAGAAGAATTCAAGCAAAAAGCCAGACCAAAGGTTGTCCTCTCGTGGGCACCCCACCCGAAGGCATTGCCTCAGGCAGTGCCCAACTCTTTCGTGGAGTGGATGCGCCAGACGGATTATGAACTCGTGGTTACACATCCCGAAGGATATGAGCTGGCTCCAGAATTTATGGGTGATGTTCATGTAGAATACGACCAGGACAAAGCCTTCGAAGGGGCCGACTTCATCTATGCCAAAAACTGGTCGGCTTATGGCCAGTACGGCAAGATTCTTTCCAAGGACAGAGACTGGACGGTCACCATGGAGAAAATGAAGCTGACAAACAATGCCAAATTCATGCATTGTCTGCCCGTTCGGAGAAATATGATTGCTGTC
>Ga0118677_10008531_pt1 | contig 16389 bp, 10 predicted proteins | sample AliMusrvi5mmetaG_FD_86154 | JGI IMG/M metagenome (GOLD analysis project Ga0118677, IMG submission 86154) | reverse complement strand
GGCCAGCTGCAGGAATGGGTCGAGGATTGGGAGGACAAGGAGCCTCGCCACCGCCATATCCCCCACCTCTACGGACTCTACCCAAGCAGCCAGATCACACCTGCCGCCACCCCCGATCTCGCACAAGCGGCAAAGGTGTCCTTGAACCTTCGGGGCTACGGCAGCACCGGATTTGGCCGGGCATGGACTGCCGCCTGCTGGGCTCGTCTGTTCGATGGAGAGCAGGCCGCAATCGCCCTAACCAATTTGGTGGCTAAGGACACCTGCCAGAACCTCTTCTCGTTGTGCTATGGGTCCCCGCAGGTGGACGGCACATTCGGGGCCACCGCAGCGATCGGCGAAATGTTGCTGCAATCGCAGGCCGGTGAAATCCACCTGATCCCTGCGCTGCCCTCAGCCTGGGCGAGCGGCTCGGTCAAGGGAATGCGTGCCCGCGGCGGGTTTGTTGTGGATATCGCCTGGACGGATGGCAAGCTCGTTGAAGCCGTGATCCGTTCGCTGGCAGGTAACCCGTGTCGCTTGCGCTACGCGAAGCAAACCCATGACCTGAAGCTTGCCAAAGGCGAGAGTTTCCACTGGGCAGGCCAATAGGACTGAATAGGGATTGGCCGTGAGGGTCACTCACTGCCATGAATTATATGACGAACGAGAGATATGAAAGCTAACAATACGCTATTTGCCATCGCCATCAGTCTTATCACTGCGGCTCTTCTAACGACAACAGCCCCGGCTGCCCGAAATGGTCAGATGACGGCTCCGGACTTCACCAAGGGTGCCAAGATCCCCGCCGGGGCAACCCATGACTGGAACCTCGGTGCCACCGGGGCCCGCGGCTGGATTTTTAGTGACCAGATGGTCACCACCGACGCGCGCCAGATTGCCATCACCAAGGTAGATAAGGGTTCTCCTGCGGATGGAATCCTCGCGGTTGGGGATGTGATCCTCGGAGTTGGCGGCAAACCGTTTTCTTACGACCCGCGCACCGAGTTCGGTAAAGCTCTCACCACTGCCGAATCCGAAGCAGGCGGCGGCAAGCTAACCATGACCCGGTGGCGGGCAGACAAGACCGAGGAGGTGTTAGTGAAACTGAGTGTCCTTGGCAACTACAGTGCCACCGCACCCTACGAGTGCCCGAAGTCGAAACACATTCTCGAGCAAGGGTGCAAGGCGCTCTCCGAAAAACTCGCAAACTCCTCGTACGGCCGTCAGGACCCCATCACGCGGTCCCTGAATGCGCTTGCCTTGTTAGCCAGCGGCAATCCCACATACCTCCCGCTAATCAAAAAGGAAGCCCAATGGGCGGCGAACTATTCGGCCGACGCAATGCAAACTTGGTATTATGGCTACGTCATGATATGGCTCTCCGAATATGTGATGGCTACCGGCGACGAGTCGGTCATGCCGGGCCTGCGGCGGCTTGCGCTTGATGCTGCCAAGAGCCAGAGCGCGGTCGGTTCCTGGGGCCACAAGTTTGCGCTGCCTGATGGCCGACTGGGCGGCTATGGGATGATGAATTCCCCGGGGGTGCCGCTGACGATCTCGTTGGTGATGGCCCGCGCAGCTGGCGTGAAAGACCCGGCGCTGGACCACGCCATCGAACTCAGTGCCCGGCTGCTGCGCTTCTACATCGGCAAGGGCGCGGTTCCCTATGGCGACCATCATCCGTGGATTCAAAACCATGACGACAACGGCAAGTGCGGGATGGCTGCAGTCTTGTTCAACCTGCTGGATGAGGCGAAGGGTGCGGAGTTTTTCTCACGCATGAGCATCGCCTCCCACGGGCCGGAACGCGACACGGGCCACACCGGGAATTTCTTCAACATCCTCTGGGCGATGCCGGGCGTCGCCCAGTCCGGCCCCCATGCCACCGGTGCGTGGATGCAGGAGTTCGGCACTTGGTACTTCGACCTCGCACGCTGCTGGGACGGCAGTTTCCCCCACCAGGGTCCGCCCGAGGCCGCCAATGACAGCTACGCGGGCTGGGATGCCTCCGGCGCCTACCTGCTAGCCTATGCAATGCCGCTGAAGAAGTTATATCTAACTGGAAAGCGGCCGGGAGTTGTGCCGCAGCTCAGCGCCGCCGCCGCGCAGGCCATCATTCTGGATGGACGCGGCTGGAGCAACAAGGACCGCAACAGTGCCTACGACAAGCTGACTGGTGACCAGCTCTTTGCATGCCTCGGCAGTTGGTCGCCTATCGTCCGCGAGCGGGCGGCAATGGCCCTCGCCCGCCGCAGAGATATTCCCGTTCAGCCAGTGTTGAAAATGCTAGAGTCTCCGCAGATTGAATCCCGCTATGGTGCCTGCCAGGCGCTGAGCGCCCTTGGTGGACGTGGCGCGCCGGCCGTCGCAGCACTGCGGAAACTACTGGCTGAGCCAGACCTGTGGTTGCGCATCAAGGCGGCCGATGCCCTGGCAAGTATCGGCACTCCGGCCATTCAAGCCGTGCCGGAACTACTAGAACTGTTAGCCAAAGTCGATACGAAGAACGATCCGCGCGGCATGCAGCAGCGGTATTTTTCATTTGCCCTTTTTGATAACGGCGGCGAGCACGCTGTTGGAATGCTCAACCGTTCCCTTGACGGAGTGGACCGCGAGTTGCTCTATCAAGCGGTACGTGCCGGGCTCAAAAACCAGGACGGCCGCGCCCGTGGTGCCATCGGCTCGGTTTACCGGAATCTATCGGCCGAAGACATCAAGCCATTGTTGCCGGCCATTCTGCAGGCGGTTGTCCAACCGGCCCCGAGCGGCGAAATGTTTGCCGACGAAATCCGCCTGGAGGGCCTCCGCATCCTGGCCAAACATCGGATCAAGGAAGGAATCAGCGCATGCGTCAATTACACCCGTGACCAGAATCCGTGGGACAGCCAGGATCGGACGCCAAAACTGATGGAGATCCTGCTTAGCTACGGTGCCAACACGAAGTCGGTTATTCCCGATCTGACGCGAATTGCCGACTACTTCGAAAAGGACGAAAAGGATTTTCCCAGACATCTGATGATCATGAAGGCCAAGTGCGTCCGCGAGACAATCCGTGCGATCCATGCCTCAACCGACAAACCGGAACTCATCGGCATCCAATAGACCAACGGCAATTTTTCATGGTTTCAAGAGGACGACACGGATTGGATAAGCCCCCCGAAAGTGGCCAATACCACATCCAATCTTTCCAAAAAAATTTATTTGGAGACTCTGAAATTTTTTCCAAGCGTACTTGTCGAATCTGACGCGCTACCCACGCAACGGCCACAGTTGGGACCCCTGTGGGATCCATCGTGGCGGCGGCACCTAGCAAGGACAACAGTTCCGTTCTGCTTTCAACGGGTGTCGTTGCGGACAACTGGTTGTGCGGCAGCGGCACCGACGCGAACCGGACAATCGCCACCGATCTGACGATCGATTCGATCGATTGAGCAGGCGGATGTGAAGGTCAACAGCGGCGCGACCCTGACCTTGGCGTCCGGCGGATTGATTTTCCAGAGCAATAATTTCTGGCTGCAATCATCCGCAGACGCCGGTTATCTAACATCGGGCATCAGCGACCTCTACCTGCAGGTCGGCGGGGGCATTCGCCCCGTGGTGGGCAATTTCAATCCAGGCGGAACGATCGAGACTGGGGGCCTTCATGGCAGTTTGCGGTCAAGTTCGCGTTCGAATGGAATATGGGCACAATCGGCCAGGATCCCGATGAGTTGCTCAGGTCTGAGGCGAAGCCAGGCTAATAGTAGCGCTCCAAGCGCTGGCGGCTTTTGAGATCCAGAGTCGCCGGATCCGTGATGAGGTAGCGGGTGTTGCGGTGATCCATCACCACAATGCTGCCACCGGCCAGCGGCTGGATGCTTTCGTCGTTCTCGACGGTGAAGTGGGTTTTGCCGCGATCGGTCGTCACATGCCATTCATATCCGTGGGCGGCACGCAGGATTGCATGAATGGATAGAATGAGTGGGACGAAATCCCGCTGCGCCAGCGCATCGAGCAACAGCTCCCGGGTGGGTCCGGGCAGTGCCGCCAAGTCCTCGATGCAGGCCAAGTCTTGCCCGCCCGAGCTGGTGATGGCGACCCAGCGATCCGGATCCGTCAGGGGGAAGAGCCGAAGTGGCAGGACGTTGTCATGCACCACGCCTGCGGCATCCGTGAACATCAGGTTGCCGGCGGGGTTGCGCTGCAGATCGAAATGAGTGGCTGGCGGATTCATGCTTGCGATACCTCTTGCATGGCTTGGTGCAGGCGGGCGTAGGTGCCGCTGGTCTTGAGCAGTTGCTCATGAGTGCCAATCTCACTGATGCGCCCGTCCTCTAACACCACCAGCCGATTGGCCAGCCGCAGCGTGCCGAGCCGGTGCGCGATGGCGATGGTGGTGCGGCCGTGGACGAGATTGTCCAGTGCCCGCTGGATTTCCCGCTCGGTCTCGGTATCCACCGACGAGGTGGCCTCATCGAGAATGAGGATGGCCGGATCGATGAGCAGGGCGCGGGCGATGCTGATGCGTTGGCGTTCGCCGCCGGAGAGTTGTTGGCCGCGCTCGCCGACCATCGAGTCGTAGCCATCGACGAGCTTCATGATGAATTCGTGGGCACGCGCCGCCTTGGCTGCAGCGATGATCTCCTCGCGTGTGGCGTCGGGTTTGCCGTATGAGATGTTGTCTCCGATGGTTCCAAAAAATAAGTACGGTTCCTGCAGCACCAGGCCGATGTTTTTTCGGAAATCCTCCACGTGAATGTCGCGCAAATCCTGGCCGTCCACCAGAATCGCCCCCTCACTCACATCGAAAAACCGGCAGGCCAAATTGACCAAGGTGGTTTTGCCGGCACCGCTGGGCCCGACCAGTCCGATCATTTCGCCTGGGGCGATGTTGAGGTTGATGCCTCGGATGATCTGGCGCGAACCATGCCGGAACTTGATGTCCCGAAACTCAATGTGCCCGCTCAGCCGCCCAATCCGCCGAGTCCCCTCAGTGGCCGGCATGTCCGGCTCGACATCCAGAACTTCAAACACCCGGTGAGCGCTCGCCGCTGCCCGCTGGGCTGAGGCGAAAAACCGGCTCATTGCCTCCAGGCGGCCGTAAAACCGCGTGGTGTACGTCACAAAGCACCACAACACACCGACGGTTAGGCTGCCATGGGCGACGGTCATCGCCCCCACCACCCAGATGATAAGCAGGCCCAGATCGGTGAACATTTCGATCATTGGACTAAAAAACGACCAGGTCCGGTTGACCCGGTCATTGGTTGAAAAGACATGGTGGTCGGTCTGCCGGAACCGTGCAATCTCCCGTTGTTCCTGGGCAAACGCTTTGACTACCCGTACCCCGGGGATGGTGTCAGAGAGCACGCTGGTCATCAGCGACCAGGCCCGGCTCGAGGCCGCGAAACCACTGAGCAGATGGCCGCGGACGCACTTCACCAGCCACGCCACCAGCGGCACCGGCCCCAAGGCGGCAAACGCCAGCAGCGGATGAATTTTGAACAGGATAAAGGCCGTGAAGGCGAATTGAAACACATCGCAGACGAAGTCGATGAAGTTCACCGAGATAAAGAGCGACAGCCGGTCGGTGTCCGTGCCAATCCGCGAAATAAGATCCCCGGTACGTTTCTTGTTGAAGTAAATCAGCGACAGACCCTGCAAATGCTCAAACAACTCCCGCCGCAGCCGGCTGGTCACCAATTCCGCAATGCGGGCCACCACAAACGTCCGCCACCACTTCAACAGCCACGCCACCAAGGCTGTGCCTAACAGCATGGCCGCGTATGGCAGGAGTTGTCGCAATTGGATTTCATCGCTCTTGGTTTGCAGTGGAATAAGCAACTTGTCCACCAGCACCCCGGTGATCCATGGCGTGAGCAAACTCGCACTCGTCGCGGCAATCGTCAGCAACAAGCCCAATACGATGAGTCGCAGCCATGGCCGCGAAAATTTCAGCAGCCGCAGCAGCGGATTGCCGTGGGTAACGTCCGGCATCAGGTCGGTAAACCCCAGCCCTTCGTTATCGCCTTCGGCTTCGATGGGCTCGGCCATGGTGCTTGGTACGCCGCCATCCAGTGCCCGCTGTTGCTCCAAAAAACAGGCAACGAAGGTGTCGGCCTCCTTGACCAGTCCGGCGGTGAAGCGCCAGTGACGGTTGCCGGATGCGGCGGTGGCGGTGAGGTGCAGCGCGGCGGTGGCCCCCATTTCTTCCATACTCAGCCCCGCAATCTCGCCGAGTGCCCAATCTTGAAAGGGTTGCGGTCCCGCTTGGTTCTCCTCAAAGCACAGCAGCCGCCGGTTCGTCAATACCAACAGCCCCTTTTGAAATTGCAAGCGCTGGTCCAAATCCACTTGAAAGCGCGCCATCACCCGCTCCCCGGTCTCTAAGCGCTTTTCGAGGAGCGGAGGCGTCAGTGGATCGGCGGGCATGGAATTCGATAGGCGAATGGGCGGGCAAGGGGTTGCGGTCGCCCATGCTGCGGATCAGACGGGTTTTGTAAAGCGTAACTGACAAATTGCAAATTTTCTTCAGCGGTACAGCAATCTCTTGCGCAATTGGCGATTTATGGTCAACCTCCCCCGGCAGCACTGCGGATCTCCGTCGCGTGGCCACTGCAGCAGCTCTGACCCAGCTCCCTCATTTTGAGCGCACTACCCTCCGACAAGCGGCATTTTATCAGTATCCAAAAGATCCTTGCATTGCGGGGACCGAATCGTTGGACCCGTGTCACCGCGCTCGAATGCTGGGTGCGCTTCCTTCCGCTGGACTCTCATGCCCCGGATTGGCAAGCACGCCTGCTCGCTTGGCTGCCCACACTCGAACTCCAGCCCCATGGCCAGCCAGAGCCCGCCACTCTCGCCGCAGTCCTTCACGATTTGACCCTTCACCTGCAATCCCGCCCGGACTTGCACCTGCGCTTCGTCAAAGTGATGCCCACCTCCCAGAGCGACCTGTTGCGCGTCATCGTCCAATATGATGAGGAAACCGTCGGTCGGTCGGCCTTTGAACTGGCCCGGCAAATGCTGGATGCCGCGTTGACTGGTGAGCCGTTGGATGTTGCCGCCGGAATGGAAGAAATCACCGATCTTGCGGACGATTTGTGCCTCGGGCCCAGCACCCGCTCGATGGTGGATGCTGCGCTGAGTCGCGGCATTCCGGTGCGTCGGCTCACTGAGGGCAGCTTGGTCCAACTCGGCTGGGGCAGCAAGCAACAGAAGATTTTGGCGGCTGCCACCAGTCAGACGAGCGCCATCGCCGAAGACATTGTTCAGGATAAAAACCTCACCTGCCGCCTGTTGCGTGAGGTCGGCCTGCCCGTCCCGCACGGCCGTCCGGTCGATTCTGCCGAAGACGCTTGGCTCGCCGCCCTCGAAATCGGATTGCCGGTGGTCGTGAAGCCGCTGGATGGCAACCAAGGCCGTGGAGTCGCCCTCAACCTAACATCCAAGGAGCAGGTTTATGCGGCCTTTGATGCCGCCTCCGAGGAAAGCGATTCGATCATCGTGGAGCAATTTGCTGCAGGCGAAGATTACCGTGTGCTCATTGTTGGCCGCCACTTGGTGGCCGCAAGCCGCCGCAAGCCCGCCCACGTCATCGGCGATGGTCATCATTCCGTCAACGAACTCATTGCCGAGGCCAACCTCGACCCCCGCCGCGCCTCTGCCCATGCCGCCGCGCTCAGCAAAATCCGTATCGATGCGGTCGCTCTCGGTGTGCTTGGCGAGCAGGGCCTCACTCCGGACTCCATTCCGGCGGTAGGAAACATCGTTTATATCCGGCGCAATGCCAACTTGAGCACCGGTGGCACTGCGGTGGACTGTACCGACGACGTTCATCCGAGCATCCGGGCGGCCGCCATCGAAGCGGCCCAGACCGTCGGCTTGGACCTCTGCGGCATCGATATTGTCGCCATCGATATCTCCCAACCCCTGAGCGAGCGCAACGGCGTGATCATCGAGATCAACGCCCGCCCCGGCCTGCGGATGCACCTCTATCCATCTGAGGGCCGTCCTCGCAATGTCGGTGAGGCGGTTATCAGCACCATGTTTGCTCCTGGCCAAAACGGCCGCATCCCCATCGTCGCGGTCACCGGCGTCAATGGCAAAACCACCACCACTCGGTTCATCGCCCATCTTTTAGGAGAAAACGGCTGGCGAGTCGGGCTCACCAGCACCGACGGGGTCACTGTCGGCGGTCGGGTTTTGGACACCGGAGATTGCAGCGGACCGAAAAGTGCTCGGGCGGTGCTGGCTTATCCAGGCAGCGATGCAGCGGTGTTAGAAATTGCCCGTGGCGGGGTGCTGCGCGAGGGCCTGCCCTTTGATTGTTGTGATGTGGCCGTAGTCACCAACATCGGCGAAGGGGATCATCTCGGGATCGCGGAAATCCATACTCCCGGTGAACTTGCGGCCGTCAAACAAACGATTGTCGCTGCCGTGAGTGCCACTGGGACTGCGGTGCTCAATGCCGCTGATCCTTTGGTCGTGAAAATGGCGGAAATCAACCCTGGCCGCACCCTGTTTTTTGCCATCGACGGCAATCACGAGGTCATCCGCCAACATGGCGCTCTCGGGGGCTGCTCGATTTTTGTGCGCGATGGCTGGGTCATTCGAGCCGAAGGGACCAGCGAGTCGCCATTCATTGCTTTGCCGGATGTGCCCCTCACGCATGGCGGGCTCATCAACTTCCAGATTGAAAACACCCTCGCAGCGCTGGCGGCCGCGTGGGCACTGGGCATTGACGATGCGCTCATCCTGCGCGGTGCGCGCAGCTTCAGTTCCAGCTTCGATCTGTGTGCCGGTCGCTTCAACATGCTCGATTTCTCCGGCATCAGTGTCATTATCGACTATGGCCACAACGTCGATGCCTTGCGGGCTCTGCTCGATGCTCTGATTCATTTTCCTAACGAAAGGAGGATCGTCGTCTATAGCTCTGCTGGCGACCGCCGCGATGCGGATATCATCGAGCAAGGACGCATGCTCGCCCCGCACTTCGATGAGGTTTGGCTCTACGAAGGTGACTACGCCCGTGGCCGCCAGCCCGGTGAGATCATGACGCTCATCACCGAGGGCTTGAATGGCGCGTTGCGAGCCCGCCGAATCGAATGCATTCAAGGTCACCTTAAAGCGGTGGACTTGGCTCTGGCCTCCGCCAAACCAGGCGATTTGGTGATGATCCAAGCCGACACCGCCTACGAAACCGTGGATCATCTGCGGCGCAGACTGGCTGCCGGAGCCTCGCTCTGAAAGCCCTTGGCTTGAGCTCACCCTGAGAGCTGGCCCATCCAAAAATGAACAATTGCAGATCATGGTCTTGAGTAGCATTTTCATCATCGCGATTTTTCGGCGCTTTTGCTGGGGTCTTCTGGTAAATATTATGAAAAAACTCCGCCTCACTTTATGCTACGGACTCCTTGGGTGCGCGATCGCGTCGGCGGGGGATTTTGCCACGGAGATGTTGGATGCCACATGCAAGCTTTTTCATATGGACTCCACAGGCACCAGTGTTCTGATGCGTCGTGAGGCACCCGACGAGAGTCTTTATGTGGTGACTGCGGCTCATGTGTTGGAACGAACTAAGGGCGATACCGCCATCGTCGTTCTACGTGAGCTCCGCGCCGATGGCTCCTATCAGCGCCGCGATCACACCGTCGCGATCCGCCGCGATGGAAAACCCCTCTGGGTGCGCCACGCCGCAGAGGATGTCGCCGTATTGAGGTTGGCCGGGGCTCCTCCCGTTCCCGTCAGTGCTTTGCCATTGGCAGCTATCGCCGATGAGGCCAGCCTGACCGCTGCGGGCCTGCACATCTGCAGTTCGGTCTTCGTGTTTACGTTTCCCGAGCGTTTTGAGGCCAACGACGCTGGTTTCGCGGTGGCCCGCCAAGGCATCATTGCCAGTCATCCGTTCCATCCCATCCAAGCCTATCACACGTTCCTAGCGGATTTCACCACCTTTGCCGGCGACAGTGGCGGCCCGGTCTTTGTTGCCGGCTCCAACGGTCATCCATTGCTCATTGGCATCGTGCTTGCGCAGTTCCGGCACGATGAGCGGGTGACCATGGAATATGAGGACCGCACCATTCATCACCCCCTCGGATTGGGCACCGTGCTTCACGCTCAGTTTATCCGCGAGACCATCGAGCAAGCCGCCAAACAACCTGCAGCCGACGCTCCATAACCCCAGAGCTCATGGCTTGACCACCACCAGATCCGACGCGGCATGATTGTTGCGGCCGCCGTTCTGGGTGCGGAACCCATACACCAGATAGGCGGTGGTGCCCGGTGGTAGCGGCGTCCGGGCAACCAACTCGTCTTTGGCAAGGTTGCATTGAATGAAATTCCACTTGCGATCCTTCCAGAGGCCGCCGGAGGTGGTGAAATATACCCAGGCCTCGGTGAACTCACCCTTGAATTTGGCATGCACAATTCCGTTGCCTGGCTGGGTTTCCGGTCGCGCCACGCGTGGCAAGGCCGGGCCGCCTTTGACGATGTTGTCGGCGAAGGTATAAATTTCCGGGGCGTCCTCCCAGCAGTTGCCATGGCCGTGGGCCAGAAACGGCCGCAAGCACAGTGAGCTCGGACCTGCGGCGGTTTTGGCGGACTTGGCGAAGATGTTGACCTGAAAAACCGGGTCGGCAACGCCGCTGACCCACAGCATGGGCATTTTGGCGGCCGCCAAATGCGCCGAAGGATCCCATTTGCTGCGGTAGTCGTTGAATTGGGCCGCTGTCATGTTTTTGGGTGGGAACCATGTCGCGAGGCCAGGATTGTCGCTCTCGTGGATGAATCCGCAGCCATAGACGGGAACGACAAATGCAAAGCGCGAGTCCACCCCCGCCACGGTGCTCACCACCGTTCCGCCCCATGAAATCCCGGTGAGACCGATCTTTTTGGGGTTGATTTCCGGGTACGAGCGCAGCAGGGAATCCGCCCTGACCACATCCGCCACCGCATGGTAAAACCATTGCTCCTTGTCCGGCCGGTCGCGGTCCCCAAACCACTCAATGCGTGCCGGCCCGGCATTCGGGTGCGCCGCCCCAAGCGGATGATTGCCCTCAATCCCGTGATCCTTCCCGCCAGGCAAATGCCCCTCCAAATCCATCGCTATTGCCGCATAACCGTGGCTATTCCAAGTCCTGACCCAGTTGGGGTATGCGGTGCCGCCGCCGCCATGCGCACAGACGACCGCCGGCCATCCGCCGGCCGGAGGCGTCCCCTGCGGGGCCGCGTAGTAGGCAAATACCCAGGTCGGCTTGCCCTTGTAATCCGCCCCCTCGTAAAACAAGGAACGCATTCCGGCGGCTGGACGCTCGGTGGCGGGAAAAACCTTCGGCGCTTTTGCAAGGGAGGCCCCGTCCCAGACCGCCTGCGCCGCCTCGCCGGACCCTGCCGCGAGGCCGAACCACGTGGTGAGCAGCGCTACGAGCGCCTTGCTGGAAAGGCGATTGCAGATAGGTCCATTGGCGCTTGAGGTGGGTTGGTGGCGGATCATGGGACAGTTTGCAAAGTGGGTTGAGCCACCCATTACCTTTCCAAGGACACCAACCTTTCATTGCAAACATCGGGTGATAATTTACGGAAGTGAAAGAATATCCAGTATTTGCGTGTAAATCGAGCGGGTTGCACCGCGCGGAGTTGTGCGGCGGCGGCCCGATCCTCAACCATCCATCATGCCATGAATACCCTGCTCAGCCGCCGTTCGTTTTTAGGGACCTCGACCATGTTAGGAGCCGGCCTTGCCGCCGGTTCCCTGTTCGCAGTGAACCTTAGCCCAACCACCAAAAAGCTCAAAGTCGGCTTGATCGGCTGTGGCGGCCGTGGTTCCGGTGCCCTCAGTGATTTCCTGGAAGCCTGCAAAATCCTCGGCATCGAGGGCCAACTCGTCGCCACCGCCGACGCCTTCAAGGCCAATGCCGAAGGCGTTGGCAAGGGCCACGGACTGGCGGCCGACCGCTGCTACGGCGGTTACGACGCCTATCAAAAAGTGGTGGCCTCCGACTGTGATTTCGTGCTTATGGCCACCCCGCCGGCGTTCCGGCCGGTGCATGTGGCGGCGGCGATTGAGGCCGGCAAACATTGCTTCATCGAAAAACCCGTGGCTGTTGACCCGCCAGGTGCCCGCTCAATTATTGCCACCGGCAAAAAAGCCGCCGAGAAGGGCTTGGCCATCGTCGCCGGTACCCAGCGCCGACACACCGCCGAATACCTCCGCAACAAGGCAATGATCGACGCCGGTGCCATTGGCCAAATCAAAGGCGGAGTCGTCCAATGGAATGGCACCGTGCCGTGGATCGCAACACGCCGCAACGACGAATCCGACGCCTCCTACATCACCCGCAACTGGCTGAATTTCGTCGAACTTTCCGGCGATCACATCGTTGAGCAACACGTCCACAACCTCGACGTCGCGGTGTGGTTCCTCGGCCGCCTGCCGGTATCGGCAGAAGGTTTCGGCGGCCGCGCACGCCGCGAAACCGGCAACATGTTCGACTTCTTCAGCATCGACCTGGATTTCGGCGATGGCGTTCACATTCACAGCCAGTGCCGCCAAATCTCCGGCACCCACGGCAACGTCGGCGAAATGTTCACCGGCACCGAAGGCATCTGTTATGGCGGTGGTAAAATCACCGGCAAAAAGGTGGACGTCGCTCCTATCACCTCGGATTCCGGCAACGCCTATGTCCAGGAGCATGTGGACCTCATCCGCAGCGTGCTGGCTGGCAAACCCCTCAACGAGGCCAAAAATGTCGCCGAATCCACTTTGGTGGCCATCATGGGCCGCATCGCTGCCTACACCGGCAACTCCGTGCGGATGGCCGATCTGCTCCAAAATGATAAGGCACCCCTTTACAACTTCGCCTGCACCCCGTCCGCGCTCGATTTTGAAAAGGGCCCGGTCAAGATGCCGGCCGAAGTGGCCCCCGTGCCCGGTGACGGGGGTAAAATCGGCGTCCGCGGCTGAAAATCCTCCGCTCATCTGTTATGCGGGAACGTAGAAGGCATGCCTCGTGAGGCGCTATCACCTTCTCCGGCCGGGAGTGCTCCCGGCCCTGCTGGCATTCATGCTGTGGGGCGTCCTCCCGTTGTATTGGAAGCAACTGGCGTTTCTGCCCCCGGCTACCATCGTCGCCCAGCGCATGCTGTGGTCCTTGCTCTTGTTGCTGCCGCTCCTGAGGTGGCGTGGCGAGGCCCGCAGCTTGCTCGCCGCGTTGCGGACTCCCCGGGCTCTCGCATGGCAACTGCTGTCCGGTCTGCTGCTCTCGTCAAATTGGCTTCTCTACGTCTGGGCCACCCTTCACGGGAGGATCCTCGAAGGCTCGCTCGGTTATTATCTCAATCCGTTCTTCAATATGCTCTTCGGCGCTCTGTGGTTCGGCGAACGCCACAGCCGCATGCAACTCGCTGCCATCGCCCTCGCCTTGGCTGGCGTCGCCTTGCAAGTCCCCGCCGTCGGGCGCTTCCCGTGGGTCGCCATCACCCTGGCACTGAGCTTCGCCCTCTACGGTGTTGTTAGAAAACGGGCACCTCTCGGCGCTCTGGCGGGTCTAACGGCTGAGACCGCGCTGTTGGCACCGCTGGCCCTCATCTGGCTGTTAGTCACGTCCCCGACGCCAGCGGCGGCATTCGGAATCGGTGGCGTGCAGGTGTTGCTCGTCATGGGCACTGGACTGGTCACTGCAGTGCCGCTGCTATGTTTCGGCCACGCCACCCGCAGCCTGCGGTTATCGACGATCGGGATTCTCCAATTCATCGGGCCCAGCCTGCAGTTTCTCATCGGCTGGCGGTTCTATCATGAGGAAATGACTCATGCCAGGCTCTTCTCATTTGCCATCATCTGGCTCGCCATCGCCATCTACGCTGCCACCACCCTGCGGGCCCGGCACTCTTGACCTCAGAGGTTCTGAGTTTGGTGCAAAATTCTTTGGCGCATTTTGCCGACTCCCCACTGAGCTCTACAATGATCGGGCGCTTTTCCCTGACTCGGAAAAGCCCCTTGCCTTTGAAATCTGTTATCACGACCGCAGCATCAACGTCGAAACCCTCGTGCAAAAACTCAGCCCGCCGTGGAATCCAAAATTCGCCAACCTGCGCTTGCGCCACCGTCGCTTCTGGCCTATGCATCCCGCCTCATGGTTAGCTTCTCACTGTTTGGAATCCCCGTCCAGATCCACCCTTGGTTCTGGATCTCTCTGGCCATGATCGGCGGCGGCAATTCCGCCAATACCCAGATCGGCATCTTGCTCTTGGCCTTGTTTGTGCTCGCAGGCCTCATCTCCATCCTCGTCCACGAACTCGGCCACGCCCTCACCGGCCGCGCCTTCGGTGCTCACAGCGAAATTACCCTCCAAGCCTTTGGCGGCCTCGCCAGCTTCACCGGCGCTCGCTTCACCCGCCCTCAGAACTTTCTAGTCACCGCCGCCGGCCCCGTCGCCCAACTCCTGCTCGCCGCCGTCATCCTGCTGGTCATCCCCAGCCACCTCACCGAGTTCACTCCTGCCGCTTATTTCTGGCACATCCTCACCCGCATCAGCATCGTCTGGGCCCTCATCAACCTGTTGCCTGTGCTGCCGCTGGATGGCGGCCAAATGCTCAACGCGATCCTCGGTCCCGCCCGCCTCAAACTCACCCTCTGGATCACCATCTTCACCGCCAGCATCGCCGCCATGCTGATCTATCAAAAATATCACTCGCCGATCTTTCCGATCTTCCTCGGTTTGTTCGCGTGGCAGGCCTGGCAGGCGCTCAAGCAATGTCGCTGATCCTTTTTTCAAGGTTAGGGCTGCAGGTGGCGGACTAGAAACTCAGCGCGACGGTATTTTCCGTAAGGGCTCTCGGCGGCTCCGTGGTCTGAGTTTATGATGGGCAGGAAATCAAAATCCTTCCCGGCCTTTTCCAGCGCCCCCACCACCTGCGCCGTCGATGCCGGATCCACGTTGTGGTCAAGCTCACCCACCACCAGCATCAGTTTACCGGTTAGCTTGGCGGCATTGACCACGTTCGAGTTGCTCGCGTAACTATCATCCACAGGCCAGCCCATCCACGCCTCATTCCACCAGGTCTTGTCCATTCGGTTGTCGTGGCACCCGCAATCCGCCACCCCCACCTTGTAAAAATCCCCGTGGTGCAGCAGCCCGGCCAACGTGCTCTGGCCACCCGCACTGCCACCAAAAATCCCAATCCGTGTCAGGTCCATCCATGGTCGGGTCGCGGCTGCGGCCTTGATCCAAGGGATGCGGTCGGGGAACCCGGAATCCGCCAGATTTTTCCAACACATATTGTGAAACGCCTTGCTGCGCCAGTTGGTGCCCATGCCATCGATGCTCACAATGATGAAGCCGAGTTCCGCCACCGTATTCATGTTAGACCATGGCGTATGGCTTTGCGGCACAAAAAAGTCCTGCGGCCCCGCATAGATATACTCAATGACCGGATACTTCTTGTTCGGATCAAAACGGGTCGGGCGGATGATGATCCCGTGAATGTCCGTCTGCCCGTCCCGCCCTTTCGCCGTGAACCGCTCAGGGCGGCTCCAACCGGTCTTCACCAGGGCCGAGTCGTCACCACTCTCAATTACCGTTAGAAGCTTGCCATCGGCGGCGTGGCGCAATTCAACGACGGGTGGCTGGTCCACACGCGACCAAGTATCGATGATCCATTGGTGGTCCGGGGAGAAATCGATTTTATGTTGGCCGCAGCTTTCGGTGAGAGGGGTGAATCCGCTGCCATCAAAGTTGACCCGGGCAAAGTGCATGTAGTACGGGTTGTGGCCGTCATAACCGATTGTCTTGAGCAAGAGTTGGCGGCCTTTCTCATCCACTTCTAACACTTCTCGAACATTCCAATCCCCCTTGGTGACCTGGCACTTGACCTGTCCGGAGCTTTCATCGATCAGATAGATATGATTGTGGCCGTCGCGTTCGGACATCCACAAAAGTTCGCGGGTGGCAGGCAGGCGGTGCAAATACGTCTTGTCAGAGTAATTGATGAAGGTCGGGCTGGTTTCCTCCACCAGCGGGCGGGCCACCCCGGTATCGCCGTGCACGCCGACGAGGCGCATCACTTGGTGCCCCCGCTGGTTATAGATAAATGAAACCTCCGACGAGTCTGCGTTCCAAGCGGTCTCGGAAATTTCCCACGGGTTGTTGAAAAGCGCGTCATTGATGGCAATCTCCCGGTGGCCAGTCACATCAAAGAGCCGGGGCTTGGGTTGGCGGATGGCATCCCCGGGCTTCGGATATCCGATGGTCAGCAACTTCGGTTGGAGTTGATCGGGCGGAGATGATTGCACAATGTGTATCTGCCTTTCCTCAACGGGCTTGGCCCGGAAACAGATCAGTTTTTGAGAGTCCGGAGACCAGATCACCGGCTCGCAATACGAGTCTTCCTCGCTGCCGTCCGTCGAAAGCAGGGTCAATACCATGGCTT
>Ga0118677_10008530_pt1 | contig 16389 bp, 13 predicted proteins | sample AliMusrvi5mmetaG_FD_86154 | JGI IMG/M metagenome (GOLD analysis project Ga0118677, IMG submission 86154) | reverse complement strand
GTCGTAACGCGGGCGTCGCGCGCCTTTCAGCTCCCCGGCGTGCACGTCGACGGCGACCCGGTTGACCGCGCAGTTCTCTGCCGCGACTTTCACGGCGAGCGGGTCGATGTCGATCGCCTCGACGAAGCCGGCGCCGAGGCGGGCGGCGATGATCGCGAGGATGCCGGAGCCGCATCCGAGGTCGAGCACGGTGGACCCGGGCGCGAGCAGCGCGTCGATCCGCTCGGCGCACAGCGCGGTGGTCTCGTGCGAGCCGGTGCCGAATGCAGAACCGGGGTCGAGCGACACGACGGTCTCCCCCGGTCCGGGGGACGCGGTCTCCCAGGAGGGACAGATCAGGATGCGCGGAGAGATGAGGAGCGGGTGGTAGTATTTCTTCCACCCGTTGGCCCAGTCCTCGTCGGCGACGAACGAGAAGGACAGCGTGCCCTTGCCGGTCGCGAGGAATCTCCCGATGTCGGTGAGCCGTTCCGCGGCGTCGGCGACCAGGGCTTCGACGGTCCGGAAGCCGGCCGCCGTGCGGATTCCCTCGTCCATCTCGGGAAAGAAGGCGCGCACGCGTACGTCCTCGCCCAGCGACTCGGCATATCCTTCGTCGGCGTAGGCAAGCGAGTCGGGACGCGCCAGCAGCGCGAGGATCTCGCCCGGGTCCTCGACGGCGGTCCCGTCGGCTCCGAGCTCCAGGAACGCCTCGCAAAGGGCGTCCGAAGCCTCGCCGGTCGTCAGGGCCTCGAGCTGCACCCACCTCACTTGAAGCCTTCCTTCAGTTTGTCGAAGAAGCTCCTGCGCTTCTCGTAGTTGCGGTCGCCGCTGATCGCCTCGAACTCCTTGAGAAGATCCTTCTGCTTCGCGTCGAGGTGCTTGGGCACCTCGACCGCCACGACGAAGACATGGTCGCCGCGGTACCCATTGCGGTCGCCACGGGGGATGCCCTTGCCGCGCAGCGTGAATCGCTCTCCGGTCTGCGTGCCGTCCTTGATCCGGTACTTCACGGGGCCGTCGATCGTGGGGACGTCGAGTTCGGCGCCAAGTGCTGCCTGGACGAAGGTCACGGGCACCTCGCAGAAGGTCTGGAAACCCTCCCGGGTGAACACGGGGTGCGGACGGATGTGGAACTCGACGTAGAGGTCACCGTAGCCGCCGCCCTTCTGGCCGGGCTCCCCCTCGTTCTGCAGGACGATGCTCTGACCGGCGTCGACGCCGGCCGGGACGCGCACCTTGAGCGTCTTCTTCTTCTGCCGGCGGCCGCGGCCGGCGCAGGCCGGGCAGGGGTCGGTCACGACCGCGCCCTGTCCGCCACACGCGGAACAGGGGCGGTTGGTCATCACGGTGCCGAACATGGTCTGCTGCCGCTGCGAGACCTGTCCCGTTCCGTTGCACGTCGTGCAGCGCTTCGGCGCGGAACCGTCCTTGGATCCCGTGCCGTGGCACGTGTCGCAGAGGTCCTCCTTGGTGATCGTGATCTCCTTCTCGCAGCCGAAGGCCGCCTCGAGGAACTCGAGGCCCATCCGGTACTTGAGGTTCGCTCCGCGCGCCGGTCCCGCCCGGCGGCGTCCGCCGCCGAATCCTCCCCCGAAGAAGGAGCCGAAGATGTCGTCGAGGTTGATGTCGAAGCCGGCGCCGTCGAAGCCGCCGCCCGCGGCCGCCCCGTCGAGGCCCGCGTGGCCGAACTGGTCGTACCGGGCCTTCTTCTCGTCGTCGGACAGTACTGAATAGGCCTCGCTGGCCTCCTTGAACTTCGCCTCCGACGCCTTGTCGTCCGGGTTCAGGTCCGGGTGATACTGCTTGGCGAGCTTGCGATAGGCCTTCTTGATCTCCTCGTCGCTCGCGCCCTTCGCGACCCCGAGCACCTCGTAGTAGTCCCTCTTCTCCGGCACGTCCCGCCACCGCTCCCTTCCTGCTGCAAGGACAAGGCCCGCCGTCCCTTCCGGGTCGGCGGACCGTCGTCCGTCAAGTGCCTATCGTCGGTCTCCGGTCACTTCGCGTCGCCACCGGCGTCCTTGAATCCGCCGTCCGGACCGCCGTCCGGACCGCCATCCTGGGGACCGGCCTCCGGCCCGGGACCGCCCGCCGCGCCGGGGTTCTGCTGGTAGACCTTGGCGATGGCCTCGTCGAAGACCTTGTGGAGCGCCTCGGTATCGGCCTTCATGCCCTCGAGGGAGTTCGCGGAGATGGACCCCTTGGCCTTGTCGACGGCCTGCTGGACCTTGTCGCGGTCCTCGGCCGGCATCTTGTCGCCGACGTCCTTCAGGGCCTTCTCGATCTGGTAGACGGCGGAGTCGGCCGCGTTCTTCGTGTCGACCTCCTCCTTGCGCTTCTTGTCCTCGCCGGCGAACTGCTCCGCCTCGCGGACCGCCTTCTTGATCTCCTCCTCGTTGAGGTTCGTGGAGGCGGTGATCGTGACGTGCTGCTCGCGACCGGTGCCGAGGTCCTTGGCCGACACGTGGACGATGCCGTTCGCGTCGATGTCGAAGGTCACCTCGATCTGCGGCACGCCGCGCGGGGCGGGGGGGATCCCGTCGAGCTGGAACTTGCCGAGCTGCTTGTTGTACTGGGCCATCTCGCGCTCGCCCTGCAGCACGTTGACCTCGACCTGCGTCTGCCCGTCGCCCGCAGTGGAGAAGACCTGGCTCTTCTTGGTCGGAATCGTGGTGTTGCGGTCGATGATCTTGGTGAACACGCCGCCGAGCGTCTCGATGCCGAGCGACAGGGGGGTCACGTCGAGCAGCAGCAGGCCCTTCACGTCGCCGGTCAGGACGGCCGCCTGGATCGCGGCGCCGACGGCCACGCATTCGTCTGGGTTGATGCCCTTGAAGGGCTCCTTGTTGAATATCTTCTGGACGGCGTCCTGGACGGCCGGCGTGCGCGTCGAGCCGCCGACGAGCAGGATCTTCTCGATCTTGTCCGGAGTGAGGCCGGCGTCCTGGAGGGCCTGGCGCGTCGGGCCGAGCGTCTTCTCGACGAGGTCCGCGGTCAGTTCGTCGAACTTCGCGCGGGTCAGCGTCACGTCGAGGTGCTTCGGGCCGCTGGCATCCGCCGTGATATAGGGCAGGTTGATGTTGGTCGTCGTCACGCCGGACAGCTCGATCTTGGCCTTCTCGGCCGTCTCGCGGAGGCGCTGCATGGCCATCTTGTCGTTGCGGAGGTCGATGCCCTGGTCCTTCTTGAAGCCGTCGACGAGCCAGTCCACGACGCGCTGGTCGAAGTCGTCGCCGCCCAGGCGGTTGTTGCCGTTCGTCGCGAGCACTTCGAACACGCCGTCGCCGATCTCGAGGATCGAGACGTCGAACGTGCCGCCGCCGAGGTCGAACACCAGGATCTTCTGGTCGTGCTCCTTGTCGAGGCCGTACGCGAGCGACGCCGCGGTCGGCTCGTTCACGATGCGGAGGACCTCGAGGCCGGCGATGCGGCCGGCGTCCTTGGTCGCCTGGCGCTGCGCGTCGCTGAAGTAGGCGGGCACCGTGATGACGGCCTGGGTGACGGGCTCGCCGAGATAGGCCTCCGCGTCGGACTTCATCTTCGCCAGGATCATCGCAGAAATCTCCTGCGGGGTGTACTGCTTGTCGTCGATGCGGATCTTGTGGTCGGTGCCCATCTCGCGCTTGATCGAGATGACGGTCCGCTCGTAGTTGGTGATCGCCTGGCGCTTCGCGACCTGCCCGACGAGTCGCTCGCCGGTCTTCGTGAAGGCGACGACCGACGGCGTCGTGCGGTTGCCTTCCGGGTTGGGGATGACGACGGGCTTGCCGCCCTCCATCACCGCGACGCAGCTGTTGGTGGTTCCGAGATCGATGCCGATGACCTTGCCCATGATGAACTCCTTCTTGCCGCCCGGATCCTCCGGGTCGGCACTGTGTTCCGGGGCCGCGCGGCGTCCTGCCGCGGGCCGTCCGTCAGTTGGCGACCTTGACCATGCTGTGGCGGATCACTTTGGCGCCGCAGCGGTATCCCTTCATGAAGACCTCGACGACCTGCCCGGGGCCGGCCGCGTCGTCCTCGACGTGCATCACGGCGTTGTGCAGGTGCGGGTCGAACGCGGCTCCCAGCGCGGGGATTTCCTCGACCCTGAGCCTCGCCATCGCGTCGTTCGCCTGGCGCAGGACCATCGCGATCCCGTCCGCGATCTTCGCGGCGTCCGGCGACGGGCTGGCGGCCGCGACGGCCGCGGCGCGCTCCAGGTTGTCGAGCACCGGGACCCACAGTGCGACGACGTCCGCGAGGGAATCGGCGTAGAGCTGCTCCTTCTCGCGCTGCGTCCGGCGCTGGTAGTTGTCGTATTCCGCGGACAGGCGCAGCAGGGCGTCCTTCAGCTCCGCCAGCTCGCGGTCCTTCGCGTCGTCGGCCGCCGCCGGCACCGGCGCGTCGCCGGCGTCCCCCTCGACCGCTTCCGCGGCCATGCCGTCCTCTTCCGCGAGCCCGATTTCGGTCACGTCGCCCTGCGCCGCCTCGGCGTCCCTGCGGGCGAGTTCCTGCTCGATCTCCTCGCGGTCGTGCTTTTTCTTCATCAGCGGGTCTCCTCCGTGTTGCGATTTCCGTCCATGAGATTCCGCATGCCCTCGTCGAGGGTCCTGCGGACGAATCCGATATGGGAGACGACCTTGGAATAGTCCATGCGCTTCGGGCCGATCACGCCGATGCTGCCGAGCAGCGTCCCGGCGTCGCGGCAGGTCGTCGTCACGAAGCTGCAGCCGTCGAGCCCGCCGAGCGAGATCTCCTGGCCGATCCGGATCATGTAGGGCCGCCTGTGGCCGTCCGTGTCCTCCCCGTCCGGGTTGTCCTCGGCGAGGTACCCGGCGATCAGGCCCTCCTCGTGCAGCGCATCGAGGAAACCACGGGCCTTCCGGATCTCCTGGAACTCGGGGTAGCCCAGCATACGGTTGGTCCCGTCCATGTAGACCGACATGCTGTCGGCCTGCTTGATCGAAATATACGCCTCGTACAGGATCTGGTTGAGCAGAGCCTCCGGGAGCTTCGCGCGCCGTCCGGCCGCCGTGACGGCGATCAGGGTGATGTCCTCGAGTTTCATGCCCGAGAGGCCCTCCTCGACGGCGGCGGACACCTTCGCGAGCGTCGCGGCGTCCAGCAGTTCCGGAATGCGGACCACCCGGTCCTTCACGATGCCGGCGGCGAGGACGACGACCACGACGGCGCGGCCGGGCTCGATCATCAGCATCTTGATCTGCTTCAACTGCGACGTCCGGAGGCGGGGGGTCATCGCGACCGAGGTGTACCCGGTCGTCGCGGACAGCACGGACGAGGCGCTGCGCAACGCTTCGCCGAGTTCGTCGAAATGCACGTCCAGCCGCTCGCGGATCAGGGTCTCCTCCTCCGGAGACAGCGGGTCGACGCTCATCAGGCTGTCGACGTACTCCCGGTACCCCTTGTCCGACGGCACGCGCCCGGCGGAGGTGTGCGGTTGCTCGAGGTACCCGAGCTGCTCGAGGTCGGACATCTCGTTGCGGACGGTCGCGGGGCTCACGGCGAGCGCGTGGCGGCTTACGAGCTGCTTGGAGCCGATCGGCTCCGCGGTCTCGATGTAGTCGTCCACGACGGCCTTGAGGATGCTTCTCTTGCGTTCGTCGAGCGGGGTCATCTTCGTCCTTCCAAGTCTTCCGTCGGCCTCCGCGCGTTTCCAGCGGCCGTGCCGGTCCGGTTAGCACTCAATGCCTCGGAGTGCTAAAGCAAAAATACCACTCGCCCCCGGCCCTGTCAACGGCACGATGCGAAGGCGGCGCCTCCCGCCCGGGAAGCGCCGCCGCAGGGACCGCCTGCACGACGGGTCAGTCGTACTCGAGGACGGACAGGATGCGGTAGCCGCGGGCCGAGACCAGGCCGACGAGTTCCTTGGAGTTCAGCGTGTTGACCTTGAAGATCAGCTCGTTCCGATACGTCGCGACGTTCATGATGTTCACGCCCTGTCCAGCGATGATCGACGCGATCTCCGCCAGATTGCCGGGCTTGTCGTCCTCGACGTCGATCGACAGGCGCGTGCCGCGGCTGCGATAGCCCATGATCTCGAGGAAGGCGTCGAACAGGTCGGTCTCGGTGATGATGCCCACCAGCTGGCCGCCGTCGAGCACCGGCAGGGCGCCGATATCGTGGTCGCGCATGATGCGGGCCGCTTCCTCGAGGAGGGTGCCCGGCATGACCGTGTAGACGTCGCGCGTCATCAGGGAAACGACCTTGGTCTTGGCGAGCAGGTAGTTGATCTCGAAGATGGAGAGACTCGTGGCGGGCGACGGGGACACCTCGAGCAACTTGCGCTCGGTGATGATGCCGACGAGCCGGCCGTTCTCGAGGACCGGCAGGCGCCGCACCTTCTTCTGCCGCATGATCTCGAGCGTCTCGGCGATCGTCGCGTCCGGGGTCACGGTATAGGGGTTGGACGTCATGCTGTTGAGTACGTACATGATCTCCTCCTCACATGCCCAGATAGGCCTTGCGGACCTCTTCGCTCTCCGAGAGCTCCTTCGCGTCGCCGGACGCGACGATCCGCCCCGTCTCGAGGACATAGGCGCGGTTCGCGATCGAGAGGGCCATCCTCGCGTTCTGCTCGACGAGCAGGACGGTCGTGCCGGACCGGTTGATCTCCTGGACGATCGAGAAGATCTCCTTCACCAGCAGCGGCGCGAGTCCCATCGAGGGTTCGTCCAGCAGCAGAAGCTTCGGGCGGGCCATCAGCGCGCGGCCGATCGCCAGCATCTGCTGCTCGCCGCCGGACAGCGTGCCGGCGCTCTGGGTTCTGCGCTCCCGGAGGCGCGGGAAGCTGCGGAAGACCTGCTCGAGGCTCTCCGTCGCCTTGGCGCGGTTGCGCTGTGAATAGGCGCCCATCTCGAGGTTCTCCATGACCGACAGGTTCGCGAAGATGCGGCGGCCTTCGGGGACCTGGCAGAGGCCCGCCTTGACGATCCGGTCGGCCGGAAGGCGCGTGATGTCGGCGCCCTCGAAGGCGACCGATCCCGACTTCGGGCGGATCAGGCCCGAGATCGTGTGCAGCGTGGTGGTCTTGCCGGCGCCGTTCGCGCCGATCAGGGTGACGATCTCGCCCTCGTCCACGTGGAAGGTCAGGTCGTGGAGGACCTGGATCGTGTCGTAGGAGACGTTGATGGATTCGACCCGGAGCACCGCTAGATCTCCTCCTCTCCGAGATAGGCCTTGATGACGGCCGGATTCCGGCTGATCTCCGCGGGCGTGCCCATTGCGATTTCCTGGCCGTAGTCCAGGACGGCGATCCGCTCGCACAGGTTCATCACGAGGCTCATGTCGTGCTCGATCAGCAGGATCGTCAGCTGGAACCGCTCGCGGACGAACGCGATCAGGCGCATCAGGTCCTTGGTCTCCTGCGGGTTCATCCCGGCGGCCGGCTCGTCGAGGAGCAGCAGCTTCGGGTCGGTCGCGAGAGCGCGCGCGATCTCGAGCTTGCGCTGCTCGCCGTAGGGCAGGTTGCGCGCCAGCAGGTCCTTCTTGTCGTCGAGCTCGAAGATCTTCAGGAGTTCGACCGAGCGCGACGTGAAGGCCTCCTCCTCCGCCGTGAAGCGACGGGTGCGCAGGATGGCATCCGCGATCGTGGTCCTGCGGAGGTGGTCCATGGAGATCCGCAGGTTGTCGAGCACCGTGAGGCTCTTGAAGAGGCGGATGTTCTGGAAGGTGCGGCCGAGGCCGAGACGGGCGATCTGGTGAGCCTTCATGCCCTTCGTGGAGTGGGCCTTGCCGTCCTTCGAGGAACGGATTGCGATCTCGCCCGACGATAGCGGCGTGACGCCCGTCAGGAGGTTGAAGACCGTGGTCTTGCCGGCGCCGTTCGGGCCGATCAGGCCGACGAGCTCCCCTTCCATCAGCGTGAGGTTGAAGTCGGAGACGGCGCGCAGGCCGCCGAAGACGACCGAGATCTCCTTGGCCTGGAGGATCGGGATGCTCATTGCGCGCGCCCCCCCTTCCGGAAGATCCGCCGGACGAGTCCGGTGATCGACAGCTCCTTGTTGCCCATGATGCCCGACTGCCAGAAGATCATCAGCAGGATCAGCAGCAGTCCGAAGACGACGAGCCGGAAGTCGCCGAGCACGCGGAGCCACTCCTGCGCGAAGGTGAACACGAGGCCGCCGAGGACCGTGCCGGTGAGGCTGCCGAGGCCGCCGAGGACGGCGATCACGACGAAGTTGACCGAATAGAGGAAATTGAAGTCCGAGGGGTTGAGGTAGCCGATCAGCGCCGAGAAGAGACCGCCGCCGATGCCGGCGAAGAAGGCCGATACGGTGAAGGCGATCATCTTGTACCGGGTGACGTCGTTGCCCATCGAGGTGGACGCGATTTCGTCCTCGCGGACGGAGACGATGACCCGGCCCGGAGAGGAGCGGATCAGGTTCGAGATCGTGGCGACGGTCGCCACGAAAAAGGCGAAGATCCAGGAGAACTTGATGATCGCGTCGAGCGTGTAGTTCCCCGTGTCGGAGAACGAGGGGATGCCCTGGAGGCCGGCCGATCCGCCCGTGAGACCCTCGAGGTTGTTGAGGACGACGCGGATGATCTCGCCGAAGCCGAGCGTCGTGATCGCCAGGTAGTCACCGCGCAGCCGGAGGGTCGGGAAGCCGATCGCGAAGCCGAAGACGGCGGAGACGAGCCCGCCGAGGAGCACGGAGGGAAGCAGCGGCAGGGACGCGCGCATGACGAAGATCGCGGCCGTGTAGGCGCCGATCGACATGAAGCCCGCGTGCCCGAGAGCCAGTTGGCCCGTGAACCCGGTGATCAGGTTGAGGCTCAGGGCGACGATGATGTAGACGCCGGCGACCGAGAGGAGCTGCATGTAGTACTCGTCGATCACGCCGACCCAGGCGAGCGACGCGATCAGGCAGTAGACGAGGAGGCCGCTGCCGAGCAGGAGGAGGAAGTCGACGCCCTTCTTCTTCATGCGTCACACCTTCTCCCGCGCGGACTTTCCGAGCAGGCCGGAGGGACGGACGAGCAGGATCACGATCAGGATGCCGAACGCGACGGCGTCCGCGAGCTTCGAACTGATGAAGCCCTTCGTCAGGGTTTCGGCCACGCCCATCACCAGTCCGCCGATCATGGCGCCCGGGATGCTGCCGATGCCGCCGAACACCGCGGCGATGAAGGCCTTCAGGCCGGGCATGATGCCCATATAGGGGTTGATCATCGGGAAGTTCATCGCGTAGAGCACGCCGGCCGCCCCGCCGAGCGCGGCGCCGATCGCGAAGGTGATCGAGACGATCCGGTTGACGCTGATGCCCATGAGCTGGGCCGCGTCCATGTCGTGGGAGACCGCGCGCATCGCCTTGCCCGTGCGGGTTAGCTGCACGAAGGCCGTGAGAACGACCATCAGGACCAGCGACGTGGCGAGGGTCAGGACCTGGACCTTGCTGATCGTGAGCCCGCCCAGCGCGAACACGCCCTTGAAGGCTTCGGGGATCGAGACCTGGCGCGGGTTGGGTCCCATGAAGGGGATGACGCGCGCGCCGTTCTCGAGGACAATCGAGACGCCGATCGCCGTGATCAGGGCGTTGATCCGCGGGGCGTTGCGCAGCGGCTTGTAGCAGGTCTTCTCGATGATCACGCCGACGAGAGCGGAGATCGCCATCGCGAGCAGGAAGGCGAAGGCCACCGCCAGCACCGGCGACGCCGAGCCCTGCGCCCAGAGGAACGCGTAGTAGCCGCAGAAGGCGCCGATCATGAGGATGTCGCCGTGCGCGAAGTTGATCAGCTTGACGATGCCGTACACCATCGTGTAGCCGATCGCGATCAGCGAATAGACGCTACCGAGGGAGATGCCGTTCACGAGCTGCTGCAGGAAGACCATGTGCCCACCTCTCGGAGTTGCCGGACGAAGGAACGGGTGGCGTGGCCGGACGGGCCACGCCACCCATTATAGCGGATGGAGACCGGCATACAAGGAAGACCTACGGGTTGACGGTGGTGTTGTAGACGACCTTGGGCTTGTTGGCGACGTCGCCCTTGACCAGTTCGAGGATGACGGCGGACTTGACGGGGTTGCGCTTCTCGTTGAAGGAGATCTGGCCGGTGACGAACTTCTTGTTGGTCTTCATCATGGCGGCCTGAATCGCATCGGGGTCGGTGGAGCCGGCCAGCTTGATGGCGTCGGCGATCATGTAGGTGGCGTCGTACGCGAGCGCGGCGAGGGCGTTGGGCTCGGCGTTGTACTTGGCCTTGTAAGCCGCGACGAAGTCCTTGACCTGCTGGTCGTTGGCGTCCGGGGAGTAGTGGTTGCTGTAGTAGCAGCCGTCCACTTCATCGCCGGCGTTGTTGGCGATCTCGTCCCAACCGTCGGCGCCCAGCATGGGAACCGTGATGCCGGCGGTGCGGGCCTGCTTCGCGACGAGGGAGACGGTGCTGTAGTAGTCGGGGACGAACAGGACGTCGGGTTTGTTGCTGGCGATCTTGGTCAGCTGGGCGTTGAAGTCCGTGTCGCCCTTGGCATAGGACTCGGTGTCGACCAGGGTGCCGCCGAGCGCGGTGAAGGCGGCGGTGAAGCTGTCCTTGAGGCCCTTGGAGTAGTCGTTGGTGTTGTCGAAGATAATGGCGGCGGTCTTGGCGCCGAGGTTCTGATAGGCGAACTTGGCCATGACCTGGCCCTGGAAGGAGTCGTTGTAGCAGGCGCGGAAGATGAAGTTGCCGGCGTCGGTGACGGTGTCGTTCGTGGACGAAGGCGTCACGAGGACGACCTTGCGCTTCTGTGCATCCGCGATGATCGCGAGGGTGCAGGGGCTGGTCAGGCCGCCGACGAGGGCGACGATCTTGTGCTGGGTGACGAGCTTGGTGAAGGCGTTGACGGTCTTCTCGGGCGTGGCCTCGTCGTCCTCGACATAGAGCTGGAGCTTCTTGCCCAGCACGCCGCCGGCGGCGTTGATCTCGTCGATCGCCATCTGGCTGGCGTCGCGGGACTGGATGCCGTAGGTGGAGACGGGACCGCTGATCGGCATGATCGTGCCGATGGCGATGGTGTTCGAGGTCGCGCTGCAGGCAGGCAGGAGAGCGACGACGAAGGCCAGGATGACCAGAAGGACCGCGGACTTCTTGAACATGTGGAACCCCCTTCTTTCATTCCGCATCCGTACTCCGGATGCTCCGTTTCGTGAAAGAGTATCACATGGAGAATTGCGAGACAATCGGCAAAAGAGGGCATGCGCCCTTTTTTGCATGAAATCGTTCCGAAAGCTTCACCAAACGACTCAATGGACCGGGTTCTCCGGCTTTTCGGCCTTCGGCTTTCTCCTGCGGATCATCAGGAGGGTGAGGACCGTCATGTAGACGAACAGCAGCAGGAGGGTCGCGAGGTAGTAGATCCAGGCGTTGTGGGTGCCGTTCACCTGGTCCGCGGTGTAGCCCGTGACCGGGATGTTGATGGCGATCAGGAGAGGCAGTCCGACCGCGAGCCCGGTGCCGCTGCCGAGGACGAGGTTGTCGGCCGCGTCGCTCGAGAAGTCGGGGTCGACCTCGCGGAGCAGCGCCATGCCGTTGGAGATCGTGCCGGTCAGCATGCCGTACTGGGCCGCCAGGTTCTCGAGCGGATACTTCTTGAAGACCTTGCGGCCGATCCAGGTGCACCACCAGATCGTCAGGAATCCGCCGCTGATACCGAGGACGGCGGTGGGCAGCCAGTACTTCGCGATTGCGGTGAAGGAGAGGATCGCGATGGAGGCGGTGACCATGAAGTCGAAGGACATGCCGGCGATGCGGTTCAACAGATAGTTGTTCGGGTGGTTCTCCTTGACGATGCCCTTCGCGCGCAGCTTGTCGAGGACCAGGCGGGCCAGGAGGCCGTATACGGAGCCGACGATGAAGGCGAAGCCCTGGATCATGTTCGCGAAGGTCGTCCCGAACGAGCCGAACTTTCCGCGCAGGAGGAAATCGATCAGGTAGACGGTCAGGTAGGTGGCGAGATAGACGACGCCGATCAGGATCACCTGGATCGTGAGGCGGTCGATCGAGGCGCTCATCTGGGATTCGTCCGCGGCGTCGCGCTCGATGACGACCTCGGCGTGGTGCCGCGCCTTCGGGGTCACGCCCTGGCGGGCCTTGACGCCCTTCTTCCGGATCAGCCAGTTGACGTAGGCGATGCCGCCGAAGCAGGCCCAGAGGGCACCCATCGTGGCGAAGAACAGGCCGGTGTTGGTGCCGCCGACGAAGCCCGCCTTCTCCCACTGCTGGCCGAGCGCGAGGCATTGGCCGGGGCCCTGCCCGTAGCCGAGGGGGAGGAAGAATCCGAACGTCGGGAAGAGCGTCGGATCGTAGAGGTAGATGAAGCCGAGGGTGACGGCGAGGCCGAAGACGGCCTGGATCAGGTAGGTGCTGACGATGAACATGCCGGAGCGGCCGGCCTCGTTCGTCTTGCCCGGTTCGCGCTCCTTGAGGGCGAGCGCGATGAAGCCGATCGACATGAGGTGGTAGATCAGCTGCTCGAGATTGGAGACGTTGAAGTTGCAGATCTTCAGGAACTCGGGGCCGAGGAACAGGCCGGCGAAGCCAGCCAGGATCGCATTGGGGACGAGGAAGCGCTTGAGGAAAGGCAGGGAGGTCTTGATCAGGGTGCCGATCCCGAGGAACAGCGCCAGGTAGAGGACGTCCATGACGAAGCTGCCGTCGAACTGGGTGAGATTCTGTGCCGTGGCCTGGAGTTTCGTGAAGAAGTCGCCCGCTGCCAGGGAAACGATCATGCGTGTGCCCTCCCGGGTCCGTCAAGGTCGGAGTCTTCGGGGAATCCCAATCCAAGATACCCCATCGACACAAGGAACGAAAGTGGAAATCCTGCTGTTTTTCCGGCGGAACGGCCGTCCGTCAAGGCAGCAGCGCGTCGATGTTCTTTCCGGACAGGGCCCGGACCGCGACGCCGTGGGTCTCGAGCAGCTTCTTCATGAGTTCGGCCTCGGCGGGACGCTTGATCTTGAGGGTGGTGGTCTTCACGAGGTCCTTCGTGGCGACCAGCATGTACTTGACCGCGCGGTAGGCGGGCATCTGGGCGTTGACGCCGCGGACCTGCGTCCACAGCCAGTCGATCTGGGCTTTGGCGTCGGCGGAGCCGGACGCGGCGGCCAGCGCTTCCGGGTCGACGACGATCCTGGTGCAGATGTCGACGCCGCCGGAAGGCTCCTTCTCGCCCCACGCGAGCGATTCGCGCACGCCCGGGATCCGGTTGAGCAGGGTCTCGATCTCCTCCGGGAAGGCCTTCTTCCCGTTCGCCATGACGATCATCGATTTGATGCGGCCGGTCACGTAGATGCAGCCGTGCTTGTCGAAATGGCCCATGTCGCCGGTGCGCAGCCAGCCGTCGGGCATCAGGACCTCGGCGGAGGCCTCGGGGTTCTCGTAGTAGCCGAGCATGACGTTCGGGCCGCGGACGAGGATCTCGCCGACCGCCCCGGGCTCGTCGCTGTCGGTGTCGACCGCGACCTCCACCTCGGACACGGGGTTGCCGATGCTGCCGAGGATGTTGACCCGCTCGTTGCAGGCCGTGGCGACCGGTGACGTCTCGGTCAGGCCGTATCCCTGCAGGAAGAGGATGCCGAAATCGTCGAGCGCGCGGATGATGCGCGGGTCGATCGGGGCGGCGCCGCTGACGCAGAGGCGCATGCTGCCGCCGAGTCCCTCGAGGACCTGGTGGAAGACCTTGCGGCGGATGTCGATGCCGAAGATCCGCAGGAAGCGGGTGGCCTTGCGCATCGCGCCGACCAGTTTCTCCTTGCCGGACTTCTGGATGCCGTCCATGAGCTTGTGGTAGATGTTCTCGTAAAGGAGCGGCACGGCGAGCAGCAGGTTGATCTTCCACTCAGAGAGGTTCTTCGCGAAGTAGCGGAGGCCGTCCGTGAAGCAGATGCAGGCGCCGTAGTACAGGAACATGTACATGCCGACCGTGTTCTCGAAGGTGTGGTGCAGCGGCAGCACGGACAGCCCGCGCTCGCCGGGGTAGATCTCGATGACGCCGGAGACGCTGTAGATGTTGCTGCAGACGTTGGTCTGGCTCTGCATGACGCCCTTGGACATCGCGGTCGTGCCCGACGTGAAGAGCAGCGCGCACATGGCGGCCGGATCGATCTTCGCGTCGACGTACCCGCGGTCGCCCGCGGCGAGCGCCGCAGCGCCGGCGCCGATCACGGCCTGGTAGGACAGGAAGCGGGCATCGCCCGCGGGCAGGCGGCTCTCGACCGCCGCGCCGTCCATGCACAGGAAATGGCGGATCCGCTGGTTCTTCTGCGCGACGCGGACCATCATCTCGTGGAAGTTGGGAGCGTACAGCACGGCCTCGGCGTCGCCGCGGACGAGCAGGGTCGCGACCTCGTTCTCGGGAAGCGCCTTGTCGAGCGGGACGGACACGCCGACGCCGTTGACCACGGCGGTGTGGGAGACGGCCCACTCGTAGCGGTTCTCGCCGATCACGGCGACCCGATTCCCGGCGAGGCCGAGACCGAGCAGACCGGTACCGAGCGACTCGACGTCCGCGAGGAACTGCCGGTAGGTGCGGGTCTCGACGGGTCCGTCCGGCGTGCGGCGGAACATGTAGGCGTTCGTGTCGCCCCAGAGTCCGACGGACTGGCGGAGCATCTCGATCAGGGTGGAGAAGTGTCGGCCCTGTAGATAGCGCTTGCCCTTGACGATCTGCATCTTCCATCCTCCTGTGCGATTTCGCGCGGCATTCCATCGAATTTGATTGGAGAATCAGATTGTTTGAGAATCGAACAATCGCATTCTACCATCGCGTATGGTATCCTGCAAGAATCCTGAAAACGCGGAGGACCCCATTTTGCCGAGAATGAAACTGTCCAGCGCCACTCCAAGGGGAGTGATGTTCAAGAAGCCGGAGACCGGCATGTTCTCCAAATATCCCGTCCAGCGCGGACTGCTGGGGAACGCGGCCTTCGGCTTCGCCGTCGGCGCCTCCCGGCTGCTGCTCGACATGAAGGCGACCGGCCTGGAGAATATTCCCGAGACGCCGCCCTTCGTCCTGTGCCCGAACCACGAGACCTACGTCGACGGGATGTGGGTCGCGTCCTACCTTCGTCCCGGCCAGTTCAAGAAGATGTGCAGCCTCGCCGCCCAGGAGCTGATCAGCTCCCACGGCGTCTTCGGACAGCTGATGCTCCGCGTCGGCCGCGGCATCGCCATCGACCGCCTCGGAAATCCCGTCCGGGCGCTGATCCTCGCGAAGCAGCAGTTGGAGAAGGGCGAGATCGTCCTGGTGCATCCGGAAGGGACCCGCACCTCCGACGGAGAACTGGGTCCGCTCATGGACGGAGCCGCCTATCTCTCGATCAAGAGCGGCGCGCCGCTCGTCCCGGTCTTCCTCGAGGGGGGCTACCGGATCTTCAACCGCCACATGAAGTGGCCGAAGTCCTTCGACTGGAAGCGCCTGCGCCGCATGAGCCTGCGGATCACCTTCGGCAAGCCGCTCCTGCCCTGCGACTACAAGGACGCGAAGCAGATGACCGACAGCCTCGCCGCCTGGATGCGCGAGATGCGCCGGCGCAGCACGCTGTACGCGACGGCCTGACCTCCCGGACGTCCGTCCGGTTCAGAACACCGCGAGACGGATCGCCCCGGGCAGCACTTCGAATCCGATCGAATCCTCGTACGAGCTCTCGCCGTCGCAGTTGACCGCGAGCGGCTCGTCGACCCTGCGGATCGTCCCCTTGCGGACCTTGTACATCGACACGGCCGGGTTCCCCATGTGGGTGCCGCCGGCGTATTTCGGAATCAGCGCCAGGATCCGGAAGACCCCGAGCTTGCGCACGACGCACAGGTCGAGCAGTCCGTCGGAGGCGTCGGCCTCCGGGGCCGGGTGGAAGCCGCCGCCATAATAGGCGCCGTTGCAGACGGCCATCAGCGTGAAGGACTCCTTGCGGAGCACCCGCTCCGTCGCGCCGTCCTTCGACTGCACCTCGAGGTCGAGCTCCATCGGGAAATGGTGCTTGCCGGACAGTCCGGCGATCGCGGCGAACAGATACGAGACGCCGCCGATCCAGGGGGCCTTGGCGACCATCGCCTTGGCCTTGAGGCCGACGATCGTGTCGAAGCCGAGGGAGGCCACGTTCACGAAGAGACGGTCGTTGAAGCGGGCCGCGTCGACGGACCGGTACGACTCGGAGCCGAGCCTGTCGAGGATCGCGACCGGGTCGCGCATCCCGTAGACCGTGCGGACGAAGTCGTTGCCGGTGCCGCAGGGCAGCACGCCGAGCACGGCGCCGGTCCCGGCGAGGCCGTTCACGACCTCGTTGACCGTACCGTCTCCCCCGCAGGCGAAGATCACGGCGGACGACCCGTCCCGTTCCCCGATCGCGCGCGCGATCTCGGTCGCGTGACCCGGCCGCTCCGTGCGGTGGATCTCATACCGATGCGCGCCGAGGGTCGCGAAGCGCTTCTCGATCG
>Ga0118677_10006873_pt2 | contig 16390 bp, 14 predicted proteins | sample AliMusrvi5mmetaG_FD_86154 | JGI IMG/M metagenome (GOLD analysis project Ga0118677, IMG submission 86154) | reverse complement strand
ATATTTATCGGTGCCATCACTACTCGAGCCTTCACCGCCGTCCCAGGCATTTACAGAAACCTCATTGCCAGCTTGAACTGTTGACACAATTTTATAAGAGTTACCAGTCAAAGGCTTGTGAAGAAATGTCAATGTTAAAACGCAATTATAGGTACCAGAGCCATAAAATCTAAGATAGTAAAGAGACGAGACCGTATCGTAAGCCCAATTTGCACTGTCCTTATGATATGTATAACTTGCGACCAACCATGTTTCCAGCGCTGGCAGTGGGTCTGTCACGGTCTTCGTACAGGCACTCAATAATAAAAATGCGCTCAGTATAAAAATTTGAATCCTCATAGTGTTCTTCTATAATAAAGGTATAGAATAAATTTTACTACTTTTAATACAAATGAAGACAACAATAACGTCTCAAAACATAAGAGCCATCATCACCGGAGTAACGGGTATGGTAGGAGAAGGCGTGCTACGTGAATGTTTACATCACCCTGATGTGACTGCTATATTGGTGATCAACAGAAAGCCTTGTGGTATCAGCCATCCCAAACTAAAGGAGATCATTCATACTGACTTCTTTGATATTTCCCCCATTACTAACGAGCTAAAAGGTTATAATGCCTGCTATTTTTGTTTGGGTGTTTCATCTATAGGAATGAAAGAGGCTGAGTATTATAAACTGACCTATACGCTTACGCTGAATTTTGCCACCTTATTGAGTCAGGTAAATAAAGACCTGACTTTCTGTTATGTATCGGGAGCGGCAACTGATAGCACGGAAAATGGCAGAAGCATGTGGGCCCGTGTAAAAGGTAAAACAGAAAATGATTTGATAAAATTGCCGTTTAAAAAGGTCTTTAATTTCAGGCCAGCCGGGATCAGACCATTTTTACCGTTAAAACCTTCCCAGACTTTTTACAAAACCTACAAATATGTTGCCTGGCTTTTTCCGCTGATGGAGGTGATCTACCCGAATTTTGTTATCAATCTGAAGGATTTGGCCAATGCTATGATTAATTCATCGTTAACCGGATACTCCAAAAATATCCTGGAGGTAAAAGACATAAAGATATTGGCTAGTGGCAGCAGCAATGGATGAAGAAAATGATCTGCACAACTGTTCCAATCCTTATCTTTGCACCTTTAAAATGAACGAGTAGTTAATGGAGAACAGGACGGAACAACAGGATAAAATAACAGGGGAAGATATCGATAGCTGTATTTCGGTTTTGGAACATTTGCTTCAAAATGGCGATCAGCTCATTCAATTATCACAGGATCAGTTTCTTAGATTAATGAAAGCTGCTGGTCAGCTTACCCGGCCAGATAAGGCCGAGATTTATAAAAGGAACAAGAGTGTTAAGGTTGCAAGGAAGCAGGCAGAGAGTACGCACAACCGAAATGCACGTGCAGCCACCAGTATCCGAAGTGCACGGACATCCGCAGTTTTTGAAGCACCGGTTCAGATCGCCTTGCCTGAATCTGTTCTTATCAATGAAACCAGATATCTTGTCTCTGAACAGAATTGTTACGTCTGCAAAAAGCTATATACCGAGATTCATCATTTTTATGACTCGATGTGTAAGGAGTGTGGCGACCTAAATTATGCCAAGCGTTTTCAGACCTGTGATATGACCGGTCAGGTTGCGCTTATTACCGGGTCAAGGCTCAAAATAGGATATCATGCCACTTTAATGATGCTCCGTTCAGGAGCTACGGTTATCGCGACTACACGCTTCCCCGCTGACTCGGCCATCCGGTTTGCTAAAGAAAAGGATTTTTCTGTATGGGGCCACCGCCTACATATTTATGGGCTTGACCTGCGGCACATTCCCAGTGTGGAGCTTTTTGCCTCGCATGTCGAGCGGAAGTATGAAAGACTTGATATTCTGATAAATAATGCAGCCCAAACGGTGCGAAGACCCGCGGGTTTCTATTCCCATTTAATGGGTAATGAGGCCCTTCCGTTTCATCACCATTCTGAGGAGGTGCAGCTGCTGCTCACTCATCACCGGCAATGTTTAATGGAAATTGACGAATTTAATAACCAGGATCCTGAAAATCAACGTGTATTGCCCGTTTCCTGGAACGGACAGGCACCGGGTATAGGTATCCGGGCTTCTGCACAACTTTCGCAGGTCCCTTATACTTTTGACAATTCGATTGAAACGCGCGAGGTTTTCCCGGAAGGAAAATTGGATGCAGATCTTCAGCAGGTTGATTTACGGAAAACCAATAGTTGGAGGTTGAAGCTTGGTCAGATCGAAACCCTCGAAATGGTGGAAGTACAATTGGTAAATTCCATCGCCCCGTTTGTGCTCTGCAATCGGCTCACTACACTAATGCGAAAGGATTATACGGGGAAGAAACATGTGGTGAATGTTTCGGCCATGGAGGGGAAGTTTCACAGTTTCAAGAAAGCTGACCGCCATCCGCATACCAACATGGCGAAAGCTTCACTTAATATGCTGACTCATACCGCTGCCAGTGATCTTGCCAAGGATGGGATCTATATGAATGCAGTTGATACCGGGTGGGTCACCGATGAAGATCCTGCTGACCTGGCCACACATAAACAGCTGGTTCATGATTTTCAGCCACCCCTGGATATCGTAGACGGGGCAGCCCGTGTGTGCGATCCTTTCATTGACGGTGCAAATACAGGGAAACACTGGTGTGGAAAGTTCCTGAAGGACTATTTCCCGATAAGCTGGTAGAAACTTTAAAATCATATACAAACACGAAAAGTTATTAATATGGAAAATAGAAAAAAATTAGGAAGCTCCGACTTATGGATTTCCCCGCTTGCATTTGGAGGCAATGTATTTGGCTGGACCCTGGATGAATCAGCCTCTTTTAAAATACTGGACTCATTTCTGGATGCAGGTTTTAATTTTATTGATACTGCTGATGTATATTCGATGTGGGCTCCCGGAAATAAGGGAGGAGAATCGGAAACCGTAATCGGTAAATGGCTGAAGAAGTCGGGGAAAAGGAAGGATGTGATCCTCGCCACCAAACTCGGGATCGATATGGGAGAAGGGAAGAAGGGGTTAAGTGCCAATTATATGAAACAGGCTGTTGAAGCTTCCTTAAAAAGATTGGGAACCGATTATATAGATCTGTATCAATCACATGTGGATGATCCTGAAACACCTGTAGAAGAAACTATGAGCGCATTTAATGAACTGGTTAAAGGAGGAAAAGTAAGATATATCGGGGCATCAAATCTCAGCGCGGAGAGAATCAAGGCATCCAATGATTTTGCCCGGACCGGTCATCTCGCACCATATGTATGTCTGCAGCCATTGTATAATTTATATGACCGGCAAAAATTTGAAACCGAATATTCACAATTGGTCCTGGAAGAATCGTTGGGAGTGATTCCCTATTATTCATTGGCAAGCGGTTTCTTATCAGGGAAATACAGGAGTGTTAACGACCTGGATAAGAGTAAACGCGGGCAAGGTGTACAGAAATACCTGGATGACAGGGGATTTGGAATCTTGACAGCAATGGATGTGGTTGCCAGGGAACAAAATGTCCCGCTATCTCAGATCGCTATCGCCTGGATATTGCAAAAACCGCTGGTCACGGCACCTATTGCCAGCGCAACGAGTGAGCATCAGTTGAGTGACCTTCTGCATGCTACAAAGCTGACTTTAACAAATGAGCAAATGGCCAGACTGGATACAGCCAGTGATTTATGACATTTTTACTCAAACAGGATGGAATTTGGATTAATGACCTTTGCCGATATGAATCCGGAATCTCAATCCGGAAGTTCGGTGAAAGCCCGTCAGCGAATCAGGGATCTCATGGAGGAGATAAAGCTGGCAACTAGCGGCACCCCGGCTTCGGCGGTGAGGGCGGCCACCCTGGGTTTACCATTGATGTTGGCTAACATTGGCGGAATGCCTGAACAGTTTACGCCGTTTATCAATCTTTATAAAGAAACAGCAATAGCGATGGGAAGTGATCCGGATCTCCTGCAAATCGGAATTAATATGAAATCAATAGAGCTTTTTGGCACCCGGGTTGTCCCGGAAGTTAAAAAGGCAATTAATTCACTAAAGAACTCATTCAGCAATTCATGAGAAAAATACCGATATCTGTCCTTGAACTGGCTACAGTCACCGAAGGGGGAAATCCAGGAACAGCCATAGCCGGCACGGTTAAAGTGGCTAAACATGCCGAATCTCTGGGATATCAGCGAATCTGGATGGCCGAGCATCACAACATGAAGCATATTGCGAGTTCTGCCACATCGGTCCTGATTGGTCATGTTGCCGGAAAGACAAATACAATCAGGGTTGGATCGGGTGGAATTATGCTGCCCAATCACAGTCCGCTCGTTATTGCGGAACAATTCGGGACCCTCGAAACCATTTATCCCGGAAGAATTGATCTAGGTTTAGGCCGGGCTCCGGGAACGGATCAATTTACAGCCATGGCTCTGAGGCGCAACAATATGAGCACTTCCTCTGAGTTTCCTGCTGATGTCAGGCAACTTCAAACCTATTTCAGTAATGACAACTTCAATGCAAGGGTTCGCGCTTTCCCGGGGGAAGGTTTGGAAATACCCCTTTGGATCTTAGGGTCCAGCACGGACAGCGCCTATCTGGCCGCACAAATGGGGCTGCCCTATGCTTTTGCCGCACATTTCGCTCCGGCACAATTCCGCTCAGCAATAGCTATTTACCGGAATAATTTCAAACCGTCGAAACAGCTTGATTCTCCTTATGTGATGGCCTGTGTAAATGTGATTGGCGCTGAAACCAATGAAGAGGCCGAATTCCTGAAGAGCAGTTTAATCCGGTTATTTGTCGGAATCATCACTAACACCCGAAATCCGCTCCAGCCACCCGGTGACTTGCCGGAAAGTTATCAAAACCCTGATGTGAGAGCTTTTGTAAACAGTATGTTGTCCTGCACCTTTACCGGTAACCAAGATACGCTGAGAAATGATCTTTCCGGATTTATTAAGGAAACCGGAATTGATGAACTGATGGCAGCCAGTTATATTTTTGATCCTCAAGCAAAATTGAGATCATTCTCTGTTCTATACGATGCCCTTAAGTAAGTGGAATGATTTAATGTCGCAACTATATCTTTCTATATCTCAGATAATCAATTCGTAATAACATTGAAAATTGAACATTATTCATTGACAATTACTTATGTCTTTACAGGTTTGAATTCACTAACGGCTCTTCCAGCTCGGTGAGGGCTATTTTATCCTCTGCTTTCAGGAAATTTTTTAGCAGAAAAGGGAGATATAAGAAAGCTATCAGGATGACTGTAATTCCTTCAGCCAAAATGGTATCCGGTGCACCAACAATTTGGGATATTGCTCCGATCAATAATCCACCCAATGGCTGCATTCCTAAAATTGCCATTGCAAAATAACTGATCACCCGACCCCGCATTTCACCGGATACATTTGTTTGAATGATGGTGTTGCTGATTGCGACATCATCCCGAATCCCGAAAGCATGGCTGCAAACAATGCTAACGGGAAACAGGTTAAATGAGAGAACAGCATCAAACCTGCCCCAAAAATGATCAGATTAATAAATAAAATTCTTTTCAGTTCAATTTCTGGTCTTAATGAGGCTAAAAAAATTGCCCCTCCGATTGCTCCCAACCCGATAGTGCTGTTGAGGTAGCCAAAAGTTGAGGCATTTCCGTTAAAAATAATTTTAGCATAAGCCGGCAGTAAGGTGATAAACGGCAGGACCATTAAGCTAACGCAGGCAAGCATTAACATGATATAACCGATGGAGCGGGTCCTTTTTAGATATTTCAGCCCTTCTTTAAACTCCCGGATCACCTTTTTCGGTTGTGGAACCGGAATATACTCAGGAAATCTCATGAGCAAAATAGACGCAATTACTGAGACAAAACTTAGGGCATTTAGAAGAAAGCAAATTCCAGCTCCGAGGTTTTCCAGTACCAGACCTGATATTGCTGGCCCGATCAGCCTTGCCAGATTGACCATCGATGAATTGAGCGCTATGGCATTTGACAGATCGGCTTGTTTTCAACCATTTCATTCACCATGGAATGCCTGGCTGGAACATCAAAAGCATTTAATGTTGCCAGCTGGGTGCAGAGCGCAAGAATTTCCCAAACCATATAATTGGTATAAACAACCAGAACAACGAGCAATGTTGCCTGAACCAATGAAGCTACCTGCGTGGTCAATAGCACCCGGTACCGGTTATATCTGTCAGAAATCACCCCGCCAAGCGGAGAGAATAAAAATGACGGGAACTGGGTCGCAAAACAGCAACACCCAGCATAAACGCTGAATGGGTCTGTGTATAGATCAGCCAATAGACGGCTGTACGCTGCATCCAGGTCCCAATCAGTGAGATTGACTGTCCGGTGATATAGAGTCTGAAATTACGGCTGCTGAATGCTCTGAAAGTGTTGAGATTCATTTATCTGATTGACAGGTTATATCGCCACGACAATTCCCTCTAATTTTGTAATTGGTTCATCTTTTCCAGGTAGCCGATAAGCTGTTTTCTACCTTCCACAAAAAGGGAGTAATCGACATCATACGGGACAAATTCCCGGTTTATTTCCTGTATCTTTTTCACGTTTGCGGTGATCTGACGGACAATTTTTAACATTACTCCTTCAGCTTCAGTAGCAAGCTCAGCTTGATTTTTGGTGCCAATTTTAAATTCTGCTATTTTTCGTTTCAGCATCATTAAAAGGTGATAATCTTCACTGCCGTCACGACTGGCTTCCCATCGGCGGGATGGGATTACATTGATGCCATCATTATAGATTACCGAATAATTGTCATTGGGTGAGGGGTAGGCCGATTTGATCCGCCACAGGTTGTCTTTGCTGTTGTAGTGATAACAATAGAAACCACTGCCGGTGAATCCCAGATCAAAAGCCAGCCAGGCCTGTATCCGGTAATGTCCCAGTGGATGGAAGGTACGTGCCGGACTTGGAGCCTCATAAAACCAGTTGCGCTTACCTAAACTGTGAAAATAACTGACCAGTTTACCTTCAGGATCTTTTAAAAGATCAACCTGAGGGCTGTAAATATCGATAAGCCCTTCAAAACCCTTCATCGACTTCGGCGATACCATTCCTGCGGGATCAATGAAAAGTTCCACATCCGGAGAGGCCTCCCTGATTTCTCTGGCTATTTTAACACCCTCTTCAATGCTGGGATATCCCGTTAAACCAGGTTCATCCTTGACATAAATGGCCCACTGGCTTTTTCCAATCCCCCGTTCAGCCATCCCTTTGGAGGTGCGCGAATAGGCTTCTCTCAGCAGGGCAGCATATTGCTCTTTTAAAAACTCCTTTTCCTTAATTTCAACAGAGAGGGGATTGAGGACAAAACAGATTATCAGATCCTTGAGTGGGGTATAATATTTATCCCATTGCGACCAGTCCTCAGCTAATTTCTTGTTTTTGTCAAAATAGAACCGTGGACCCGACATTTGTGGCAAGACGGTTACTTTATGATCAATCAGGTCTTTAACAACCTTTGCCCTCAGGGTATCATTACTGATTGAAATGGAACTCCAGGTGTTAAAGGCAAATTCACTTTTATCGGGCACCCGGACACTGCTGACTACCAGGTCTACCTTGACAGTCTGAACTGATTCAACCATACCTACCGATTCGAAACCCAGTAGAATAGTATATTTACCGGGAGCCAGCGTTCTGGTTTTGAAATTGACCCACAGTTTCCGGCTGTCGTACGGAGCAAGGTAGATGGTATTTCCTTCATTTAACCTGGGAAGGACCTCGTCAACCTCTTTTCCACTCGCGTCAGGGGTATTAATAGGTTCACGTAACTCTATGACATCCTGAATATTAATTGTCTTGCCATTGCTCTCAATAATATCATAGGGATATATTTTTACCTCTTGAGATGACTCGTTAAGGTTTGTGATATAAAAGGAGAGTGCCTCCGTTTCATTGCCCATGGCTAAAATTGAAACTTTTGCGGTGTCGGCCTCGGAGCTGGAAGGATATTTATCATATGCTTTAATTTCGTCCCACTGATTTGGATTTTGCCAGACATAGAAAGTCCCATGATTCCCCTTTTTGCGAATTCGGTTTAGAAATTGGGCATACCTGAGGCTTATATCAATTTTCCTGCGGTTGTTTTCAATCATGATATTGGCTGCATTTTGTTCTTCACCGGACTTTAGGGTATCAATTCCAGAGAAAACTGCAGACATTTGGTTGATATCAGCAGACAATTTACTGGCCAATGAATAATCGGTAGCTGGAAGCTGCTTCCGGATTCCATTTAATTCATTGGCGGCATTCGTTACAAAATCTTTATCGCTTTTGTACTCTGCAGCACTTATCTTCATCGATTTTTGGACAATGATCTGGTGGCTTTTCCGGTCACGAATAATAAATTCGAGGTCATGATCATCTGGCGTTCCAAGATTATAGGGTAACTCCAGATTATTATTCTTGTTTTCCAGCCAGCTGAAAGTTGATGAGGTGGTATTTTTGCTATCAGTAACACGGGTCTCAGCTATAATTTCATTGCCTTTACAGGTGACCGGTAAAGAAATGGTTTGAATGTTTTTGCCAATGAAGGCGGATTGAGGCTCTGCCTGTTTGATCCTTGCAGGCAATTGGTAATCAATTGCCACCTTTTTTTTCGATAAGGAAGGGATAAAACCGTTATTGGTAGAAGTTCGTTTCCAGCACGGCCAGGGAATATTTCCGCCAGCCTTGGAACCTTCAAGGGAATAGCTCGCCACATATTTTTCAGAACCACCGTCAGATATGAAAATTTCAGGAATCCCGTCTCCATTCAGATCGGCAATCATCGGCGATGATTCCCGGTCTCCGCCATCCTTGTATACTCTGAGAACCTTCCCCTGGTCGCTGAGCAGAAACATGGTTTCTCCTTCAGGGCCTGTTTGACGGCAGCCGCACATCAACTCATAATGACCATCATTAAAAAAGTCGGCAACCCCCGCTGCAAAGAATACCCCATGGCCGCTAAGGGTAGTCTGCCATTTAATTTTTCCATTGTGGCCGAAGTTATTGACAACATTGCCCTTATCAACAACAATTACATCCAGCTTCCCGTCGTGATTGAGATCAACCACACTTGTCCCGCCGTAGTTCTGCATGACCGTGTTCCCGGTCCACACAAGCTTACCCGAATGAGCATCCAGCGCAACAATGGCCGGGTAAGGGGTGGTGTTGCTGTGAGGCATCAATAATTTGTAATGGCCGTCACCTTCCAGATCAGCCAGGATGGGAGCCGAACGCCCAAAGACCCTGTCAGGAATCTCGGTATGCCACAGGTAGCGTCCCTGGTAGTCGAGACAAAATATTTTGCCTACATCGGTACCATAATAGATCTCAGCTTTCCCGTCTCCGTCTACATCGCCAACTGCCGGACTACAGACCCTGGGTTCTGCGAGAACCTTCCAGCGGACCGAACCATCGGAGTTCAGACAATAAATTGTTCCCTCCCGGGCATTGAGGAGCGTTTCCATCTTTCCATCACCATCAATATCTGCAATGACAGCACTTCCGAAGTTGTACAGATTGTCTTTAAGATCGGTTTTCCAGAGGAGGGTCCCTTTTTCATCAATGCAATAGATTACCCCAGCATCTGTCGGTATCACAACCTCTGACTTCCCATTCCCGTCAATGTCTCCAACAGCCGGGGTCATCACATTTTCGGCTGTCACAAAGTTGAACAGCTCTTTTCCATTGCCATCAAGTCGCACAACCCCATATCCCACACTTAGAATTATGCTGTTGGGATGTTCCGCATTTGGGAAGGGTAATGGACTGCCGACTCCTGGTGACCGTCCTTCAGGAGCCACGATGCGGTATTTCCAATTAACTGTCAAATCGTATTTGGCTGCATTGGAGTTGGAATAGGCTGCGATGACCGCGATAAAAAACAGAGATGTTTTTAAATTATTCAGAATCATAAGGTTGAATTTTCTAATCGAACTAAATTCGGGGTTATGTAACTTAGCTTTCAAAGCTTCTAAAAATAAGGAAAAACCATACACAACCAAATGGAGTGTGCAACTTCCATTAATTATTTGAGAATTATTTAATGATTGGAAGATAAGACTCTGTTAGGAATTCATCAACCGACGGATAGAAAAATTTTAAATGTGCGGGTTATTTGTCTCGTACGGGCAATGTCATTATATTAAGGATTTGCGATACTCATTACTCTGTGAAACCCTCTTGCACCCGAGCCAAAAGGAGATGTATAAAATTTATAAGGGTTCCATGAGTATCAATTATTAAAATCATAGTAAGTTAATCTTTATTTATACGAATGAAACTTAGAGAATGATTAAAAATTATATTTAAATCTAATTTGCCCGTAGGGCATCCATTTCAATAGAAAATCAAATCAAGGAAATACCATTGTCCGTTAGAACATTAACAGGTAAACGGTTAATTCCCTGACGGGAAATTTATTTTCTGAATTATAACCTTCTATGAATATTGATCTCCTATGGAGAAATTTAAATAGTTTAATCGTGCACTATGTCTTAAAGACTATTTTTCCCGTTACAAACACAACCACGTTAGTTAATTTAACAGCATTGTCCGTATGGGACAAAACAAAGGTCCTAAATTCTTATTTCTATTGTAAGATTATCCCAACGGGAATTTGTTAAACAGTTTCTCAATCGTGTTTATTAAATAAGGTGAGTTTGGAAAAAAAATCTTCAAACATCAGCCGGATGTCCAGATTCGTATATACCCGGATATTGCGGGATGAAGGAATCTCTTCATACAAACCTGAATCATTAATTTTTGGAGCATGTTTCAGGACGTATTTGCTTGAAGAAGGATCTGCCTCAAAAGAAGATTGAAGTGCGGTTAAAAGTACCAATGGGCTGTCTCCCAGAATATAGGTTTCACCAATCAGATAATTGAACTTCTGAGTCATTTTCATGACGTTTTCTATTTTTTGGGACAGGTATTCACCGATTTTCCCCTGAGTTTTTACCTTAAGCAGTAATTCTGAATAAGACAATATAGCTTGACGGTATGCATTTCTCGGAACCTGCCATATTGCAATGTCCGAATTATTAAAAATGATTTGGCCCGCTTTGAGATCAATGCCCAGATTGTACTCTACACTTGAAGCTCCTGGCGGCGGAGAAGCCAGATCGCTGTATTCGGAACCTCCGATCCAGATTAATGTGAGGTGTCCGGCAATTTTCGGTTCCATAAGGTAAGCGCTTGCAATATCTGTTAATCCGGCACCGCAAACAATGTACAAAGGCAAACTGGTATCTTCCCTCATTGCCTCTTTCACGATTGCTTTTACCCCATCTGAGATAATAGGGGTTTTCAAATCTGAAAATCCCGAATTTGCCCCTTCATAAACAGAAAACTTGTCGCTGTACCCCATTATTTTCAGCACCTCATTCACCGATTTGCAGGCGCTTGCAGCAGTTTCAGATGCTCCGCCAAAACCTCCGGGTTTAATAAATGACCCGATTATCCCCTTGATTTCTGCTGAAGGAGACAATATCTGATGGACCAATTGAAACAACCCATCGGGATCGCCTCCAAAATCATTGTCGATAATTACCCGAATTCGAGGTTTAATCTGATCTTCCGGGAAAAGAGATTTACTTTGAGCCGGGAGACTTAATCCAGCCAATAGATTAACACCCCAAAAGAGATGAATCAGAAGGTTATTCATATTTTTCATTTATTTTTTCTGATTTTCCCCAGGGCATCGACTGCAATCATAGCATCTATGACTTTATCGGGGGTGAGGTGGAATACCTCATGATGAATCCCTTCATTGGGTGCAAGACTTTTTAATGCCACTTCCATCAGCCTTGCCCGACGGATGCCCCGGATACCTATGTCGGAGAATGTGGTTGGCAATCCTATTTCCTCACAGAATGAATACACCGTTTCTATCTCTTCCGGTAAGGCATCGGTGAGATGAAGTCCTGTTAATACCCCAAAAGCGACTTTTTCTCCATGATAGTAAGAATGGGTTTCTTCCAGTGCACTTAATCCGTTATGAACGGAGTGAGCGGTTGCAAGTCCTGAACTCTCAAATCCGATACCACTAAGAAGTATATTTGCCTCAATAATATGGTTCAGAGCCGGTGTTATAATTTTATTTTCACAGGCCAATTTAGCTGCTGATCCATAGCGAATTAAAGTGTCATAGCAAAGTTTTGCCAGATTCAATCCGGTCATTGTGCTGTATCCGTCACACTCGTTCAGTGAATGAGAGCAATCGCACGATCTGGCCTCAAACCATGTAGACAAGGCATCTCCCATGCCGGCAACCAGAAAGCGGACCGGAGCATCTACGATCACATTGGTATCAATGAGGACAATCTGAGGATTCATCTTCAGGTAATAAACCGATTCAAAAACTCCGTGTTCCGAGTAAATAACGGCACACCCACTACATGGGGCATCATTTGAAGCAATAGATGGCACAATAATAACCGGGATGCAAGCTCTGTCGGCGACGATTTTGGCCGCATCAATCGTCTTGCCTCCACCCATTCCTACAACGATGTCTGCCTTAAGATCCCTGATTATCCCAGACAATCGGGCTAACTCTTTTTCACAACACTCCCTGCGAAATTCTTCGACAAAAATCCACTCTTCATATTCCTTTCCGGGGGTTCCAGCCAGCAGTTTGCTTTTTACGGTTGGCGAGACAATCAAAAGCCCTTTTTTCCCCAGCAACCTGATCATATTTGGCAACTCAGCGAGGGCATTCTCACCTTGAATGTATTTGCCAGGAAAGGCTGCCGTAAAGTTTTTGGAATAGTTTAATTCCATTTTGTCAGGATCTTTGGATGTTAAAACATTCATTGCTTCGTGTCGGGATTCCGACAAAATGAACCTGTCATTCATGTTATTAGTGCGTTTCAGTTAACTTTAAAAGTGTTTTAACCATACTTTTTTTAATCTTCTGGTGTAAATAAGCCAGCTCGCGGTATCATCAGAAGTCCATGGTTTTTCGGATCTCTTCAAGATTAGCGAGGGCTCCCGGCTCCATTAAAAAGTGTTTTTTCAGTCTGACGCAGGCAAACTCACCACAATATGCGCAGTTTTCAATTTTTTTCAGGCTCGCACATCCCCGGATCTTACAACCGAAACAGCCGAAGAATAATCTTCCGGCTGTAGTGCGGCATCCGTCGCAATCCATCTGATCGTCTGCCTGAAGTTGAATTCGGTAGATCCTTGAACATAGCTCAGCTATTGCCTCTCTCATAGTTTGCTGAGTCGATTTATTCTTCTCTAAAGTAGCCAGATGAATAGGGCAGCTGTCACAAGTTAATCCGCAATATGCTATCATTTTATTCATTATCATGCAAATAGACTCCGATTGTTATATGAAAACTAAAAGTTGTCCGGTTTGGTGTCTGTCAGACTAAACTATTCACTAATTATTTTAATACTGAATTCTTTAAAGCACAAAATTCTGACCAGCCAATACAAATATACGATACAGACTACGCTTTTTATTATGATCAGGGATGTTCTTCAGTATAATACCTCACCATTGGCCGCTTTTTTGACGTTTGATCCACAATCTTAAATCCGGCACTTTCGAATGATTTATAAACCCCAATCCAAAGAAAGGAGTCTGACAGTTTTTCCCGGGTGGGTATTGCCGGATAGGCTTCTATGATCCCGATTCCATGCTCTTTGGCAAATCTGGTTACTCCTTTCAAAAGTTGTGCCGCAACCCCGTGCTTTCTGAACTCTTTATGAATGAATAAACACGGTATTGACCAAACCAGCTGGTCATTAATACGTTTATGCACACGCGATTTCTCCAGTTTAACAAAGTCTTCACGGGGGGCAAAGGCACACCAGGCAATTGGCTGGTCTTCATAAAAACCAAGAACTCCGGCCGGCTTATCATTCCAAACGATTTCCTTCATGGCCAGCTTATTCCCATCTTCAGATTTTCCTTCTTTGTAGTCAGCCTTTTTAAGTCTGTAATACATGCACCAACAGTTTCCGCAAGCTCCGTTATTCCCGAACAACCTGACAAATTTATCCCAATTGCTTCTGGTCAGAGGTTCATTGGTGATTTGACATAAAAAATCCGGATCGGTATCATGTTTTATCATAACCACTTAGGTTGTTTTTTCCTTTAAATAATTAAGAATATTCTTCACGGCTGAGTTGGGTAATACGAATTGAATACTGAGATGATCTTCCTTTTACGGATTAACATTGAAATAATTACAAAGGAAGCCTGTTATCTGTAACTTTTCGAAAAGCAATGTTTGTATATTTGCAGATTTTAGAAACAAACCTGGACAATAATCGTCAATCGCAGTCCAAACTGATTTGTTGGGGATGCCTTACTGCCTATGGAAAAAAGGAAAACCCATACAAATGTCATATCCTATAAACCAGACTCACCTCTTCTACCTTCCGGACTGATTGGTCCGGCTAATGGTGAAATAAAATCAAAATAATTCTATGAGAAATTTCAGCAGATTAACACTTTTGGCTTGCACCCTGACTTTTGCAGCAATAAATGGGCATCATTTATCAGCGGGGAATAATGGTTATGGCAGATACTGCAGCGATGTATCGTTTCTAACCTCAAATGAAGGGTTAACTCAAAATATGGTGGCCTCCGCCAAGAGCTGCGCGTTTCAGAAAATGCATTTGGGCATGTTCATCCATTACACCTATGCCGGGAAATCCTATCGATGGGGTTCAACAATGTGGGCTGACACCTCAAAAGTTAAGAGTATTGATGAACTGGCTGATAACCTTGATGTTAATGATATAGCCGAAACAGCTGCTTCCATGAGGGCGCAGTATGTTGTCTTTACTCCTTTTCATGCCAATATGATGGTGCTCTATCCCAGTGCTGTAATGAGCCATCAACTACCAGGACACACATCGAAACGTGATGTAATTCAGGATCTTATAAATGTATTAAAGGGGAAAAATATTCGCTTGTTGCTTTACTTTCATCCAAGTGACGGACATGATCTTTCCAGGGAGGACCAGGAACTTGTTGGATGGAACAATGATGCACCCTATACCCACTGGAACGATTTTGTAAATGAATTTTTAGGTGAATTGGTAGGCAAATATGGGAAAGATATTTCCGGATATTTTATAGACGGAGGCCTTCCGGAACAAGTCGATGCTGCACGTTTACGAAAAACTATCATTGACCGTTATCCTGAGTCATGGATCATTCAAAACAGCGGCGACAACCCTTTATTAGCTGACTTTTCAGCGAAGGAAGATAATATGATTCCGCCTTTTCCGGCGACGAGCTGGGTTAGATGCCAACGAATCAGCGGGGAGTGGTGGGCGAAGGCAAATAATGTTATGTTTAATCCTGAAATGGCTTACCGATATACATTACTTCAGGCAGCCTTAAGTAACAGGACGGGCGGAGGAACCTGTTGGTCTTTTGGCCCACATCCGGGTGGTCGGTGGGAACCTGGTGTCCGCTCCTTTTGTAAGGATTTAGGATATTTTATTGACAATGCTCGCGAGTCACTTTTTGGAACCCGGCCAGCCAGGGCTTACATTACGAAAGAAGGTCAGCCCCTATTAGGCACCCAATATGTAGCAACTGAATCACCTGATGGCAATAAAACTTACCTGCATGTTTTTTTACCGCCGAAAGGGCAACGACTGGAACTTCCGGTGCCGGCAGATCAGCGACGTTTCAATTCTGCGCGATTATTTTCGAATAATCATAAAATTGGTCTGCAACAAACAGAATATGCAGTATATCTGACTCTCAATTCAACTGATCGATGGGAAGACCTTGATACGATAATTATACTTAAATAGTGCAGCACCCTTAATAAGTTCACTGGCAGAGGAGTTTTGAAAGAAATAAGTTAGAGAAGTTAGGCTTTGGGGATTTGATATCATAAAATAAGGAGCCATAACCATTGTTATAACTCCTTTTCGCTTACCTTCATTCGTTTCAATATTCACATCTCAAACCGAAAAAGTGAGAAACTATATCACAGGGGAATAAAATGTTAAGTACTAAATTCTCAGCCTTCATCAAATGAATTTGCTTTCTTAAAATAGGTCACTGTGAGAAATGTATCCATCTTAACCTAACCAGTGATCTGAAATTTGGGGAGTGCTATAAGGGAAAACTGATTGTATGTGCAGTTTAATATTTCGAAACTGACTGTCATAGGATAAAAGCTTCTTATTTATCAATGCTTGTAAAGCTTTACATATTTGATCCTCAGTGTATTTCCGTTTGACATAACTCTTACAGAATTCTTTAAAAGAAAAATTGGATGGTGATGAAAGAATAGCATCAAAAAGTTCAGATTCGAGATCAGTAACATCATGTAAATGGAATAACTTATCAACAGATACGGTG
>Ga0118677_10008528_pt1 | contig 16395 bp, 9 predicted proteins | sample AliMusrvi5mmetaG_FD_86154 | JGI IMG/M metagenome (GOLD analysis project Ga0118677, IMG submission 86154) | reverse complement strand
CCATAAGTGGCGGTGCCGGAAACGGTGACAGCGTTGCTGACCGTTCCTGCGATATTTCCGATGACCGGAGCGGCGCCGGCAAACACCCATCCGCCATTCGTAATGAGAACGCTGTTTCCGTTGGCGCCCGCGGCCGAGCCGACGGTCAAAATGGCCATATTCGTCACCATCGCTCCGCCGGCCACACCCTTGCCGTCAATGCACAGCAGATTGCCCGTGGCAGCGGCTCCCGAGCCCACCGTGAGGGCCGAGTTCCCCACATTCCAGTACGACCCGGTACCCGCGATAAGGATACTATTGCTGAATGACCCGACGCCAATCGTCGTGGGGCCGCAGCTCATGCGCCCTCCGTTGGTGACCATCAGCAGATTGAAGCCGGACAGGGCGCCATTTCCGAGATTAAGCGTGCCCACATTTGTGAGCATCGCGCTGCCGGAAACCCCCTGGCCATCGATCACCAGTGAATTTCCGACAGCCGCGGCGCCATTACCGATTGTGAGGACCTGGCCGGCGTTGTACCACAACGACGTGACCCCAACTCCGCCAATAAGGGTCGCCGTGTTACTCGAACAGGCGTCTCCAATACGGGAATCCCTTCCGCCGACTCCGACATAAAGCCTTCCGTTGTTCGTAATGACCAGGGTATTCCATGTCGTTCCCGCACCGGCTCCCACTCTAATTGAGATGGGGTTGCTATTATTACCCAGATTGGTTACGGTGGCGCTATCGATCACCATCAGGTTGCTCATGGAACTGATGGATGCGCCCAGGTCAATGGTTCCAGCACCCGCGTCCCAGGTCGAGCCGGACAGGACTCTCGCGGAACAGTTGGTCGCTCCCGCGGCGCCAATGGACCAGTTTCCGCCCACGAGTTGCCCGCCGTTCCTGAGGATCAAATTTGCGCCATTACCTGACTGTGAAAAAGTACCCGCGCCTTGCCGCATGTATCCGTTATCGACGATCACATAGTTGTTGGATAACCCCGAGTTTTTTCCGATGTAGGCGTAAGTCCCCCCCAGATAAAACCGTCCGCCATTGAGGACATTGATGCCATTGCTTGACGACCAGACCCCGAGGGTATTTGTGTCGTACCCAATATAGGACGCGCTGGTTCCGATATTGGTCACGATGCCGCCATTGTCGATCAGCAGCAGGCTGTTGACACTGCCGGCATTGCCCACCGTCAAAGTTTGGTTGCCCAAATCCCATATCGAATTGGTCGTTATTCTCAAGGTGCAATTGCTGGCACTGTTGTTTCCGATGGAGCCACCCATACTGTAAAGTTGCCCGCCATTCTTCACCACCGCGCTGGCCAAATCACCCCCGGGATTAAACCAGTAGCATTTGACATATCCGTTGTCGATGTTCAGGAAGCAATTGCTGGCGGCTTTAGTATTACCGACATTCAGGGATGAATTTTGGGCATACGCATAGAGTCGGCCGCCGTTAACGACGTTAAGCCCGCAGGCGTTATCGCCCGCGACAGCGCCGATGGGAATACCGGGATAAGTCCCCACGTACGAATTGGAGACCACGGCACTTCCTGGAAACCCGGCGCCATCAATGGTGACTACGTTGTTCGTCCCGGCAACGGTGTTACCCCCGATATACGCGTACTGCGACGCATACACCCACGTTGAAGTCACCCCGGCCCCCCCCACCACAACGACGTTGTTATTGGAGGCTCCGTTGCCGATCGTGGGTGGGCCGGCGATCGACAGAGTACCGCCATTGGTGACCACCAGCGTATAATTGCCGCCATTGACCGTTAATGCCCCGGCAATTACCGCATTGCTTAGGGTAACACTCGATGTTCCATTAGTTCCTGAAAAATAGGCGTCATTGCCGTTCGCCCAGGTGCTCAGCGGAGCTGTGCCGGTTGCCGTCCAATTTGTGTCTGCCGCATTGATGCTCCAGAGACCATTGCCATGCTGGTAGCCGGCGGTGGGTGAAGGATCCCAATATAAGATTGCCGCGGGGGCCGATACCGCACACATCCCAACTGCCAGGATCGCGAGAATTAACCGTCCAAATTTTTGCATCATTTTATTCCTTATTATCCAAAAGTTTGGGCCGGTCAGACCGGCCCTTGGGGTATGGGTTTCCGTCTCGAGAACAGATCAATTTTATCCGCTATTTCAGACCACATAAACCCTTACGAGAATATCCTGCCACACAATAACCGCCGAGTCTAGGAGCAAGAAAGTAATGAATAAATGACGAAAACCACTCTTACCTGATGCTGTTGAAATATGGTCGGGCACTTTAGCGAACGGATACTCGAAATTGCCACTTTTCAACCTCAGGCGCCAGGGTCATCATCACCGTCTCGGCCACGCACTGATTCCCCTTCTGGGTGAGATGGACCCCATCAGGCAAAATGCAGTCGCCGGGACCCCGGATTGCCATTTCTTTCCTTAGCGCCAGATCGATATCGGCCAAAGGCATCCCGTGCTCAAGAGCAAAATTCCGGGTCGCTGCCCGATAGAGTTCCTGACAAGCATCCTGTCCTCCGTTCTTCCGGTAGAATTCATGATCACGATACGCATGCCATTGATCAATGACCGGTGGGAAGGTCAGAAGGATCGTGATCCCTTGATGACATTTCGCGATCCCCTCTCGGATCAATTCCAGATTGCGGATAAATTCGTCGATCGTCACATGCCGCTCAGGTTCCGGCGTCGCATCATTCCCGAATTCCACCAGGACAAACTGGGGAGTATATGCCAGGACATCCTTCTCAAACCGACGCAAACCTTCGCGAGTGGTGTTGCCGCCCACCCCGGAATTGACCATCGTAAGATCAATCGTTGCAAACCGTTCTTGCAAAGCGCGTTTCAAAATCTCCGGCCATCGGCCCTCAGGTTCCTGATGCGTCGCCTCTGTAATCGAATCGCCAAAGGCGACCACCGTCAGTTTGGGTCTTGAGTTCATGGCAGGAATCCTTCTCTTTGTTTTTCATTTTTACTATTCATCGAGTTTTCCGTCAAAACTTTATCTCTCACTCTGGATTTGACGATCACCTTCGAAAATCCGACACTAGCCCATGAATCCTCTCCAACGATTTCTCATCAACGTCATCGTCTACGCTGGCCGACTGCTCCTGGCCCTGCGCTATCGAGTCACCGTAATCGGCCTTGAACCCATCCGGGATCGCGGAACCCGCGGGCTCCTGATCCTCCCCAATCACCCCGCCTTGATCGATCCCCCCATCGTCTTAAGCCGACTCATGCCGGTCTTTTACCCGCGAACCCTCGCCGACGTCGAACAAGTCGACCGCCCCATTGTACGATCCCTGGCCCGCCTTTTCCGTTCCTATGCCCTGCCCGATCCGGTGTCCGCAGGACCGGCCGCCCGTCGTGAGATCGAAATCGTCCTCGAACGGTGCAAAGCTGACCTGAAGAACGGGGATTCGGTCATGCTCTATCCCTCCGGCCATATCTACCGGAGTCGACACGAACACTTGGGGGGAAACAGCGCCGTCGAAAGCATCTTGCGGGATGTTCCCTCCGCCCGGGTGGTTCTGGTCCGGACCCTAGGTCTGTGGGGTAGTTCTTTCAGCCGTGCCTCCGGTCGCGCGCCCAAGTTGGGCTCAATCCTGTTCCACTCCATCGGCGTTCTCCTCCGGAACGGTCTTGTTTTCACCCCCCGTCGCCGCGTGACTCTCGAACTCTATGAACCCACCGACCTTCCCCGCCAGGCGGATCGGTCCACTCTCAACCGCGCCCTCGAAAACTGGTATAATCAGGATGCCCCGCCCAATACCTATGTCCCCTATTTCCTTTTCGAAAAAAACACCCCTTGCCCCGTTCCCGAACCGCCGGTTGATCGCATCCAGGGCGATCTGTCCGATGTTTCGGATTCCGTCCGCGCCCTCGTCTTCAAGCATCTCACGGAATTATCCGGACGCTCAACGGTCACGCCCGAACTCAACCTGGCCACCGACCTGGGCCTCGACAGTCTCGCCCGCGTCGATCTGGGACTCTGGATCGAAAAAGAATTTGGATTTTCCCCGGCCGCCGATGACGCGCTCCAGACCGTGGGAGATCTCCTCCTCGCCGCCTGCGGGCAAGTCGTCGCCACCGGTATTGAGGAACTCAAACCTATCCCGTCCGCCTGGTTCCAAACTCAAACCCGTTCTCCCGAAATCCCGGCAGGCTCAACAATACCCTCTGTTTTCCTGGCCCAAGCCCGGCGCGATCCCGATCGCATCATTGTCGCCGACCAACTGCGTGGAGCGCTCTCTTATCGCGATCTGATTCTCTCGATCCTCATTCTCAAACCCCAGATCGAACGACTCGAAGGCCCCTATGTCGGAGTGCTCCTCCCCGCCTCCGCCAGCACGACGGCGGTCATCCTCGCCGTGCAATTCGCCGGCAAAATTCCCGTGCTGATCAATTGGACCACCGGAACGCGGAACATGCTCCATGGTCTGGACCGACTCCAAGTCCACACGGTCCTCGCCTCGCGCCGGCTCCTCCAACGCCTCGAAGCCCAGGGCACATCCCTTATAGCACTCGGGGACCGCATTCTGCCCCTGGAGGATTTGCCCGCCAAAATCACTCGGAGTGCCAAGCTATTCGCTTTTTTGCGGGCCCGATCCGGGTGCTGGGGACTGGACCGGGTTCCCGTGTCCGATACCGCCGCCGTGCTCTTCACCAGCGGGTCCGAAAGTTTACCCAAGGCGGTCCCCCTCTCCCATGGCAATTTACTGGCTAATCTGCGTGACGCGATGCGGGTTTTTAAACTCCAACCCCAGGATCGTGTGCTCGGGATGCTTCCTCCGTTCCACTCCTTCGGTCTGGTGTGCACCTTGTTTTTTCCACTCTTGACCGGAATCCGTGTCGTCTATCACCACAATCCCACGGAAGGCGGACACCTGGCCCGGCTAATCGAGGCCTACCGGGTTTCCATCCTCGCCGGCACTCCAACCTTCGCCGCCGGGATCCTGCGGGCAGCCACCGACCGACAATTGGCCACCTTGCGCCGCATGATCACCGGCGCCGAAAAATGTCCCGACGCCTTTCACGACGAAATCAAACGTCGTCTCCCCCAAGTCATCATGGTCGAGGGCTACGGTATCACCGAATGTTCGCCCATTATCTCGTTGAACGATGAAAACGCTCCTCGTCGAGGTTCCATCGGAAAATTCATGCCGTCCGTGGAACATGTTCTGGTCGATCCGGAAACCGCCTCGCGCCGGGTTCCGGCTGGAACACCGGGTCTGCTCCTCGTTCGGGGTCCCTCAATTTTTGGCGGATATTTGAACTTCGACGGACCTTCCCCTTTCGTCGAATTCGAAGGCCGCACCTGGTACCGCACCGGGGATCTGGTCCGGGAGGAATCCGATGGCATCCTGTTTTTCGCCGGTCGGCTCAAACGCTTTGTGAAAATCGGGGGCGAAATGATCTCCCTGCCGGCAATTGAAGAAGTGCTTCACCCTCATCTCTCCCAGCCCAGCGATGAAGGTCCCGCCCTGGCCGTCGTCGCCACCCTAAACGAGTCCCAGCCGGAAATCATCCTGTTCACCACCCGGTCAACAGAGCGTGAGACGGTCAATCAATGGCTCCGTGAAGGCGGTCTGGCTCCGCTTTACAATATCCGGCAAGTTCGAACTCTACCGACCATTCCGGTCCTGGGTACCGGCAAAACGGACTACCAGTCGCTGCAAGCCCTGCTCACAACCCCCGGGGCATAAGCGCGTGCATCTTTCCAGGTGGCCCGACGCGTCCCTGCGGCGGGTACTGCTCCCCTCTTCCTCAGAGACCGTGGCATGGCCCACCGGCCCACTCATTCACGACACTTTGACCGTAAGGCCGTATTCCGCAAATTGGTTGATCCAATGACGGATCGTTGCGGCTTCTGGCAGGTTGGTTTCAACTCCGTCTCCGCGGTTGAGTCCCAGGGCGACCAGCTTCGAGAGACCCAACGGATGATACGGCACGATTTCAACGCCCTCCAGTCCCGGAAGCGAAGCGGCCAAGGCCGCCACAGCTGAAAAATGATCCTCCCGGTCGTTGAACCCGGGAATGATCGGTAGCCTCAATCGGATCTTCGCCCCGCGGCTGTGCAGGTCTCGCAGGTTTTGGAGAATCAGCGTGTTCGAGACATCGGTGAACAGCTCGTGATGGGCATTGTCGGTATCCTTGATATCATAAAGAAAAAGATCCACCAGCGGCAGCAACCGTTCAAAACAGGAAAAATCGGCGCAGCCCGAGGTTTCAATGCAACAGTGTAAATCCGATTCTTTGGCCGTCCTGAGCAGGGCCTCACTGAAGTCCACCTGCGCCAACGGTTCGCCGCCAGAGAGGGTCATTCCCCCTCCAGACATTTGGTAGAAGGATTCATCGCGAAGCACCGTGGCAATCACTTCCTCCACGGTCACTTCGCGGCCCACCATCTCCAAGGCCATGGCATGGCACTCGCCTACACACACGCCACACGCCTGGCATCGCGACCGCTCAATCACATGCTGACCCGCGACGCGCTGGTGAACCCCGTGTTGACACTTCTGAAAACAGGACCCGCAACCGATACACCGATCCGCCAGGAATGAGAGAATCGGCTTTCCGATCAGACCCTCGGGATTGTGGCACCACCGGCAGTCGAGTGGACACCCTTGGAGAAAAACCGTGGTCCGGATTCCAGGCCCATCGTGAAGCGAATAAGGCTGAATTTCGAAGATCCGGCCTTTCGTCTCCCGCCTCCGCGTCGCGTCACTCGGCCCGTTCGTCATGTGCTGACCATCGTTCGGGTAATGATCTCATCCTGGATGGGTTCGCCTAGTCGGACAAAGACCGAACTGTAGCCGCTGACTCGCACCACGAGATCGGGATGCAGTTCGGGATGCACCCGGGCTTCCTTCAGCATGTCTTGATCGACGCAGTTGATCTGCAAGACCGAACCACCGGCCGAGAGAAAACGCCGGATGACCGGCATGATGGCGTTCGGAGACAGGCCGCCCCGCGCCGCGGGCAACTTGACATCCAACACCGCCACCACCGGATAAAGCGTCAGGTCGAGTGGTTCCAATGCGGACAAGATCTGTCCCACGCTGGTCTTGTGTCCGATCGCCAGGAGGCTGGGACTCATGCCGGACGAAAGCGGTTCGCCGGAGCGCCGACCGTCAGGGGTCGCACCTGTTTTTGCACCCATATCCACGAACGATCGGAACGCGAAAAGACTGGCTTCGTAACGACCGCCGCGCGAATTCGGGAGGCCTGACGAGGCCTGCGCGACCTCGGCAAACACTTGGGCGGAAAAGTCCCGAATGTCCTCATCCTCTTGTCCGAACTTGGTGATCCGGTGCGCCAGAAGGTTCCGAAAAACCTCTTCGTCTTTAAAATCGGTCGCCAGCATGCGACGGAGATCGTCGAGCGAGACCAGGTGACGGTCATAGACAGCGGTCTTAACCGCAAACAGGGAATCCACCAGAGTACCCATACCGACAAGGGAAATACTGCCGGAACTGTAGCGGCACCCTCCCTCCATCATATCCCGGCGCTTGGTCAGGCAGTCGTCCAACATGGCGGAATGCAGGGGACAGGGATTGAATCGCACCCCTTCCCGTTCGGTTCGATTGCGTTCGGCGACATGGGCGCCGATAACAGATTTCAGATTGTCCAGAAACGCGTGGCGCAGATCTTCGAAAGTGGCGCAACTATCATAGCAAACCGGTTGAATGCCCGCCCGGTCAACAAAGAAAGCCCCTGGCTCCTGAAAAAAGCCCATCAAGAAAACCTGCAATAAATTGAGATAAAGCGTCGCCCGGCTATTGATCTCGCAGTTTTCCAGCACATTCTCCTGACATCCTCCACCCACATACTGACGAGCGTCTTCCAGCGCCTTGCCCATTTTCGTGTTGGCGGGAATGACGACCTCATCATTGAAGATCGCCAATGCATTTCCGCCACTGACAATGTTGTCCGCCAGGAGTTCGAAGTACTCGGGCGGATGACGCGCCGAAATTCGCGCATTGAGCTTGGGATCGATCAAACCCAGATCGCGATGGGTCTCGATCATCAGGCGGGTGATTTCGTTGAATACCGGCGTTCCATCCCGTTCGCAGCCGCCTAGAGTGAGAGTGCCGTTGGTGCCGACATGCCAGGGGGAAGCCGGAGTGCGCAGGCCATAGCGGACATCACTGATGGCCAGAAAGAACGACACCAGCTCCCGGGCCTCTACCGGTGTGAGCCGCCCCTCTTCGATATCGCGCCGATAATAGGGGGACAGGAGGCGATCGATATGACCAAAGACACTGATGCCATTGCCTTCGACCGACTGGAGCACATGAAAAATGAACAAAATGACGCAAAGCGCTTCGTAGAATGATGTGACCGGTTCAGCCGGCACGCGCCGAGCCGTGGTGGCCATACGTTGCAACCGTCTGCGAATGTGCGGCTCGGTCTCCGTCAATAGAAGCCTTTCCGCCTCCGCGGCAAACCGATCGGCAATGTTGATCAGCGCCTGATTTCCGGCGATTGAAGCCTGCAGGAATTCCCGCTCCGGGTCCGACACGGCATGGGTCATTTCCTCACCGGCTTCCGCGATTAGTCCTCGAAGCCCCCGACGCAAAACCTTTTCGTAATTGACGGTATGATGGTTGTCGTCGAGGACCCGCCAGCTATGGGATAACCCTTTTTCCCAACACGGTCGCAACCATTGATCACTTGAAGCTGAAAGTGCCTGACCGAAGGGCTCCCGTTTTAACCAACCGCCCAACCCGCCGGTGCCCAGATCGGTGCGGTGTCGTCCGGTGTTGATCTCGAAATAAAACGGGCAGTGCCGAAAAATATGGACGGGGCAGTGCGTTGCCATAAACCGATAGCCGAAAATCTTGCGCTGGAAGGACGACGCCTGCGGATTCTCGCCACTCCGGGCATGCAAATCCCGCTCCCAGGGCCCGATATCCAAAGGCGGAGCGTCAAAATAGGCCTCTAACTCGCTTTCGAAATCGGACCGTTCATCGGCAAAGCTCGCGAACTTCATTTTTTGTTCTCGCCTGCTCGAACATTCCACCCGGGTGTGGCATACGGATTACAAACCGCTTTTCGGAGAATAATAATATCCTAACATCGCCCCAAAATAAAGGGAGAATACGGGGAGATTAGCCCGGAGACCCGCGTGAAGGGCGCAATAAATCGTTTTACGGCGTCGGAGGACTCGGCGGACGACGGAGAGGGCCACCGCCTGGCCGTTCCATAATCCCCGCCACATCCGCCAGAGGCAATGCCACCTCGGGATTGATGAAATCGAAAACCTGGAATTTCTCGCCCGCCTTATCCCGCCAATCCTCCGGCAGCGCCCGGTCCAGATCGTCATACGTCGTGACCACGATTCCGCTCAGTTCATTCATCATGCGTATCCCGTCCTCCGGCGAAAGCGCTTCGGCCTCCTTGATGTAATCCACCCAACGGGCCACACTTTCCTCCAACCGGACGTTCATCGCCTGCATGATCACATCCACCTGCGCGGCTTCTGCCGGGGTCGGCTTGACCTGGCTCATGAAACCGTTGCGCGCCAAATCCCGACGCACCTTCCATAGTTCGGCAGCCATCTTGATCCGCTCCCGGAAATCAACCCGGGCCGGAACGTTCGTTCCGCTCCCATCGATTGGGCGGAGGGTCCGATCAGTTCGGCTCGTCGCATTCGTTCCGACGAGTGGCGCCGAAATTTCACCGCTCCGACTGACCCGTCGTGCCGATCGATCAGCCCCCCCATCGGACACCTGCAACAAGGAGGCGATGCCGTCCAACCCGGCGTTTCGCCCGCCGCTTTTTTTCGCCTGGGCCTTGAGTTCCTCGATCTCCCGCTGAGCGTCCTTTAAATCCCGGCGGGGTCCCCAGCCGCCCAAGACCAAACCGATCAATAAAGCCAGGATCACTGAACCGATGATTTTCATATCGAACCGTCTTCTTTCAGTCCCGGATGATTCGGGACAGAATCGGGCTTACGCCGGATCCCCAGATAATAATCCTGGCGCTGTTTTTCCAAAACCGAGTCCGGATCGGATGCCCGAAACAGTGCGACCAACCGATGCCAGGTCCATTTTCGATAGACAAATCCGCACGGATGTAAAACATACCCGCACCGCAACACTTCCGCCCGCCGATGCTCATCACAAATCACAAAAGGATAGGCGACCAATTGCGCTTCCGTCTGAGATCCGGCCAAAAAGACGGGATAGATCGCCCCGCCCGAAATCACGCGCAATTGGGTGATATGATTCGTCGCCACCTCCCATGCGGCCACCTGATCCCGCCCTGCCTTTTCATCCGCCAGCCGTTGTGCCAGCGCCGGTGCCGGGGAAACCATCAGCACGGGCCGCAGCAGTCCGTCCGTCACCGAAAATAAGACCAGGATCCCCGCCGCCAAAGCGGCCAAACGCAGAACAGACCGATGCTTGCGGTCTGTCAGTCGCCGCGCCAACGCATAAACCATCAAAACCAGGCCAGCCAACCGAAAGGTTTCGAAATGCCGACCGATTATCACGATCCCAATCCCGGCCACCCCCAGCGCCAGGGTCAGCCACCGGTCAAATTGAACCATCGCCTCCCAGGTACGTCCTTCGTTTTTGGCAAACACCAGCAGGGCGCCCAATCCCGCGGCCAACAACGGCAGAGCCGGCAAAAAATATCGCGTGCGTTGGATATTGGCGCTGACGAAGATCACGAACAACAATCCCAACCAGAGGCCAATAAACAGAATCGCCGGTCGATGCCGGGCAAATTCACGCCGAATAACCGACCGGTCCCGAATCAGGACGAAGGCCAGCAAGAGCGTCCACGGTAGAAATTGGAACAGCAGGGACACCGGGTAGGTCACCAGATTATCGAGGATGTAGAACTTTCCACCTTTAACCCGGTTAGCCACCTGGTCATTAAAAAAAACGCGTAAAAAATGGGCCCCATGTTTGAAATACATCAGAATGAACCAGAACAAGGCCAGCCCCACCCCCAGCGTCAACGCCGGCAGATGAACCAACTCCCGCATTTTGAGGTTCCGGGGCCGAGCCCACGCGCCATACGCAAAGGCGAACAGCACCGGCAGAATCCCCAGCATGCCCTTGGTCGACACGGCCAAACCCGCCGCGCCATACGCAATGAAATAGAACCGCGCCCGTCGTTCTCCATCAAACAGAATTTTCAAAAACCCATAAAAACTCAGCATTATGAAAAACCCCATCAAAACATCAGGCGTCGAACGGACCGACAAATGGAACAGGGTGGGATTCGATGCCAGTATCGCGGCGGCGCACACCGCCACCTCGGCTGAACGAAAAAGAATCCGCGCGCAGGCATGGGTCAGGAGAATGATCAACGCGCCAGCCAAAAGGAAAGGAAAACGGGTCGTTAGATAATTGATCCCGAACAATTTATAGGATCCCGCCATCATCCAGTAGAGCAATCCCGGCTTGCGAAACCGCTCCGATCCGTCGAAGAAGCGCGGAGTGATATAATCGCCCGAATGGACCATCTGGACGGCCGCATCGGTATAGTAGCGCTCATCCCCACGCCACAGGCTGACTTGCGGCAGAATCGGCAGATAAACCAACAGAAAGAGCAAGGCCAACAGAATCGTGGTCCTTCGTGCGGCGGCCACAAATCCGGGCGATTCGAAACCGGGTGGCATTAATTCCGAGGGCTCTGGCATCTCCGCACATTAATTGATTGGAGCGAAAAATGCACGTTTTTCCGTTTGATTCAGGCCTTAAATCCCGGCAAAGGCCTTTTCCACGGTTTCACGGGACGGCGCGGGGGTGACCCAACTGACCAGCGGCACGACGAGGAACGGCACGATCATCCCGACTGAGGCGGCGAGAGGCGCTTTCGCCGCTCCCCAGTAATAGAACAATCCGACCGACACCAACAACCCGGCGATCATCCCGGCATAGGTGCCAGCGGCTGTGGTCCGTTTCCAGTAAAGCCCGTAAAGGAACGGCGCCATGAAGGCGCCCGCAATCGCGCCCCAGGAAAGCGACATGAGCGTGACGATGATGGCGAGTTCATACTTGGCGATAAAAAACGAAAAGCCCACAAAGACGGCGCTCAGGAATCGCATCATCACCAACGAATTTTCCTTGGACACCCCGGGGTTCACATGTCCCTTATACAAATCGATCGCCACTGAGGATGACGAAACCAGCACCAGGGACGAAAGCGTGGACATGGAGGCGGACAAGACCAAGAGCAGAATAACTCCCATCAGGTAGGGCGGAAGGTTGGCCTTGAGCATTTCAGGAATCATCTGGTCGAACGCCGGTCCCTTGGCTCCCATGATGGGCGCTTTGAAAAACAGATGGGTCAGCGCTCCGTTGAAATACGCCGCACCGGCGATAATGAGCGAAAAGACGGTCGTTACAATCGCCGCCCGCGGGATCATTTTCTCATCCTTGATGGCGTAGAATTTCTGTACCATCTGGGGCATCCCCCAGACCCCGAACGAAGTCATGAATACGAGGGCGCCCAGCATGAGCAGGCTGGGTTGTTTGTCCGGTGGAATATGCGCGGGATAGTTCTGCGCCATCGTCGCCAACATCTGTTCCGGCCCTCCGCCTTTCATCGTCATGACGGCGACCAAAGCCAGGGCGCCGACAATCATGATCAAGCCTTGGATGAAATCGGTTAGCGTGACGGCAAAATATCCGCCTAAAATCAGATAAATACCGGTGATCACGGTCATGATTAACAACGCGACATCATAGGAAATGTTGAAATTGATTTGGAACATATGCCCCAATCCCTTGAATACAGAAGCGGAATAGGGAATCAGGAAAACGAAAATGATCAAGGCGGACAGGATTTTCAAACCCTTCGCCTGGAATCGTTCGAAGAAAAATTCCGGCATCGTCAGGGCATCCAGGTTATGCGTCATACGCCGGGTCCGGCGACCCAAAACCAACCAGGCTGCGAGGGTCCCGATAAAGGTGTTCCCCGCCGCGATCCAGAGGGCATTCCATCCATACCCCCAGCCCAGTTTACCCGCAAACCCGATGAATAGAACGGCGGAGAAATAAGTTGTCCCATAGGCAAACGCCGAAACCCATGGCCCAATCGTCCGGCCGCCCAAAAAGAAATCTCCCAACGTGGTGGTTTTCTTCATCCCCCAGATGCCGATCCCCACCATTCCCACTAAAAATACGCTGATCAGAATTATCGAAAACAACATAGCGCCTCCCATAATTTGACAATCTGTTCGACATCATAGGCATTCGGAATGAAAACTCAAGCCCGTAACGCCTGCCTGTCGTGTAGTTTTCAAAACCGGGATTCTGTGTGTAATCCATACGCGGATTCTCTGTCCTCGACCCTGAAAGGGTCGAATTCATCAGCCCGGCGTTTAACGCCGGGATAACATGGCGCTTCCCCCATTTTCCCGACCCTGTAGGGGTCGAACGCCGGGTCGGTTCGGGAAGGCGTGGCACCCTGACAGGGTGCATGTCTCGTTTTCGCTGGCCACCCCAGGGCACCGCTCTGGGCTGTTGAATAGCAGCCCTTCAGACTGCCGGAATGCGCATACGGGGCCGGCTTTATCATTTGATAATTTTCCCAAAAACTTTTATTATTTTGTATTTAAGGAAAACCACATGAAACTCGCCCCGCTTCAGGTCCTTGCGGATTCCGAAATCAACCAAATCCACGAGGCCTCACCAGATCTCCTGGTCAATACCGGCGTCAATATCCTGAGTCCGCGCCTGCGCGATGCCCTCAAAACCCGCGGGCTGGCCGTGGATTCCTCAACCACCCGGGTACGCTTCACACGGGTCGCCATCGAAACAGCACTCGCTGCAATCCCCCGGCAATTTGAAGTCTTTGACCGCGAGGGCAAACCCGCCTTCGTTCTCGGCGGAGGTCGCCCCGTCATCGCCGGAGGTCACAATGCCGTCTTCTGGCTCGATTCCAAAACCGGTCGCACCCGCCCCTCATGCGTCGAAGACGTCGCGCGCTTTGCCCGGCTCTGCGAGCAACTCCCCGCCATCGACATGATCGGTATGCCGGTCATGCCACAGGATGTCGCCATTCCCCGGGCATCCCTCCTCCAGGCCGTCGCGGCCACGGTCCAGAACAGCGCCAAACCGATCTATTTCTCCACCGATGATGTCGCGGTTAACCGCGGTTGCATCGAAATCCTGCGCGCCGCTTTCGCGGGCAATTTTGACCAACAAATCTATGGCATCAGCCAACTGTCACCCACCAGCCCGCTCTTCTGGGAAGAAAATGTCTGCGAGGCCATTCTCGACACCCTGTCCACATCCGTCCCGTTGGCGATCCTCCCCGAACCCAATGCGGGGGTTTCGGCTCCCTTCACTCTCGCCGGCCTGCTCCTCATGAATAATGTCGAATGCCTCTCCGGCCTGATCATGATCCAGTTGCTCAAGCCAGGCCACCCCGTCCTCTACGCCAACTCATGGACCACCACCGATATGCGATCCGGCGCTGCCCTGGTCGGATCCATCGAAACCAGTGTTTGCCGTGTCGCCGCCGCGCAACTCGCGCGATTTTATCACACCCCGTCCCATACCACCGCCCCCAACTCCGACAACCATGCCCATGACGAACAAAATGCTTGGGAAAAAACCTTCAGTCTCATGGCCGCGGTCGGCGCCGGCCACGATCTAATCGTCAATTGCGGCATGTTTGCAACCGGCTTGACCTGCAGCGACGAACAACTGCTCATCGACGCCGAAATCGCCGCCCTCTGTCGTCGCTTCGCGGCCGGCATCGATGTCACCCCTGAAACCTTGGCTACCTCGCTCATTCAAAAAATTGGACCGCAGGGCGAATCCTATCTCACCCAGGACCACACCCTCCAATTCCTGCGGTCGGCCGAATATGTCACACCCGACCTGAGCGTACGCGGCCCATTCGCCTCCTGGCAGGCGGCCGGTGGGCAGGATACCCCAGCTCTTGCCCGCATCCGCGCCGCAGTCCTCTCTGCCCGCCCATCCAACCCGCCAGATCCCAAACGATTGGCCGCCCTCAATGCCGTTCTCGCCCAAATCGAATCCACCATGGGCACCAATCGATGATCGGGACAAACCGCGTAATGACCGACGGAACTGTACTAAAGGACATCCATCATGATCTCGTTTGAACAATATCTCCGGGGAAGCGCTGTTCCACGATCCACGATCGACACCTTTCTCGACCCCAACCGCCCCACGTGGGCACAGTTTGATCCCGCCGTGGGATATACACTGGGGAATGCCTTGCCCCACGATGGCATGGATGGGTGTTGGACCCTATCGAGTTGCCAAAAGAACGGGGCCCGAACGGCCTACCTGTATACCGAAAGGCCTTGTCGGCTCAATACGTTTGGGGACAGTTTCACCCAGTGTCATCAAGTCAGCGACGGGGAAACCTGGCAGGAATATCTGGCCGGGCATCTGGGCGAGCCCATCCGCAATTTCGGCATGGGAGGTTACGGGGTTTATCAGGCCTACCGGCGCATGGTCAACATTGAACAGACGGATGATCGAGCGGAGTATAATCTTCTCTATCTCTGGGGTGACGATCACAGTCGCAGTCTCCTCCGATGCCGTTATCCCGCCTTCTATCGAAACTGGGATAACCTCGGGGGAATGATGTTCCATGGAAATTTCTGGTCCCATGTCGAAATGAATCTCGATTCCGGTAAAATTGAGGAAAGGGATAACCTCCTTCCCACTCCCGAAAGCCTTTACCACATGACGGATCCGGATTTCATGTTCGATTCCTTAAAAGATGATTTGATGCTCCAGTTGTATGTCGTGGGAACCATTGATCCTGCAAGCCTGGATTGGGATCGTCTGAATGCGCTTGCCGACCGCCTCGGAACCTCCGCGTTGGATGCGAGCACCCCCGAACGACTGAATGATTCGGCGTACCGTCTGAGAAACGTCTACGGTTTTGCCGCGACCCAATACATTCTGGATCTGGCATTTGAATTTTGTCGGACCCGTGGAAAAAAACTGATGATCCCCCTGCTCTGCCCGACCGTGACATGGGAATTATTGGCCAATAAACCCCGCTACGATCAGGAGATTATTGCGTTTCTGGAAACGAAGGGTTTCCCCTATTTCGATATGAATCGGGTCCACTTGCGGGATTTCCGTGATTTTAAAATATCGATTGAGGACTATTTTAAACGATATTTCATTGGACACTACAGTCCCGCCGGAAATCATTTCTTTGCGTATTCCATCAAGAATTCCCTGGTCCAGTGGATGGAACCCAAACCGATTACCTACCGTAACGACGGGAGCCGAACGATTGATTTCGAGGGTTATCTCCCCGCCTTGCCAGTCTAAGGATGCGACAATCGAGTAGTGCCACGGGAAGCGCTCAGGGAGCGGTCCGAGCTTTGCGTACCACAACTTGAAGTCGATGTAGACGCCGTACTCCCGAACGTCGGCAG
>Ga0118677_10008527_pt1 | contig 16398 bp, 14 predicted proteins | sample AliMusrvi5mmetaG_FD_86154 | JGI IMG/M metagenome (GOLD analysis project Ga0118677, IMG submission 86154) | reverse complement strand
AATAAAACAGTAATTGGTTAAACTTTAAAAACTTATGAAAATAGCATCGAGGTATTGGCTTATTGGAAAATTAATTCTTCTCTCAATTTTTGTGATTCATTGTTCCAAAGGACAGAAAAGTCCTGTTATTCCATCTTCGGGAGGAGATACGACTTGTATTGTCACTGAATTCTCAAGATTGGAACAATTTCAAATATTTCCTTTAAACAACCCTATTAATCAGAATATTACTTCTGCGCCTGTCGATTCCCGGTCCGATGCGATTATGAGTGTTATCGGGACACCAGGAATCCATCCCGATTTCGGATCCGGGCAAATTGGTATTCCGTTCATTATGGTCTGTAAAACACAATCTAAAATTCCTGTGCTATTCCGGGCCAACAGCTATGATGGAAATTATGGCAATGAAAGTGACCCGGGTCCCTATCCAATACCGCTCACCGCACCGATCGAGGGGGGTGGAGCAGCCGGAGGCGATAACCATGTTCTTGCGGTTGACGTCGATAATCAGATTTTATACGAAATGTATAATGCAAGTGTTGGTGTTAAGCAATGGGAAGCATCCAGCGGTGCAAGCTGGAATTTAAAAATAAACGTATCACGTCCTGCCGGCTGGACTTCATGTGACGCCGCAGGGTTGCCGATTTTCCCGTTGCTGGTTCGATATGATGAAGTCCTTAAAGGGACTATATCTCACGCAATTCGGTTTACCCTTACTAAGGCAAAAGCCATGCAAGCTTATACAGCGCCGGCAAGCCACTTCAGTTCAGGGTCAAACACAAACGTAAATGCGCCGACACCGATGGGGCTCCGGATTCGTTTAAAAGCAAGTTTTGATATCAGTTCATTTTCAGCCAATAATCAGGTAATCCTGACAGCCATGAAAAATTACGGACTCATTCTCGCAGACATTGGATCGGATCTTTTTATTTCCGGCGCTCCCGATGATCGTTGGAACAATGATGATTTGCACAACTTGTTATCAGTGACAGCCGCCGATTTTGAAGTGGTACAAATGGGGACAATTGTAACAAGTAATTAATCATGATTAACATTCAGACTGGAAAGCCAAAAGTTTTGTATGAGGAATTAACTCCTGCAGAATTCCGCACAAGAATAGCCGAAGCTCCGGTTGCCTACCTTCCGCTGGGTACTCTTGAATTTCATGGTGAGCATATGCCGCTGGGATCAGATGGGATTCAGCCGCTGGAATTCTTTAAGGAAATAGCAGCGGAAGCTGGGGGCATTGTTCTCCCTCCTCTATATCTCGGGCCTGACAGGATTGAGACGGTTACCGGCGCTGAATATTATGGCAAGGATAATGGGAACCACATCAGCCTTGAAACTCAGCAATATGAAACTCAGATTCTGACCGGAAGCGCCTACTGGATTCCGGATGAATTGTTTATTTTAATCATAGAGGGGATCTTAAAACAACTGAAAAGACAGGGATTTAAAATTCTTGTTGCCCATGGTCACGGGCCATCCACCCGCGCCGTGAGAAATAATACACCACGATGGGAAGCTGAATTTGGTATTAGACTATTTAATCTATGGGGTTCTGAGAATGATGATTGGAACGGATTTATGTCAGACCACGGCGCTATGCTCGAAACTTCTGTCGTCATGAAATACCGGCCCGACCTGGTGCATATGGAGAACCTTCCCCAAAATCCAGATTGCTGGCCTGTTGGCATCCGGGGTTATGATCCGCGCATCCATGCCAGTGCCGAAAAAGGGGAAGAAATTGTCAATATTCAGAAACAACGAATTGTTGAAAAATTGAAAACTGCACTGGATATGCAAATTTGATCCAACTTATGAAGAATGTATTGTATAAATTAAATCTATCAATATGCTAATCAGAAAAATCATTTTCGCATTTTTACTCCTGCCTCAGTTTCTGCTGGCACAACAGAAAGCCACCATTACAGAACAAAGCAAAGAGATGATCACCTATCCTTACGGCGATCCAAATCCGATTCCAATTTTAGCGGATAAAAATTTCAGGATATATCCGTATTTTACATTCGACGGATATAGCCAAACTGCTCAAAAACAGAACTGGAAAGTAATTACGCTCGAAAACGACTTCATCATAGTATTTATTACTCCTGAAATGGGAGGTAAAATTTGGGGCGCCATTGAAAAATCAACAGGTAAAGAATTCATATACAGCAACGATGTCGTGAAGTTTAGAAACATTTCCATGCGTGGCCCCTGGACTTCAGGAGGAATTGAATTTAATCTTGGTTTGATCGGCCATACCCCGGCAACGGCCTCTCCGGTTGACTACATTAACCGTGAAAACGCCGACGGTAGCGTGAGCTGTATAGTTGGGAACATCGATTTGCCGTCGCGCACCCAATGGCGTATTGAGATCAGGCTTCCAAAAGACAAGGCTTATTTCGAGACTATTCCGTTGTGGAATAATCCTACTCCTGTGCCGCAATCGTATTATTGCTACATGACCGGTGCAGCACCTGTTTCAGACGATCTGGAATTTTATTATCCCGGAAACCAAACTCTCGGACATGAAGGCAAGGTGCATCCCTGGCCGGTTGAAGAAGCTGGTCATGATATGTCGAAATATGTGAATGATAATTTCGGGTCAGATAAATCGAATCATGTTGTGGGAGATTATAACAATTTTATGGGCGGATATTTCCATAAATCAGAATTTGGATTTGGCCACTGGGCATTATACGACGATATGCCGGGTCGTAAACTTTGGCTTTGGTCAACTGCAAGGGATGGGGCAATTTGGGCAGATCTGCTTACCGACAAACATGGCCAATATATGGAATTCCAGGCAGGAGGCACGTTAAATCAGTATTCACAAGGCACTTACCGAAGCCCGATCAAGGAAATGCCTTTTAATCCGGGGGTTACAAACCAATGGAAAGAAATTTGGTTTCCCGTTAAGGAAATAGGTGGTTTGCAGGAAGTCTCACCCGTGGGTGTTTTAAATGTTAAACATGAAAACGGAAAGCTTCAGATTGGAATCAATGCTCTTGGTATCGTTCATGCAAAATTGGTGGTAAAAGCCAACGGACAGGTAATTTTTACTGAAGACAAAAGTTTAAATCCGATGGATGTTTATAAGACTTCTGTTGCATTGGATCAAAATTCACCTTACGACGTGTCGGTCGAAGGAATGGATCTGGAACACCATTCGGTAAACAAAAATTGGATCAAACGTCCGTTTGTTACCACGATTCCTGGCGATCCCACCAATGCCTCCAGTTTATATCAGGATGGAATACAGTTTAAAGAAAACCGGAATTATATACCGGCAAAAGCGAGTCTGAAAAAGTGTCTGGCTAAAGATCCGCTTTTCATTGACGCCATGGCAGCTTTATCCGAATTGTATTTTCGCAGCGATTTGCCTGACTCGGCTTTATACTATGCCAATCAGGCTCTGCAGCTCGACACCTATCATCCGGCAGCCAATTATTACGCAGGCATTACCTACCGTACCAAAGGTGATTTGATTAATGCACTCGAAACATTTGGATGGGCTGCCCGATCGATGGAATTTCGTTCTACAGCTTATTCCCAAATGGCGGGAATCGAACTCCAATTGAATAATCTGGCTCTGGCGGAACACTATGCAAATCAGTCGTTAGACTTTAATCGCTTTAATTTTAACGCTTTAAGAGTGCTGGCAATTATTTTCAGACTGCGTGGTGAGATAAAACCGGCAGAACAGACCATCGCCACCCTGATTTCCCTGGATCCACTGAACCATTTCGCTGATTTTGAACGCTACCTGTTGCATCCTTCGCCCGAAAACTTAACCTCGTTCAAAGCAACCATCCGGAATGAATTCCCATACCAAACCTTTTTGGAACTGGCTATTGATTATTACAATTCAGGTCAAAAGAAAGATGCAATTCAGGTTCTTGAAAACGGACCAAATCACCCGCTTATCGCCCTGTGGAGGGCATTTTTAAAAGATGATGCCCCGGCCCTGAAAGAAATTGCCAAAGCATCCCCGGCCTTTGTTTTTCCATACCGGACTGAAACCGTATCTGTGTTGGATTGGGCGGTATCGAAAAATGACAATTGGAAGTTTAAATATTATCTGGGCCTGAATATGTGGGGTATTCAGCGTGAGGAAGATGCCGGAAAATTATTCGCTGCCTGCAAACAGGAACCCGATTTTGCGACTTTCTATCTTTCGAGGGCAATCCTGGGAAAGCAAACCGATCAGAAACAGGAATTAAGCGATCTTCAAACGGCTCATCAACTTGCCCCGAATGAATGGCGTGCATCGATCCATCTAATTGAAGCAAATCTTTCGAGAGAAGATTATAAAACGGCATTATCACTTGCAATTGAAGCGACTAAAAAATTTCCTGACAATGATAACCTTGCTTTGCAGTGTGCCCGGGTACAGTTAGCAAATAACCAATATGAAGCCTGCCTCAAAACGCTCGAAAAAACCCACATCATACCTTTTGAGGGGTCGATACAGGGGAAATATGTTTACGAACAGGCTAATATGCTGTTGGCCATTGATTTAATGAATAAAAAGAAATACAGGGAAGCTTTGGTTAAACTCGGGAAATCGAAAGAATGGCCCGAAAACCTTGGAGCAGGGGCCCCTTACGAACCCGATAACCGGATGCAGGATTTTCTGGAAGCTTTGTGCCAGGACAAATTAGGCAAGACTAAGGAGGCAACTGAGCTAAAAGATGCAATTCTTAGTTTTACTACTAATCACTGCAACGATTTCAGGCCCACATTTAATAATATTTTCGCTTTAACCATCCTTCAACAGCGGGGAGAAACTGAAAATGCAAATTCGTTGATTCAAAAGATCAAAGGTTCCGATCAGGCTACAAAACCAATTCCGCGTTGGGTAGTTGCCTATTTTACCCATGACAAGGCAACCTGCAGCCAACTTGAAAAAGAACTGTTAAAGAATCGCTATTATTCAATGGTTAAGCATATTTTAGCTTTCTAATATCCCAATTTATGAGAAGACTGGTCATTGTAGGATTGATAATGTCTTTATTCTTTAGGTATATTTCGCCTGTCAGTGCACAGAAGGTTCAACGCCCTGCAATCTGGGGCATTGCGAAAGTCACTTTTTTGGTTAGCAATTTCCAGATGGCACGCGATTATTACGGCAGGTTTCTGGGATTCGATGAGGCTTTTTCGTATCAGTCTGTCCTAGGTAAAATCATTTCGTTCAAGGTAAACGACCGCCAGTTCCTTGAGTTTATTGAAGATCATCGGGCCAAAGAGAAAAAACGGTTGGTATCCGTTTCACTTGAGACCGGGAATATTGAGCAAATGCGCCAATACCTGAAGCAACAAGGTCAGAAGGTCCCCGATCAAACTACAATTGATGGAGCAGGGAACGAATTTTTTTCAATTGACGATCTCTCAGGAAACCATATTGAGTTTTTAGGCTGGAAGAGTGATGGATTACATAAGAAATCAGCGGGAAAGTATCTGTCTGAAAGGAGGATATCAAAACGAATTCATCATGTTGGCCTATATACCGAAAAAATTGTGGACAACGATCCATTCTATGTTGGCATTTTGAAATTCAGGGAGCTTCTCAGGTATCCGGAGGAGAAAAGTATGGCACCGACTATTCTCTACCTGGGGATGGGTGACTGTGTTGAGAATATCGAACAATATTCGCCCAACGACCCGAATTTCAGTCATCCCTGCTTTCTGGTCGAAGATATGCAGGAAACGCTCTATACTCTGAAAGAACGACGGGGCAGTGAAACTTTGACAATGCCCGTGATTGGGAAAGGGAAAAGGTGGTTACTAAACCTTCTTACCCCGGATCAGACAAAAGTTGAATTTACTGAAGCACATTGTGTGCGTTAATCAAACTTTAGACTCATATGGTATGAACGACATTTATTCACGCCGGAAATTTATAAAAGGAACTGTTGGTACCGGCCTGCTTTTTGCAGGTGCCGGTTTATTGCCTTCATGCTCCATCTTCAGGATGTCAGGAAAAGGTATTAGTCCGGCATATGATGCAAAAGGTTTGCCAACTGTTCTATTTGGCAAAACCGGCGTTCGTGTGCCACGAATTGTTTGCGGTTTAGGTTCCCGTTTTTGCCATCTGGAAAGTGACGAAGAGGCAGAGCGGCTGCTAAACTATACGTTGGATAATGGTCTTTACTATTGGGATACGGCCTGGGCTTATGATAATACAATCGGGGTACCTCCCGGTAGGACAAAAAGTTCACGACTGGTTACCAGTGAGGTACGTTTGGGTCCGGTGGTTAATGCCCGCAGAAATGAGATCTTCCTTTCAACGAAAGTGACCAGCCGCGATCCGGATGAAGCCATGCGGCAAATTGAAACTAGCCTGAAACGTTTACAGACCGATCATGTTGATCAATTGATGATTCACGACGTTCAGTCAATGGCCGATGTGGCCAAACTCAGCGAAAAAGGGAATCTCATTGATATTCTCCATCGTATGAAAGAGCAGGGACTAACCCGGTTTATTGGCTATTCGGGGCATACCGAAGCTGAAGCCATGAAGGCAATGGCAGATCGGGGTGATTTCGACACCATGCTCATGGCTATGAACCACTGGAATGCAGCAAACAATCCTCAAAAACGATTTGAGATGGCTGTTCCGGCTGCTAAAGCTAAAGGGATGGGTGTAATATTGATGAAAGTGGTGCGTCCGAAAGAAACAATTACCACTTTGAAACCTGTCGATTTAATCAGGTATGCCCTTTCGCTGAAAGGACCAGATGTGATAGTACTGGGTCTTGATAGCATGGAGGTGGTCAAATCTAACATCGAAATCCTGAAAAACTTCCAGCCAATTGACGATTCAGCAATGAAAGTGATGGCTCAGCATTTGGTTCCGTTTTTCAACCATGAAAACCTTCCATGGATGGAATCTGGATATTGCGATGGTAATTATTTGGTTTAGATAAACTTCACTCCAGGCGCGACTTTGAGTTGCACCCGGAGAAATCGAACACAACTCCATATGCAACTTGAAAAGATTCAAACAAAGATTTATGAAATCCGGCGGCAGAACGTGATGTTGGATTTTGACCTTGCCGAATTGTATGAAGTTGAAAACCGGGCCTTGAAACAAGCAGTAAAACGGAATATTGACCGTTTCCCTGAGGATTTTATGTTTGAACTTACAAAAATAGAATGGCAGGAGCTTATCACAATTTGTGATAACCTTCCCTCAGGCATAAAATTCAGTCCTGCCAAACCCTTTGCATTTACGGAACAGGGTGTATCTATGCTTTCCAGCGTTCTGAAAAGTAAAAAAGCATTACAGATAAATATTGCAATTATGCGGGCATTTGTCTTTATCCGACAATATGCTCTGACGCATAAAGATTTAACCGATCGGTTGAAGGGCCTCGAAGCAAAGTACGACAAACAATTTAAGGATGTATATGATGCAATAAACTTCCTGCTCCAAAAGGATAACCAGGATTCAGAACAAAAACAGCGTAAACGAATAGGATATAAACCCGGAAAGTAATCTTTCACTCCGGATACAACTTTAATATGGTCTTACTCCGGGTCCGACTTTGAGTCACCCCCGTAGTTAATAGAAGAAAATATTTTATGATAAAAATTGACAACAAACTTAATCCGGCTGACCTTACAGGCAAACTGCAACGGTTCTGGCAACTTTCTGAACAGAAAATCCATCTAATTGAAAAACAATACGATAATTCACAGGGCTCTCCTGTATTTACTGTTGATGGCAGATATTCAACCAGAGGATGGACCGAATGGACTCAGGGATTTCAGTATGGATCTGCTCTGCTACAATTTGATATTTCCGGAGATCCGAAAATTCTGCAAACAGCCAAAAGCCACGTAATTTCTAAAATGGCCCCTCACGTTAGCCATTTCGGCGTTCACGATCATGGCTTTAATAATGTGAGCACCTACGGAAATTTATTGCGTTTAATGAAGGAAGGAAAGATCCCTTTTAACGAATGGGAGAAGAATTTCTATGAGCTGGCACTTAAAATTTCGGGGGCTGTGCAGGCTTCCCGCTGGACACCCATTCAATCCGGAGGATTTATCCATTCCTTCAACGGGGCACATTCCTTATTTGTCGACACTATACGTTCATGCCGTTCTCTGATAATCAGCCATCTGCTGGGTCATATTTCCTATGGTGAAGGGGATGCGAGGATCAATTTGCTGGAACGGGCTGTCATGCACATGCAGACTACTGCAAAATATTCGGTATACTATGGCGAGGGACGCGACAATTTTGATGTCTGGGGACGCACTGCTCATGAGAGTATTTTCAATGTGAAGGATGGGAGCTTTCGTTGTCCAAATTCACAACAGGGCTATTCAGGTTTTACAACCTGGACCAGAGGACTGGCCTGGGCCATGTGTGGCTTTTCGGAACAACTTGAAGCACTTGATATTATCGACAAGAATGAATCTGCTGCACTTGGAGATAAAGATACGCTTTCATCGATGATGCTGAAAGCAGCCAAATCAACCTGCGATTTTTACCTCAAAAATACTTCTGCCGATGGGATTCCCTACTGGGACACCGGCGCACCAAATCTTTACAAATTGGGCGATTACCTGAGTAAACCGGCCAACCCATTCAACGACTTTGAACCGGTTGACAGTTCGGCGGCAGCAATCGGTGTCCAGGGTCTGTTGCGCCTGGGTAGATATCTTTCAGAAAAAGAGGATGCCGAAGCCGGGAAAAAATATTTTCAGGCCGGACTTACCGTGCTAAATACCTTATTGGATGAACCTTATCTAAGCACAGATGAAAATCATCAGGGACTTTTGCTGCACTCCGTTTACCATCAACCCAATGGCTGGGATTATATTCCTGAAGGAAGTACAATTCCAAACGGTGAATCATGTATGTGGGGAGATTATCATATACGCGAAGTTTGCTTGTACCTGCAACAAATTATCAATAACAAAAATTATTACACTTATTTCAACTGTGTCCAATGAGTCAGAATCAACTCAAAGATCTTTCCAGGCTGTGCGTCCATACCATCACGACTAAACCGTGGTGTATTGAAGAGGCTGCGTTGAATTATGCGACAAATGGTATAAAGGGAATTACGGTTTGGCGTGATGCTCTGGCCGGAAGGAATATCCGTCAGACAGGTCAGATGCTTCGGGACCATGACCTGTCAATCGTCTCGTTGTGCCGGGGAGGATTTTTCCCGAATTCGGATCCGGCAAAAAGGAAACTCGCACTGGATGATAACCATAGAGCCATCAATGAAGCTGCCGATTTGGGAACAAAACTGATTGTATTGGTTTGCGGTTCAGATCCGTCACAATCGCTTGAAGATTCCCGCAGACAAATTCAGGATGGAATTGCCGCTTTAATTCCTGAAGCATCAGCCGCTGGCGTTAAGTTGGCTATTGAACCGCTTCACCCAATGTATGCTGATTCCCGTTCAGCCATCAATACCCTTGCTCAGGCCAATGATATGACCGAAGCACTTAACTCTCAGTGGGTTGGGGTGGCAGTGGATGTTTATCATCTCTGGTGGGACCCAAATCTTGAAAAGGAGATAGCGCGATGCGGGAGAAATGACGCCTTATTGGCATTTCATGTCTGCGACTGGAAAACGCCAACTTCCGATTTCCTGAATGACCGTGGTTTGATGGGCGAGGGGTGCATCCCCATCCCGAAAATCCGGTCGTGGGTCGAAGCGGCTGGTTTCAATGGCTTTATTGAAGTCGAGATTTTTTCCAACGACTATTGGAAAGAAGATCAGACTCTGTTTCTGCAGAAAATTATAAAAGCATTCAAAAAATGTGTTTAGAAATGAAAAAAATATTCTTATTCCTGGCTGTTCTGGTCGTTACCAGCTCGTTTTCGTCCAGACAAAAAGTGTGGGTAGCCATCGGTGATTCGATAACCTACCTGAATGATCATGTCGATGAGACAGGAAACCGTGTTTCCAAAGGTTACATGACCCGGGTTGCCGGGAATTTAACCGGTATAAAGTATATCAATCAGGGTCATAACGGATGGACGGCAGGCGGTATAGCAAAAGAGATTGAAAACTTAGGTTTAACCGGGGCACCTATTTATTCCATTTTCCTGGGAACCAATGACTGGTGGAGCGGCCGACCGGTGGGAACGATAGAGGATTATAAGAACAACCCGGGCAACAATACCTTTTTTGGTTCCTACCGGTTAATAATCAATAAACTCCGTAGCCTAAACAAAAATGCCCGGATCATTTTGGTCACCCCAATGCAACGCGTAAACTTCGTATACGTGAACGATAAAAAGAATAATGCCTGGGGCTCGTACAAAGAGAAGAACGGACAATCGCTTGAACAATTTGCCAATGCAGTAGTAGGTATTGCTAAGTTGGAAAACCTGGAAGTGATTGACTTGTACCACAACAAACAATTGAAAATTAAAGATCTGGTCTGTTTTGAACGGCTAAAAGATCCTGCAACGGGCAAATATAAAGACTTTAAATATCCCGAATTTGAAAATATTCCTTTCAATCCTGAAACAGATGAATATCCATATCCACCAGAAGCAGCAAATATAACTTACGACGGGTTGCATCCCTCAGACAAGGGGAACGAAATAATTGCAAATATTTTAATTAAATTGCTTCGGAAATAGAATTGTAATTAACTCATAATCAAATGAAATAAAAGCGACTATGATAGTGAAAAGAGAATTGGTCCAAATTAAAAAAAAGATTGTTAACCCAGCTTTTTTGCTTCTGTTTTCATTCCTGTTTTTTGCAGGATGTCAGCAAGGACGAAAACCGGTATCGTCTTCTGGACTTTATGTGTTCGACAATAACCAGGAGATCCGCTGGAGCAGTCCCGAAAACCGGAACGGCGAAAAGGGGGCAGGCGGAAAAGCCAACAATGGCGCTAAAGGTCATCCTTTCGACTCTATTGGCACTGGTCAGACAAGGGTTTTGCTCGATATTCAGGCACAGGGAATCATTAACCGTTTCTGGATAACCATTCGTGACCTTTCACCTGAAATGTTGCGATCCCTTAAATTTGAGATATTTTGGGATAACGATTTAAAACCGGCTGTCTCTGTTCCGTTTGGCGATTTTTTCAGTGTTGGTCTGGGCAGAACCACGGTGTTTGAAAATGCACTGTTTACCAGTCCTGAAGGCCGCTCATTTGTTTGCTATATTCCAATGCCCTTCCGCAAAGCGGCAAAAATTTGTATCACAAATGAAAGCAAAATAAGGCTGAATTACCTCTTTTATGATATTGATTATAGTTTGATGAAGGAATGGAATGAAGATAATTTATATTTTCATGCATATTGGCACAGAGATTCAGCTACACAACCCGGAAAAGACTTTGAGGTTTTGCCAAAGATAACCGGGAAAGGGAGGTTTTTGGGGACAAATATTGGCGTAAGTGCCGACCTCCGTTATAAGAATGCCTGGTTCGGGGAAGGCGAAGTAAAAATGTATATCGATGGCGACAAAGAACTGCCAACATTGGTTGGTACCGGAACCGAAGATTATATTGGAACAGGCTGGGGTCAGGGCAAGTTTATAACCAAATATTCCGGTTGTACGGTCGCCGACGATTCTTTAAAACAATGGGCGTTTTACCGGTTTCATATTCCGGACCCGGTATTTTTCAAAGAAAATTTGCAGGCTGTTATTCAGCAAATTGGTGGTGATGATTTGGAAGCTGTTGCCGGTTATCAGCAGTCTGGCGCTCCTGTAATTCCAGTTTCCATCAACAACGACCACGGCGATATGTTTCCGTTTTATAAAAAAGACACTGTCATTAAGTTAAATCCCAATGCTAAAATCAAGGGTTGGACAAATTTCTATCGTTCCGATGATGTTTCCGCCACAGCTTACTTTTATCTCGACAAGACGTCAAGTAATCTACCTGAAATTCAGCCGGTGGGTTTACGCACTAAAAATTTACGCCAACGAAAATTATAATCTATGATACAACACACTGTAGGAATAATCATGAACGGGGTTACAGGTCGTATGGGAACCAACCAGCACCTTATTCGCTCCATTGTAGCAATTATGAAACAAGGGGGCGTAATGGTCGGTCCCGGAGAAACGATTATGCCTGATCCCGTTCTGATCGGCCGGGATGAAAACAAGCTGAAAAAGCTATGCATACTTACCGGTATAACAAAAATGAGCACCGACCTGGATAATGCACTGAAAAATCCTGAAAACCTGATTTATTTTGATGCTCAAACCACCGGACGAAGGGCCGATGCAGTTCGAAAAGCGGTAATTGCCGGCAAACATATTTATTGCGAAAAGCCAATTGCTGTAAGTACTTCAGTTGCTTTGGACCTATATGAAATCTGCACCAGGGCCGGGCTTAAAAACGGAGTCGTCCAGGATAAATTATGGCTCCCTGGGATGATTAAGCTCAAACGCCTTATACAACAGGGATTCTTTGGCGAAATTCTTTCGATAAGGGGAGAGTTTGGGTATTGGGTTTTCGAAGGGGATACAATTCAGGCACAGCGTCCGTCGTGGAATTACCGTAAAGAGGATGACGGCGGTATTATTGTCGATATGCTCTGCCATTGGCGATATATACTCGATAATATTTTCGGAAAGGTGAAAGCGGTTTCGTGCCTCGGTGCGACTCATATTAAAAACAGGGTTGATGAAAACGGGAAGGCCTATAAATGTACCGCTGACGATTCGGCTTACGCCACCTTTGAACTCGAAGGGGGTGTTATCGCCCATTTTAATTCTTCATGGACAGTTAGGGTCAGGCGAGACGACCTCCTTACCCTTCAGGTTGATGGCACAAAAGGGTCAGCTGTTGCCGGCCTTCGCGATTGTTACATTCAGCATTACGGGAATACACCAAAGCCTGTGTGGAACCCCGACATTGCGCAACCCATTAATTTCTTTGAAGGCTGGTCTAAAGTACCCGATCAGGAAACATATGAGAATGCGTTCAAAGTTCAGTGGGAATTATTTCTGAAACATGTGGTGAAAGATGAACCATTCCCGTGGACACTTCTTGATGGGGCCAAAGGGGTACAGCTGGCTGAAAAGGGACTGGAAAGCTGGGCAAAGAGATGTTGGGTTGATGTTCCTGAAATATAAAAAAATCGTAATAATGAAGCAAATTGCATTAGTTACCGGTGGCAGCAGGGGAATTGGATTGGGCATTGTCAAACATCTTGCCCGATTGGGTTTTGATCTGGCCATCAACGGTGTTCGACCAGAAGAATCTGTGGGCGATGTTATCGGGAATATCAAAGCATTGGGTGCCGATGTGATCTATTGTCAGGGAAATATAGCATTACGTGAAGACCGGAAAAGAATCATCCATCAGGTGAGAACCCATTTCAACCGGTTGAATATTCTGGTAAATAACGCTGGAATAGCACCGCACGAAAGGCGCGACATCCTTACAGCAACCGAAGAAAGTTTTGATGAAGTGGTTTCCGTAAATCTTAAAGGGAATTATTTTTTGATGCAGGATGCAGCGAACTGGATGATCGAACAAAAACAGGCGGATTCAGGTTTTACCGGGTGCATCATCAATGTGTCGTCAATTTCAGCTACGGTTGCTTCTGTTAACCGTGGAGAGTACTGTATATCAAAAGCCGGAATCAGCATGGCCACCCAACTTTTTGCCGTTCGTCTGGGCGATTTTGATATTCCTGTTTATGAAGTCAGACCCGGAGTAATTGATACTGATATGACTTCAGGAGTTAAAGAAAAATATGATACTCTGATTGAGCAGGGCTTATGTGTCCAAAAACGATGGGGACAACCTGAAGATGTTGGAAAAGTTATTGGCACATTGGCCATGGGATGTTTCTCATACTCCACAGGGCAGGTTTTTATGGTTGACGGAGGAATGACAATACCACGCTTATAAGAAACAATGATATGGAACTATCCCGGAGAAATTTTATGTTGAAATCATCGCTGGCGGCAGCAGGAATTTCATTTGGTGTAAACACTGATTTGCAGGCCATTGAAAACTTCAGGATTCATACTGGTGAGATCCCGAAACCCTGCATGATGGATCAGGAATCGTTTAAGATCAGCGTATTTTCCAAACCGCTTCATTGGTTTGATGTACCTGAAATGGCCAGTCGGATGGCAGATTTGGGATTTGATGGAATTGATCTGACGGTCAGGCCAAAAGGGCATGTATTGCCTGAAAGGGTTGAGGAAGATCTGCCCAAAGCAGTAGATGCTGCAAAAAAGGCAGGAATTGGCATTTTTACGATAGTCACTGCAATTAGTAACGCGGATGATCCGTTCACCGAAAGAATTCTTAAAACTGCCAGTTCATTGGGCATCAAATATTACCGGATGGGTTGGCTGTACTATGATGAAGACAAAACTATTGAGGAGAATCTAGTGATTATCCAAAAAGATATGAGTAAACTAGCCGTACTGAATGAAAAATACAAAATACGTGGTGAATACCAAAATCACTCCGGAAAGTTTACTCCCCATTCCTATTTCGGATCCTCCATATGGGATTTGTGTACTGTTTTAAAAACCATCAATTCACCCTGGCTTGGATCTCAGTACGACATCATGCATGCAACTGTTGAAGGTGCATATTCCTGGGAAACTAACTTCAGACTATTGAATCCATTTGTTTATTCGATGAATGTCAAAGATTTTTTATGGGTGAAAAAGAATAATAAATGGTCTCCGGTAACAGTTCCGCTTGGCGAAGGGATGGTCGATTTTAGTAAATATTTTGATCTGTTAAAAGAATTCAAAATCATCTGCCCGGTTTCGGTTCACTATGAATACCAATATGGAAGAGCAGATTCTGATGGTCAGCCAACAGCTTTGGAAAAGGGGAAAACCTTTTTGGCATTAAAAAATGATCTGCAAACACTGAAAAGATATTTCAGGGAGGCTAATCTGATTCATTAACAATTTCTCATCTGCAATGGCCATAACCATTGTAGATGAGACTGTTCAACTAAACTAACCAACAAAAAGCACCTGATGAATATTGAAAAACCAGGTTTAGGACAGGTAAAAGTCACAATCACAGGCTTTTTTAGTCTATTCTCTATTGTGGGCATTGCCTTTTATGGTCTTCCTTTTTTCTATGATTTTTGGGTTCAGGATTTTGGGTGGTCGCGTGCTACAGTGACTTCTGGGAATGCTTTCGGTAAAATAATCATCGGGTTGTTTGCCTTTTTTGCAGGATGGATTATCGACCGGTTCGGACCACGAAGAGTGATGATGGTTGGTGTCATGATGGGAGGACTTGCTTTGATTGGATTCAGTCTGGTCACCTCATTATGGCAGTTTTATTTTTTCTATTTAATCAGTGCGATTGGTTACATGTGCGGAGGTCCGCTTCCAAATCAGGTATTGATTTCAAGGTGGTTTTCCACTGCACGCGGAAAAGCGATGGGAATTGCCTATCTGGGAATTGGGTTTGGCGGCATGCTGGTACCCCAGATCGCGAAAAAACTGAATATGGAATTTGGATGGCACCAGTCACTCATGCTTCTGGGAATTCTGATGATCATCATTGCTTTTCCAATGGTATGGATGGTCAGAGATAATCCAGAAAGTTCCTCATCAAAAGTGACCATCAAAACTTCAAAACTCCCTTTTGGCACTATTCTTCGTCGCTGGCCATTTTATCTTCTGCTTATTGGAAGTATGTGCTCCATCGGAGCTGTCAGTGGTACAGGTCAGAACCTGAAGCTATTCTTCAGCATCGATTTGAGGTATACACAGCAGCAGTCAGCAAATGTTATGTCTCTTGTTCTTGCTGCAAGTATTATTGGACGATTGCTGATGGGCTGGCTGGCCGACAGGGTGCCAAAGAAATATGTGATGATCCTGATTTATTCCATTGTAGCCGGATCAATACCCCTCCTTTATTTAGCCACTACCCCAGGCGTAATCTATCTTTTCGCCTTCATTTTTGGGATTGGTCTTGGAGGAGATTACATGATCATCCCATTGATGGCCGCCGAGTTATTTGGCGTTCAGGTGATGGGACGGGTAATGGGACTCATCCTGACTTTTGATGGAATTTCGGAAGCATTTTCACCAATGATAGTAGGCTGGTTAAGAGATACTGGAGGCAGCTATGCCAACGGATTTGCCTCGTTAATGATCCTTGGCCTTATCGGGACTATTGTTGTATTGATGCTGCCACGAGGAAGAGATTTATCGTAAATTGTTTGGATCAGATTCATATTTGAAAATAAAATAATAATCTTTTATATACTAAAATTAATAATCAAAATGGACTTGCCCGACAAACTCTCCAGACGTCGTTTCATGCGACTTGCGGCACTTAGCGCTGGTGGGATTTATCTTTTTTCGCGATGTGCGGGACCGACAGCTGAATGGCGTTTTTTTACAAGTTCAGAAGCCCGGCTTATGGATGCCCTGGCAG
>Ga0118677_10008526_pt1 | contig 16400 bp, 11 predicted proteins | sample AliMusrvi5mmetaG_FD_86154 | JGI IMG/M metagenome (GOLD analysis project Ga0118677, IMG submission 86154) | reverse complement strand
CACTAAAAGTGAGCCCAAAATCTCTTAAATCTGAAATTATTATTGCGACAGGCATATAATCCGGCACAGATTAAGGTAAAACATGAAAATATTTCAGCAGGGTTGTCACCCTACTAAGGTGTTACTGTGTCTATACTACGATAGAAAATCAGCCTGAGACGACTAACAACATAACAAAATAATTATTTTAGCATGACGATAAGCAAATTGGCCAGGCAAATATTGGTTATAGCTCTTTTATTTCACTCCCTGGCAGAAATTGCATATGCTCAAATTGACCTCGCGAAAGGATTTGTCACTCCCCCCGATTCGGCAAAGCCCTGGGTAAATATGTGGTGGTTCGGCAAGATTACCCCGGCAAACATTACCCAGCACATGGAAGAACTCAAAGCAAAGGGAGTTGGAGGAGTTATGCTTATCGACCTGGGCAATATGCCTGACGCCCCCTATATGAGCGATCAATGGCGCGAACTATTCCGCCTTGCTGTGAGTGAAGCGGATCGCGTTGGCTTAAAAATGGGGGTAAATACCTGTCCCGGGTGGCCATCGGGCGGACCATGGATCACCCCTGAATATTCAAGCTGGATGATGGTGAACTCCGAAACCTTCATCAAAGGGGGTCAGAAATATTCAGCCAAACTCGTTGAACCATTGGGAAAGGGGACAAGCTATGCCGATGTTGCAGTTCAGGCATTTCGGGTACCCGTTGAACCGTCAATTCCTCGTACTCTGATCACACTAAGCAGCAATCAGAGTGATCTGCCAAATCTGCTTGACGGAAATTTCAATACGAGCTGGAATTCAGGAACCACAGAAAACCCAAATATATTAGTCGATTTCGGCAAGCCACATCTGGTGGATTTTACCTGGATAGACATAACGAGCCAAGCAGCTATCGAGGCTTCGGATGATGACATTAACTTCAGGCAGGTAATCACATTCAAAGGGCCGGGAGGCAATACAATCTATGGAGCTGTTCCCGCCACTACAGCCCGCTGGTTCCGGATCGTGATGCCAAAGAATTCAAAGGTTCGCGATTTTGTACTCGGCAGCCGCCTTGAGGTGGAACGGTTTGCCCGTCTGGCCGCCAAACGGGCGATCACAAATCCGCTTGGAGTGACTTCAACCCGCCAGGTTGACCAGGTTAGTCTGGTACGCGAAGACCTGGTTGCGCTTCCGGGTGACCATCCGCTAAAGCTAAATGAAATCATCGATTTAACCGGCAAGGTTTCTCCGGATGGGACACTGAACTGGGATGTCCCCCGGGGGAACTGGAAAGTAGTCCGTATTGGGCGTACGACAACCGGACTTAATGTCGCTTTCGGAAAAGGGCTGCTGGCCGATTACCTCAGCCCCGCAGCAACCGAACTCAATTATGCACAGGGGATAAAACCGTTGATCGGCGATGCTGGAATCCATGTGGGAAAAACATTGAAGTATTTCATCGAAGACAATGTTGAGATTGACGGCATTTACTCCTGGACACCCGAATTACTGAAGGAATTTCAAAAAAGACGCGGCTATAACCCCAACCCGTATCTGGCTGCAATGGCTGGTGAGATCGTGGAGAGCGCGGAGATCACCGATCGCTTCCTGGCAGATGTTCGGCGGACAATCGCCGATTGCGTGGCTGATGGACATTACAAACGGTGGGCGGAACTTTCGCATGCTGACGGCGTGAAAGTTCGTGCCGAAGCCGGTGGCCAGCATCATCCCCGTTTATTGTGCAACGACGGGCTGATGAACCAGGGCCGCATGGATGTACCTGTTGCAGAGTTCTGGGAAATTGAGTTATGGAAGGAGAACCAATGGGCCCCTGCTGATCATCATGTGATTACCACCCCGGGGTGGGATGAAGCGGCCCAGAATGTCAACGCCAAACAGGCTGCGAGCGCAGGTCATTTGTATGGGAAAAAGATGGTGGCATCCGAGGCCTTTACAACAGGAGGGCATCTGCAACACTGGAGTCAGTCACCCGGAGGTCTGCTCCGCCACGCAAACAATGCATTTTGCGAAGGGATCAATGCGCTAAGCATTCATGGCTCGGCAACCTCAGGTCCGGAAGATGGCCTGCCCGGAAAATCGGTCTTTGGCGGTACTCATTTCAACCACAACATCACCTGGTGGAATCAGGGGGCTGAACAATTCCTCACCTACCTGAGCCGTTGTTCCTATATGCTTCAACAAGGGCTGTTTGTTGCCGATGTGCTTTACTACAGCGGCGATGAGGCCCCAAATTTTATACCACCAAAAAATATTGACCCTTCACGGGGTTTCGGCTATGACTACGATGTCTGTAATTCAGAGGTTTTGCTTACCCGCCTGTCGGTCAAAGATGGCCGGATTATCCTTCCCGACGGAATGAGCTACCGGGTGCTGGTTTTGCCAGACAGACCTGTAATTCCTTTAAGAGTTGCCCGAAAAATTCAGGAACTGGTGGCCGCGGGAGCTACCGTAATCGGCCCGAAACCTATACGAACTATGGGTCTGACAGGTTATCCTAAAAGCGAACAACAGCTTAAAAATATTGCAGATAAGTTATGGGGAACAAATACAGCCTCTCCCCAGCTTCAACATACTTATGGAAAAGGGCGAACCATTGCCGGGATGACCATTCGTCAGGTTCTGGAGAAGGGTGATCTATCACCAGATTTCGCTTTCCAATGTAAAACTGAAAATGCACTGCCCGATTTTATCCATCGGCATACAAATGATTCAGAAATTTATTTTGTGATAAACAAACGAGGAACCCCACTAAAGGCAGACTGCTCTTTTCGTATAACCGACAGGCAACCGGAAATGTGGAATCCGGTGACAGGTGAGCAACGTGACCTGCCACAATTTAGAACGCAAAATGGTGTCACATTAATCCCGCTGGAGTTTGAGCCGTACGGCGCCATGTTTGTGATATTCCGAAAGGCAGAAGGAAGGAGGCAGAAGGGGAATGACACCAATGGTCAGGAAGTTAATTTTCAAATACTGAATCAAAAACAGGAAATTACCGGACCCTGGTCAATTCAGTTCGATCTGAAGTGGTTTTATCCAACAACTGGCTTGATCGGCGATCAGGCTAAGGGAATGATGGTCTTTGAGAAGCTGGAAGACTGGAACCAACGTCCGGAACCGGCTGTGAAAAATTTCAGCGGGAAGGCAGTTTATACAAAGAGTTTCAGCGTCGAACCATTAGTTTCCGGAGAGCGCTGCTACCTTGATCTGGGTACTGTAAAAGAAACTGCCCGTGTTAAACTCAATGGCAAAGAGCTAGGTGTGGTGTGGTGTGCGCCTTATCGTGTAGAAATAACAGATATTGTAAAGCATGGTGTGAATGAACTGGAAATTGAGGTGGCGAATCTGTGGCCCAACCGGTTGGTCGGAGACAAAAAACTTCCCGTAGCCGAACGTCGGACCCATAAAAATATGTTTGTGGGCTGGCTGAATAACGACCAGCTCCCTTCAGGATTGCTGGGTCCCGTGACGATAAAAACAGTTCAAAAGATCAACCTAAAATAGCTAAATGAGAACTTTGATATTTATACTATTATGTGCTTCCACAACTTTCTCTTTTGGCATCCAACCTGTTGCGCTGCCAAAAGCAAAAGAGATCAAAGCCGCCCTTGCCGCCCATAACCGGGCAATCCATGTCAAAGATGGGTGGATTCGCGACCCATACATCGTCAAATCACCCGATGGTTTTTTCTACTTTACGGGAACCACGCAATTATCCACACGCAAAGAACTACCCGAAGACAGGTACACCTCAGGAAAAGTGGGTTATGAAGTTCAGGCTTGGAAGACAAAGGATTTTATCCATTGGAAATCGTTGGGTGTCATTTACTCACTAAAAGATGGAATCTGGTATACAGCAAAACCGGAAAGTTTTAAAACGGGTGAGGAGTTTAGATGGCGTCTGTGGGCTCCGGAATTCATTTTCATCAACGGCAAAGTTGTTTTGGTGCATACCAGTCCGTCGCCGGTTAATGGCGGCAACTTTTCGATCTCTGCCGGTTATAAACCCGGGCGTCCATGGGCAAACCCCATTGGTGAAAAAATTGGAAGAATCCATGATCCATCCCTGTTTCAGGATGACGACGGCACCTATTGGTTAATCTCGGGAGGCACAACCATTGTCCCGCTAAAACCGGATCTCTCCGATTTTTCAGGTGAACCGGTTAACATTGGTCCAACAGGAGAATTTAAGAATGTAGGATATGAAGGGTGTCTGATCCGCAAGATACAGGGGAAATACGTCCTTTTCGGTACTGCCTGGTCTACAGGAAAAGGTCGAAAGGGGACCTACAATCTTTACTACGCCACCGCCGACAAGATTACCGGCCCTTACGGAGAGCGAAAATTTGCCGGACGGTTCCTGGGGCACGGAACGCTATTTCAGGACAATGCCGGTCGCTGGTGGTGTACCGCCTTCTTTAACGGAAATGTACCCCCTCTTTCAAGAGAAGGAATTCAAACAAAAGAACTTTCTGATAATGCCTATACCTTAAATGAACAGGGATTAAACCTCGTTCCCCTGGATATTAAAAAGGTTGGTAATGATATTGTTATTAAATCAACAGATCCTGACTACGCAATCCCAGGACCTGAAGAACTTCAAAAATTTTAAAAACTATGACCACACCAAAACAACTTCAAACTCTATTTTTTAAAAGCCACCGGTTTTTAAAAAATCTTTCTGCCACAAGCAAATTTCCGGATCTCAGGATTGCCGCGCGTCACTTCTTTTCGCTGACAATTACAATTTTATGGTTCTCCAGCACCTTTGCATTAACCCTCCCTGGTGCCACTTCTGAAAACAGAAAATCCGGTAAACACATCGTTATACCAGAGACATTTCCCGGGGAACCGACAAATTTTCAGGGTTTTACCCTTTTCACAATTCCTGTCGGCAAAGATAAAGCAACAGTTCTTTGTCCTTCGAATCCGGCGGAAGGGCGGCCATGGGTGTTAGCACCATCTTATTACGACCTGAAAAGTGCGCCGGTTGCCTACATCGCCCAAACTGAATTGGAACTGGTAAAACGGGGGTTTTATGTGGTCACTTTTAATCTAGGTAATACATACGGTTCGCCCGATGCCATTGCCAAATGGGATGCGCTCTATCCGGTCATGACCAAAAAATACGGAATGGCCAAAAAACCGGCACTGATGGGTCTGAGCCGCGAAGGGCTGGCCATCGCGCGCTGGGCTGCAGCAAACAAGGGCAAAGTGTCTTGTCTCTACATGGATAAGGCTGTTTGTGACTTCAAAAGCTGGCCGGGCGGAAAGCTGGGCATTGGTAAAGGGAGTAAGGGGGACTGGGAAAATCTGATCAAACTCTATCATTTCAAATCAGAAAAAGAGGCGCTGGCCTATCATAAAAATCCCATTGACCTTGCCCGCAAACTCGTCAACTCAAAAGTTGCGATCATCTATGTCGCCGGAGAGACCGACGATGCGGTGCCCTATTCAAACAATGGCGCATTGATGGAACAGCAATACAAAAAATTGGGAGGAACCTTCCAGTTAATTATGAAAAAAGGGGAAGGTCATCATCCACATGGATTGCAGGACCAAACACCAATAGTCGATTTTATTCAATTGCATGCAGGCCATCCATTGCAATAATTCAACTAACCAAAAGAGAAACAACTTCAACGGATAAACATTTTTCAATGAAAATGATCGACAAAACCAACAGAAGAGATTTTCTAAAACAATCGGCCACCGTAGCAGCGGGGACATTGATTCTCCCTCAGCTGATTCCCTCAACGGCCCTTGGGATGGGAGGAAAACTTGCCCCCAGTGACCGGATTGTAATGGGATGTATCGGAGTCGGCGGGCAGGGAACAAACAACCTGCGCAGTTTTTTATGGTCAAAAGAGGTGCAATTTGTCGCCGTTTGCGATGTGGATACCAACCATACCGACAGTGCTAAAGCGATAATTGACAAGATCAACAAGAACAGCGATTGCCGCACCTACGGCGACTACCGCGAATTTTTGGAAAAAGAGAAGATCGATGCCGTTTCCATTGCGTTGCCCGATCATTGGCACGGGCTGATTTATTCTGCTGCCGCGAATAAAAAACTTGATATCTATGGCGAAAAACCGCTTGCACGAACCATTCAGGATGGCCGGGCAATCGTGAGCGCCGTGAAAAAAAATAACGTGGTTTGGCAAACCGGAAGCTGGCAACGGTCGGGGAAAATGTACCGGCGTGCGGCCGAACTGGCCATCAATGGCCGTGTCGGTAAAATTACACGCGTCGAGGTAGGACTACCCGACGGCGACAGCATCATCGGTACCCCTCCCGTTATGGAGGTGCCAGCGGGGCTCAACTGGGACATGTGGCTCGGACCGGCACCCAAAGTTCCCTATCGCGGGGTTTGCCATGGCGACTGGCGCTGGACGCTGGACTATTCAGGCGGAAGGCTGACCGACTGGGCCGGTCACCATGTGGATATCGCTGCCTGGGGAATCGGAATGGACCGAACCGGTCCTGTTGAGATTGAAGGAATGGGTATATATCCTCTTGAAGGGCTGTATAACACCCCCGTCGAATTTGATTTTACCTGTAAATACGCGAACGGAATCGAGATGCGGGTTGCTACCGGTTCGCGATTACGTTTTAATACCGGCGCCGCCTGGTTCGGCGAAAAGGGGTGGATTCATGTCGACCGCGATGGTGGTTTACTACACGCCTCCAACCCTAAAATATTGGAAGAGGTGATCGGTGAAAACGAGATCCAGCTTTATAAAAGCAACAACCATTTCTGGAACTTCCTTGAATGTGTCAGGTCAAGAGGTGAAACGGTCTGTCCGGTTGAGGTAGGTCACCGTTCGATATCCATCGGCTTGTTGGGTGAAATCGCAATGACGACAGGACAGAAAATTAAATGGGATCCCATCAAAGAGGAGATCATCGGGAGTTCTGTCGCAAGCCGCTTGCTGAGTCGTCCTTACCGTCGGCCCTGGATTCAGCCAACCATCTAATTTGACATCACAATGAAGAAACAATATTTATTGATTTTAGCTTTTACCGGAATAATCGCAATTCTGAATGCCTGCAATTTTGGTGGTCATTATAAGGCGCTTGTGGTTACCGGGCAAAACAACCATAACTGGAAAACCAGTTCCCCCATCTTAAAACAACTGCTCGAACAAACGGGCCTGTTTACCGCCGAAATTATCAAAACTCCTGAAAAAGGTGGCGATATGAATACATTTAATCCTGATTTTTCGAAGTATGACGTGGTAGTTCTTGACTACAGCGGCGATTCGTGGTCGGAGAAAACCAAATCTGCATTTATTGAATATGTTGATAATGGCGGAGGTGTAGTGGTCTATCATGCCGCTGACAATTCTTTTCCGGAATGGAAACAATATAATCAGATGATTGGTTTGGGTTGGGGACGTACTGAAAAAGATGGCCCGTATGTCTACTACAGCCGTGCCAATAACAAACGGGATGAGGAAAAGATTATTGACATATCACCTGGAAAGGGGGGATCGCATGGTAAAAGACATGAATTCGAGGTAAAAACCCGGTTAGAGGAACACCCCATAATGAAAGGGTTACCCGTCAAATGGTTTCATGGCAAAGATGAGTTATACAGCACGTTGCGCGGACCGGCCAAAAATATGGATATTCTGGCAACTGCATATGCTGATACTTCGCAGGGAGGTACCGGGCGCAATGAGCCCATATTGATGACGACCAGCTATGGAAAAGGGAGGGTTTTCCATACGGTGCTTGGACACGCCGATCAGGGTGGTGGTCCGGCAATGGAGTGCGTTGGTTTTATTGTCACCTTCCAGCGTGGCGCCGAATGGGCCGCTTCCGGCAAAGTAACACAAAAGGTACCTTATGATTTTCCAAATGCAGTTTGTGTTTCATTAAGAACCCACTTTAAGGAGATCACGCTCGAAGATGACCTGGCAAAGATACCGACTTATGAGCTGAATAAAAGCACTAAGTATTTCGTTAATCTGCAAAACCGTATCCGTGCTGAAGGTAAGTCCCTGGATAAACTTATGGTATTCGAAAAGATGATGATTAAAATTCTCGAAAATAAGGATGCAACTGTTGAAGCTAAAAAATTACTGCTTCACGAAATCAGCTGGCTGGGTTCCGATTTAAGTATTCCGGTGGTCAGGGAACTTGCAAAAAATCCGGAGTTAAAAGAGTCTGCGGATTATGCCCTGGCACGTCTGCAACCGGTCAATTAATAATGCACAAACTAACTGATAAATAACCATTCATTATTTATTAGCTTATAATAAAGATATTACGGTGCTCTGCACCTTATGATAAATGACGATTTACATTTCTACAAATATTTCGCAGCTCTGCTGCTGCAGGTCAGAAATAACAGTTGCAGAGCACCTTAATATTTGTAGAAAGAAAATAACCGGTGAGCAGCAGGTGCAGAGCACCGAAATATATATTTGGAAAATTCAGACTGGACTATTGCAAATTTAGCCGGGAGGTTAAATCCTAAAATAGGCATTAAATATTTTTAAATCAATTATAAAAAGTTTATAAAGTTAATAAATTCAACATGTCACAAAAAGAAAACTACTTCCGGATTTTATCGTATCTAACAATCATACTGTTTGTTGCCATTCAGACAGTCAGCGGTAGCGACAATAAAAAACCCGACGTTCAGCACAATCGCGACAAATGGGTGAATGCGCTCGCACCTGCCGGAAAACCGGGATCAGAACTGGCGCTGACCACAGAGGGAAAAAGCAATTACCGAATACTCCTGAGCAAGAACCCAACAACCCAGGATCAAAAGGCGGCAGAAGATTTACAAACATGGTTGCTCCAAATGACCGGAGCGAAATTGCCTGTTGTAAAGGAGTCGCGTGAAGTGAAAGATTATTCCCGGCTGATCAGCATCGGTCAGACACAGCTGTTTAAAAAGAGTGGAGTTGCAGCTATCTCAGAAGATCTGCAGGACGAAGGTTATGGTATCGATCAGAAAAGCGACCTGCTTTTCCTCTGGGGCGGTCGTACCCGTGGGGTGATCAATGCCGTTTATGCTTTGCTTGAAGAGGATCTGGGCTGCCGGTGGTATTCCAATGAAGCCATTGTAATCCCAAATATCAAAACGCTGAAGTTTTCGCCCGTTTTAAGAACCTACAAACCAGCGTTAAAAAGCCGTGATCCTTTTTGGTGTGTCGCCTTTGACGCGACATGGTCGCTGCGTAACCGAACCAATGCCCCCGGTGCAAAAGTTCCGGAAGAGTGGGGTGGCGCTGTCGATTATGGTGGCATGTTCGTACATACTTTCAGCGGATTATTGCCGGAAAAAGAATATTTTGAGAAGCATCCCGAATACTATATGATGGATGACAAGGGAATTCGTAATGCACATCAGCTTTGTACAACTAATCCTGATGTGATCCGGATTGTAAAGGAAAAAGTCCGCAAAGTTCTGAAGGAAAATCCCTATACCGAACTTCTCAGCGTATCGAAGAATGATGGAGGTGGAACCTGCCTTTGCGACAAGTGTAAATCACTCGACGATGCAGAAGGCTCAAAGATGGCATCACTGATGGTTCTGGTTAATGCTGTGGCTCAGGATATTGAAAAAGATTATCCAAATGTGTTAATCTCTACCCTTGCCTATGGAGAAACGGGGAAAATCCCAAAGACGATGCGCCCCCGTAAAAATGTATCCATTATGCTATGCAGCGATAAGACAGGCGCCTGGAGACGACCATTTGAACCCTCTGAAATCTGTGAAATAGGTACTTTGGTAAAGGACTGGTCCAAAGTTTGTAAGCGACTGTTTATCTGGGACTACAATATCAACTTTAGTCACTACCTGGCCCCGATGCCCAATATGGATATCATGTCGGAGAACATCCGGTTTTATGTCGAGAATAATGCCGAAGGGGTTATGCTTCAGGCTAATTATCAGACTGTTGGATCTGAACGCGACTGGATGCGTTCATGGGTCGCCGCCAAATTGCTGTGGAATCCCTCTCTGAATCTTTACGATCTGATGGATGATTTTATCTATGGATACTTTGGAAAAGCAGCCGCACCAATCGCCGAATACAACAAACTGCTTCAGAAACAGGAGGAGATCTATAAAATTGAGCTATCAGGCAAATGGCTGATGGACCATAAATATAAGCCGATCAGATACGATATGGATCATCCATTCCTGTCAAAGGAATTTCTGTACTATTCAACCAGTCTTTATGATTATGCAGAGAAATTAGCAGATAATCAACAAATTCTGGAGCGCATTCAACGCGACCGGTTACCAATATCTTATGTAAAATTAATGAAAGGCCCCGCTTTCGTAGGCGATGAATATGTCAAAGAGTTGGAACGTTTTGAGAAAACCGTAAAAAAAGTGGGACTTACCCACTTACGTGAAGGTGGAAGCCAGCAGGACGTAGATAATAAAATAGCGCTTTGGCGTAAACAATGGACCGAATATACCGCTGTAAAATGAGAATGAACAGAATTTTATTAATCGTAGTATTGATAGTAATATCATTCAATACTGCGTTTGCATGGAAGCCTGCGGGTGACCGTATCATGACGAAATGGGGGGAAGCCCTTACACCGGAAAATATTTTGAAGGAATACCCCCGCCCTCAGTTGGCACGCGAAGAGTGGCTAAATCTGAATGGATTATGGGAATATGCCATACTTCCCAAAAAAGATGCAGAACCTACCACCTGGCAGGGTGAAATACTGGTCCCGTTTTGTGTGGAATCAGCGTTGTCGGGTGTTGGAAAAACGATGACAGCCGGGGATAAAATATGGTATAAAAGGAAAATCACTATCCCTGAGAAGTGGTCCGGTAAGAAGATCGTATTAAACTTCGGGGCCATAGATTATGAGTCTTACGTCTGGATCAACAAATCAATTGTTGGATCACATAAAGGGGGATATGACCGGTTTTCAATTGACATCACCCAATATTTAAAACCGGGTGAAAATGAAATAGTTATTGCTGCTTCCGATCCTACTAACTGGGAAGATATCCCCGTTGGAAAGCAACGGTTTAAATGGGGGGGCATCTGGTATATGCCGGTTTCAGGTATCTGGCAGACGGTATGGCTCGAACCCGTCAGTCCGGATTTGTCCATCGAGGAGCTGAAAATCACACCAGATATTGACAAAGGCGAAATAGCTGTCCAGGTCTTCACCGACAATGTGATGTATGGTCAGGACTTTGGGGTGAGACTTACGGTCACCTCCAACGGGAAAACTATTTTATCGGAAATTTCGCCAATCAATAAAGATGTGGTTCTGAAGATTCCGTCGCAACACTTCTGGTCTCCAGAAGACCCCTTCCTATATGATCTCAAAGCTGAGATTTGTAAGCTGGAATGGCCGGCAAAGGACGATAAAAATAAATCAAAAGAAAAAGAGAGTATTTGGGCCACACCTAAAATTATTGGGCAACCACTCGATGTGGTCAATAGTTATTTCGGGATGCGGAAAATATCATTGGGCCAATGGAAAAATAATCAGCCTGTGGTTTACCTGAATAACAAACAATATTTTCAGAATGGAGTACTCGATCAGGGTTGGTGGCCCGATGGATTATATACTGCCCCGTCGGAGGAGGCCATGGTGTTTGATATGATTTTTCTGAAAGATGCCGGTTTCAACATGCTCCGTAAACATGTCAAAGTTGAACCCGATCGTTATTATTACAATGCAGACAAGCTTGGATTACTCATCTGGCAGGATATGCCTTCAGCCGCAAGCTGTCCCAAAGGAACCCGTTGCGGTCAGTTTACAGGTCCGGGAGCAACCACAGACTTGATAAAGAAATCGGCCGCGGCAGCACAATTCGAGCAGGAGTACCGAAACATCATCACCATGCTTTATAACCATCCAAGCATTGTATGTTGGGTTAATTTCAACGAAGGGTGGGGACAATATAACACCGGGCGAATTACCGATTTTGTGCGCGGCCTCGATAAGAGCCGTCTTATCAATTCAGTGAGCGGATGGGCGCTGCTCGACTATGGCGATCTATATGATATTCATACCTATGATGCGATTCCTGCAGCTCCGAAAAAAATGGAGCGCCGGGCCATTGTAGTAGGTGAGTACGGAGGGATCGGATATCCGGTAAAAGATCATACCTGGAATGTAAATGCCGGTGGATGGGGCTATCAACAGTATGATGATCCTGAAAAACTGGAGGAGGCCTATATGGTAAAATTCAATGAAATCATCAGGCAGCAAAAAGAACTCGGTATCAGCGGCGCCGTCTATACCCAGACAACAGATGTTCAAGGTGAGGTCAACGGTTTGGTGACCTATGATCGCAAGGTGATTAAAATTCCTACTAAAAAATTAAATCAAATACATCAAAAGTTACACAATTAAAAATTAAAAAGGATGATTGACAAATCTACAAGAAGAGATTTTCTGAAACGATCGGCTGTCGTGGCAACAGGCGCGATGATCCTGCCCCAGATTATTCCCTCAACTGCGATGGGGATGGGAGGAAAACTCCCCCCAAGTGACCGTATCGTAATGGGAGCAATAGGTGTTGGATCGCAGGGAACGGGCAATATGCGCACGTTCCTTGAACATATTAAAGAGGTGCAGTTCGTAGCAGTTTGCGACGTGGACTCCAAACATGCCGATAATGCTAAAAAGTTCGTTGACGAGGCCAACAAAAACACCGATTGCCGCACCTACTGCGATTACCGCGAATTCCTTGAAAAGGAGAAACTTAATGCTGTATGTATCGCTTTACCTGATCATTGGCACGGCCTGATTTATTCAGCAGCCGCCAATAAAAAACTCGATATTTATGGCGAAAAACCACTGGCCCGTACAATTTATGACGGAAGGGCAATTGTAAGCGCGGTAAAGAAAAACAATATCATCTGGCAGACGGGTAGCTGGCAGAGATCGGGTGATAATTTCAGAAAAGCGGTCGAACTGGTCCGTAACGGAAGAATTGGAAAAATTATTCGCGTTGAAGTTGGATTGCCTGATGGCAACAGAGGAGTTGGAACACCACCTGTTATGGAAGTTCCTGCCGAATTGAACTGGGAGATGTGGCTCGGTCCTGCTCCAAAGGTTCCATTCCGTGGAATCAGTCACTGGAACTGGCGCTGGATCCTCGATTATTCAGGTGGACAACTCACCGACTGGGCAGGTCACCATATTGATATTGCCCAATGGGGACTTGGGATGGAGCGCTCCGGCCCGGTTGAAATTTCCGGTAAGGGAGTTTACCCCAGGGAAGGGCTCTATAACGTTCCGGTTGAATACGATTTCAACTGTAAATATGCCAATGGTATTGAACTGAGAGTCGCCAATTCTTCACAGCTTCCAAAAAAATGGGGTGGCGCTACCTGGTTTGGCGAAAAAGGTTGGATCAATGTTGATCGTGGCAGATTGGTGGCATCAGATCCCAAAATCCTGGACGAGGTGATCGGTGAAAACGAGTTTCATACTTATAAAACACCAACCAACCATTGGGGGAATTTCCTCGATTGCGTTAAATCAAGAGAGGAAACAATAGCCCCTGTCGAGATCGCACATCGTTCCATCTCCGTCGGTTTATTAGGTGAAATAGCAATGACAACAGGACAGAAAATCCAATGGGATCCTGTTAAGGAAGAAGTTGTCGGAAACCCGATAGCAAGCCGTTTATTGACCCGTCCATATCGTCAACCCTGGAATTTACCAACAATTTAATTTAAACTCAAAATGAGAAAACAATATCTTTTAATCTTAGTTTTTGCCGGATTAGTTGCCCTGTTCAACGCATGCAAAATGGGCGCGGAGTATAAAGCGTTGATTGTTACCGGACAAAATAACCATAACTGGAAAGCCAGTTCCCCAATCCTGAAACAATTGCTCGAACAAACCGGGCTGTTCAGTGCCGATATCGCTACATCTCCTGATAATAAAGGGGATATAAATACATTTGAGCCCAATTTCTCAAAATACAATGTCGTGGTGATCGACTATAACGGAAAATCATGGTCTGAAAAAACAAAAAAAGCTTTTGTTGATTATGTCAGCAATGGCGGTGGTGTGGTGATCTATCATGGCGCGGATAACTCTTTCCCTGAATGGAAAGAGTTTAACGAAATGACCGGCCTGGGAGGCTGGGGAGGTCGCTCCCAAAAAGATGGTCCCTATGTCTATTATGCCAACGACAAAATGGTGATTGACACCACTGCCGGAAGAGGTGGATCTCATGGTAAAAGACAGGAATTTGAAATAAGGATGCGCAACACAGAACACCCAATCACCAAAGGATTGCCTTCCAGGTGGATGCATGGAAGTGATGAGTGCTATAGTGAGTTAAGGGGTCCTGCCAAAAATATGGAGATCCTCGCAACCGCCATGTCACAAAAAAATGCAGGCGGATCTGGTCGTCACGAACCAATGCTGATGACCATCAGCTACGGTAAAGGGAGAATTTTCCACACCGTTCTTGGGCATGCAGATGAGGGTGGTGGCCCTGCATTGGAGTGCGCCGGTTTCATCGTTACGTTCCAGCGGGGCGCCGAATGGGCAGCATCAGGAAAAGTGACACAGAAAATCCCTTATGACTTCCCCAATGCAGCCGGAGTATCATTACGAACAGGTTTCAAGGAGATGACCCTCGAAGATGACCTTGCCAGAATTCCAAATTATGATATTACCAAAAGCACAAAATATTTTGTCGATTTGCAGAGCCGTATTCGTAACGAGGCCACAACACCCGAAACACTTCAGAAATTCGAGAAGCTGATGGTCAGAATTCTCGAAAACAAAGAGGCCACTGATGACAGCAAGAAACTTATCCTTCACGAATTGAGCTGGATGGGATCCGATCTGAGTATTCCTGTTATTAAAGAACTGGCAAAAAATCCTCAATTAAAAGACGAATGCGAATTTGCATTGGCCAGACTGCAACCTGCAAAATAGCAATTAAAAGTTCTTTAAATCAGAAAAATATAAATAAACCGACTAAGGTGGAGACCATCTGAAGCCGGGTTGATTCTCTTTGACTTCTCTGTTGTTCCCTGTGTAATTTATTGCTTCACACAGGGACAACAGAGAAAGTTCAGAATTAAACAGGGAAAAATATGGTTAATCGGGTTTAAGATTATCTCTTATCATTGATCCCTTGGCTATTAAATCCATTTTCGTTATTTTCAACGCATAATTTGAAAATAAACGGCAGCAATTAATTTAGAATAAATTATGAAGACAAGAAAAACCAGACTGATCATCCTGGCTACCTTCCTTATGTTTGGTTGTATGAGTAAAATGGCAATAGCCCAGGTTAATTGGGATTACATTTTACCCCGCGGATATGTTGCCTGTAAGGTTCAACAACCGTTGGTAATTGACGGAATACCTGAAAATGCATGGGATAATGCCCCATGGAGCGAGCCGTTTAACGACATTGAAGGGGCTAAAAAACCTCATCCGCGATTCCAGACCAGGATGAAGATGCTCTGGGACGATAAGTTCCTGTATGTCTATGCTGAATTGGAAGAACCTCATGTATGGGCTTACGAAAAAAGGAGAGATGCGACAATTTTTCTTGAAAACGATTTCGAGATGTTTATCAAACCCTCGACACTATCACCAACCTATGGTGAGTTTGAGATGAACGCGCTGGGGACCGTCTGGGATCTTTTCTTCATGCGACCCTACCGGTCCGGAGCTAATTATATGGTCAGCTGGGATATGAGGGAGATGGTGGAAGGGGTTCATATTAATGGCTCAATTAATAATCCAAACGATACCGACAAAGGGTGGAATGTTGAACTTGCTTTCCCATGGAATGCCCTTAAGGACCTGGGAAGAAAAAGACCCCAGCGGGATGGCGATACCTGGAGGATCAACTTCTCAAGGGTGGAGTGGCAACATATTGTTACACCGGAAGGAAAATATATCCGTAAACAGGGTTCCAACAGTGAGACTTTAAAAGAAGACAACTGGACCTGGTCGCCAATGCGCGTAGTTCAGTTACATGAGCCGGAATTTTGGGGATACCTTCAATTATCAGATAAAACCAACACTCCCCCAGAATTTAAACATCCTGAAGAAGAGCCGGTTTTACAAGCACTTTTTTACCTCTTCCGTGCAAAAAAAGAGAATATGGAGGCAAAAACCATCAAAGATTTGATAGGAGACGATACAATCACGGTACGGGGAATCACCATGAAAGCGGAGTTGCAACCCTCCCTTTTCGGATTCTATATTCTAATTACCAATACAGCAAACGGCGATAAATATGCCATTGATGATAAAGAGGTAATAACTAAATTCGAAAAAAATACAGCTAAATAATATACCACTTTAACTTTGCGTTCTTTGCGACTTCTTTAGCGCACTTTGCGGTTAAAACTGACTTTTGGACATCAAAATACCAATATCAAAACGGGGAA
>Ga0118677_10008524_pt1 | contig 16404 bp, 18 predicted proteins | sample AliMusrvi5mmetaG_FD_86154 | JGI IMG/M metagenome (GOLD analysis project Ga0118677, IMG submission 86154) | reverse complement strand
CTGCCCCGCGGCGTTGCCGTGGAAGTGGAAGGTCTTTTCGAGATTTCATGAGCGAATACCGCGCGCGGCTCGCCTCCAGCGCCGCCGAAATCGGCCGCGCCGCCTGGAACGCATGCGCCAATCCGCAGCGCAGCGATCGCCCGCATCCTTTCACGCAATATGATTTTTTCGCGGCGTTGGAAGAATCCGGTTCGGCGACTGGCGCGACAGGCTGGCAGCCCTGTCATCTGGTGCTGGAAAAAGATGACGTGGTCGAAGCGCTGATGCCGCTCTACCTGAAAAATCACAGCCAGGGCGAATATGTCTTTGATCATTCCTGGGCTGACGCGCTGGAGCGGGCCGGCGGCGACTATTATCCCAAGCTGCAATGCGCCGTACCCTTCACACCGGTAACAGGGCCGCGGCTGCTTGGCGCAAAAGCGGCCATGCCCGTGCTGCTGGAAACGGGCAAGAAAATCGTCAAGCAGCTTGGCGCCTCCTCCTTGCACATCACGTTTCTCACCGATGCAGAATGGCGCGCTGCGGGCGATGCCGGTTACCTGTTACGCACAGACCGGCAATTCCATTGGCAAAATGACGGCTACCGCGATTTCCAGGATTTTCTCGCCCGCCTGTCATCGGCCAAGCGCAAAAATCTTCGCAAGGAACGCGCCAGCGTACGGGAGGCCGGCGTGAAATTCGAACATCTCACCGGCGCCATGATCACAGAAGCGCATTGGGAGCAGTTTTTTGACTTCTACATGGACACGGGCAGCCGCAAATGGGGCACCCCTTATCTCACCCGCGATTTCTTCAGCCGCATCGGCGCCAGCATGGCGGACCAGATCCTGCTGATCATGGCCCGGAAGGACGGCCAATACATCGCCGGCGCGCTCAATCTGTTCGGCGACGGCACCCTGTTTGGCCGCAACTGGGGCGCCAGCGGTTACCTGCCCTTCCTGCATTTCGAAACCTGTTATTATCAGGCCATCGATTTCGCCATCACCCACGGCCTGAAAAAGGTGGAAGCGGGCGCGCAGGGCGAGCATAAATTGCTGCGCGGCTATGTGCCCGAGGAAACCCACAGCGCCCATTACATCGCTCACCCCGGCCTTGCCCGCGCGGTGGATGCCTATCTGGCGCAGGAACGCGCCGTGATTGCCGAAAATATCGAAGAACTGGCGGCGATAAGCCCGTTCAGGAAGGGAGACGTCAATGGCCTATGACAGCAACAATGTGTTCGCCAAAATCCTGCGTGGCGAAATTCCACCCGTGAAAGTGTATGAGGACGAAAAGACGTTGGCCTTCATGGATGTGATGCCGCAGACCGAAGGCCATGTCCTGGTCATCCCCAAGGAGGCGGCAGAAAATATCCATGACCTGTCAGCGGCAGGCGCTGCGGCGCTGATCATCACCACCCAGAAAATCGCCAACGCCGTGAAAAAAGCCCTGGGCGCACCGGGCATCATGCTGGCGCAACTGAATGGCGCCGCGTCCGGACAAAGCGTATTTCACGCGCATTTCCATGTCATTCCCCGCCATGGCGGTGTTGACATGCATTTGCACGCGCGCGACATGGTGGACAGCAAAACCCTGGAGCCCATCGCGGCCAAAATCCGGAGCTTATTATGATCCTCGAACGCGCCATTTTTGCCATCAAGCCCGGCACCCGCAAGGAATTTGAAGCCGCCTTCGCGCTGGTGCGGCCGCTTATCGAAGCCGCCAAGGGTTTTCAGAAACTGGAAATGCGCCACGGCGTCGAAACCCCGGACAGCTACCTGCTGCTGGTGTGGTGGAACACGGTCGAAGACCACATGAAAGGCTTTCGCGAATCCGAAGCCTTTGCCGAATGGCGCAAACATCTGGGACCGTTTTTCGCCTCGGCGCCTGCCGTCGAGCATTACGAAGAGACGCTCTGGGAGCATCGGCCAGGAGTTCGATAGCGGCAGCGTATCGAATGCGGCCTCGCGTTGCCTACGCTGTCGCTAGGCAACTCCGTCCGGCCGTGCGACCAACAATAAGCCCTAGACGTCTTCCTTGGCCGCAGGTTTTCTGCCTTTGGACTTGGGCGCGCGGGGCTTTGCTTCGGCAGACGGGATGAACTCGAACGCCAGCTTGTCCGTTTCGCGGTCCAGCAACACCCGTACCGTGCCGCCATCCTTCAGCTTGCCGAACAGAATCTCATCGGCCAGCGGCTTCTTGATGTTTTCCTGGATGACGCGCGCCAGCGGCCTTGCGCCAAAGGCATCGTCATAGCCCTTCTCGCCCAGCCAGCGCGTCGCTTCCGGCGTCAGGTCAAAGGTCACGTCGCGGTCGGCCAGTTGCGCTTCCAGTTCCAGCACGAACTTCTCCACCACCTTGTCGATGGTGTCGCGGCTGAGGGGCGCGAACGGAATGACGGCATCCAGGCGGTTGCGGAATTCCGGCGTGAAAAGTTTCTTGATTGCCTCTTCATCCTCGCCTTCGCGCTTGCCGCGGCCAAAACCAATGGCATCCTTGGCAGCGTCCGAAGCGCCGGCATTGGTGGTCATGATCAGCACGACATTGCGAAAATCGATCTTCTTGCCGTTATGGTCGGTCAGCTTGCCGTGATCCATCACCTGCAGAAGAATGTTAAACAGGTCGCCATGCGCCTTTTCAATTTCGTCCAGCAGCAGCACGCAATGCGGATGCTGGTCCACGCCGTCGGTCAACAGACCGCCCTGGTCGAAGCCGACATACCCCGGCGGCGCGCCGATCAACCGGCTGACGGTATGGCGCTCCATATATTCCGACATGTCGAAGCGCAGGAATTCCACGCCCAATATATTCGCCAGCTGCTTGGCGACTTCGGTCTTGCCGACGCCCGTGGGACCGGAGAAGAGGTAGGATCCAATGGGCTTTTCCGGCTGGCGCAAACCGGCACGGGCCAGCTTGATCGCAGATGACAAAGCCGAGATCGCCTTGTTCTGGCCATAGACCACGCGCTCCAGATCGGATTCCAGCGTCTTGAGCGCCTCGGTATCGTCCTTGGACACGGACTTGGAGGGGATGCGGGCGATCTTGGCCACGACATCTTCCACTTCCTTGACGCCGATAACCTTCTTGCGGCGGTTTTCCGGCAGCAGCATTTGTGAGGCGCCGACTTCGTCGATCACATCAATCGCCTTGTCGGGCAGCTTGCGGTCATTGATGTATTTGGCCGACAGCTCCACCGCCGCCTTGATGGCATCGGCGGTGTAACGCACTTTGTGGTAATCCTCGAAATAGGACTTGATGCCCATCAGTATCTTGATCGAATCCGGCACAGTCGGTTCGGCCACGTCAATCTTCTGGAAGCGCCGCACCAGGGCGCGGTCCTTTTCGAAATACTGGCGATATTCCTTGTAAGTGGTCGAGCCGATGCAGCGCAGGATGCCCGCCGCCAAAGCCGGCTTGAGCAGGTTGGAGGCATCCATGGCGCCGCCAGAGGTGGCGCCCGCGCCGATCACGGTGTGGATTTCGTCAATGAACAGAATAGCGCCCTTGACGCCTTCCAGCTCTTTCACAACGGTCTTGAGCCGTTCTTCGAAATCGCCGCGATAGCGGGTGCCCGCAATCAGCGAACCCATGTCGAGCGAATAGATGATGGCGCCGCGCAGCACTTCGGGCACTTCATTATTGACAATCTTGCGCGCCAGGCCTTCGGCGATGGCGGTCTTGCCGACACCAGGATCGCCCACGAACAGGGGATTGTTCTTCTGGCGGCGGCAAAGAATCTGAATGGTGCGGTCCACTTCGGCGGCGCGGCCGATCAGCGGATCCACCCGGCCCGACTTGGCTTTCTCATTCAGGTTGACGCAATAGGCTTCCAGCGCCTCCGTCCCCTGCTTGTTGGGCTTTTCGGCTTCCTCTTCCTCATCGGCGGCGCCGCGCGCCGGCTTGGGTGTGGTCATGCCCGGGCGCTTGGCGATGCCGTGGCTGATATAGCTCACCGCATCCAGCCGGTTCATGTTCTGCTCATGCAGGAAATAGACGGCGTGGCTTTCGCGCTCGGTGAACAACGCCACCAGCACGTTGGCGCCGGTGACTTCGTCGCGGCCGGAATTCTGCACATGTAGCACGGCGCGCTGCACCACGCGCTGGAAGCCGGTGGTGGGCTTGGCTTCCTCGCCCGCCTCGATCACCAGAGTGATGAGTTCCTCATCAACATATTTCTGCACCGCGCGCCGCAGCGCGTCGGTATCCACATTGCAGGCCTTCATGACCTGGCCGGCATCGGCATCATCCATCAGGGCCAGCAGCAGATGTTCGAGCGTGGCGTACTCATGATGCCGGTCGCTGGCGAGTTTGATGGCGTGATGCAGGGCCGTTTCCAAACTGCGCGAAAGTGAGGGCATCGAGTCGCTACTCCTTCTCCATCGTACATTGTAGAGGATGTTGATGACGGCGGGAAAATTCAATGACCTGCGCCACTTTTGTTTCCGCCACCTCGTAGGTGAACACCCCGCATATGCCCACACCGTGACGATGGACATGCAGCATCACCTCAACCGCGTCTTCCCGGTTCTTGGCGAAGAATTTCTCGAGAATATGGACGACGAATTCCATCGGCGTGTAATCGTCGTTCAGCAGCAGCACCTTGTAGAGCGACGGCTTTTTGACCTTGGCGCGTGTTTTCGTGACGATACCGGTGCCGGTACCGTCCTTGCCCTTGCCGCCGTTATTGTCTCCGGTGTCCTTCATCCTGGCAATGTCTGCGCCGCGCCCCAGTCTAAACCATGATTTGCACCTTACCAAAGCGCAGAATGAGGCAAATGGTTACTCCGGAACCAAATGAAAAGGCCCGGAGCAGCGCTCCGGGCCTTTTGTAACATGAATGTCAGAAGGGTTTAGGCGGCGCGCGCCGACTGAACCACTTCCACCCAAGCCTGCGCGCGGCCTTGCAGCGGCGCGAAAATGCTCTTGGTGGTGGTGGTGAAAAGGTCGGAGACCTTGGTCAGTTCGCCGACATAGGATTCAAACGCCGACTTGGCGTAATCGGTCTGCAGCTCAAACGCTTCGTGGATGGACTTGGAACCCAGGATCGCCTTGCCGGCGGTGATGGAGTCTTCGATCGCGTCCTTGGAGTAGGAGTAAATCTCGCTGTTGATGGTCTCAAAACCCTTGCCCGCGACCGTGGCGGACTTCATGTAGGCTTCGGCAGTGTCCTTGCTGTAGCCCAGAACCGTATCATAGCTCTTGGCGGCCTTTTCGAAGCCGGCCTTGAGCGCGTCGGCGCCGTTGAGGAATGTCGTACCGGCCGATGCGGTGGTCTTTTCGGCGGCCGTCTTAGCCTTGCTCATGTTATACCTTTCCCTGCTGAAACTGTTGACGGCCGGATCGGCCTGTTGCACTGCAACATGACCTATATGCCAATGGTTACCGGGACCGTCAAGAGCTTTTGTTGCATCGCAACAAAATTAATCCTTACGACCGGCAGGGTCCTCGAAGACGCACCTAAACGTCCGTAAATGAATGGGGATTCGTCCTTGACCCTTGCGCCGGGTGCTGCAATTTGGTTTTTTGACCCTTTGGGGCCCTTTGGAATCACTGGGGACTTTCGTTGGAGCAGTCTTGCCGGCCGCGCAAACGCCTTCCCGCCAAGACCCTGGTCCTGGCGGCGCTGGCCGGGCTTGCCCTGATCACCGCACCGGCCCAGGCAGCGCCCCGGCGGCACCGCGCGGCCATGGTCGCCATCCATGGTGTCCATGCCCGCATCACACCCATGCCCGCCGGCGCCACAGATCCGGACAAGGACGCCGCCCTGATTATCGACGGCGCCACCGGCAAGGTTCTCTATGCCCGCAATGAGACGCTGGAGCGCCACCCTGCCTCGCTGACCAAGATGATGACGCTCTATCTGCTGTTCGAAGCGCTCAAGGCCGGCAAGATGACGATGCAGACCCAGATGCCGGTGTCTGTGCATGCCCAGCAGCAACTGCCCACCAAGCTGTCGCTGCGCCATGGTCAGACCATTGATGTGGACACTGCGATCCGCGCCATCGTGATCCGCTCGGCCAATGACGTGGCGGTCGTGATCGCCGAAGCGCTGGGCGGTACGGAATCGCATTTCGCAGAGATGATGACCGCCAAGGCGCGTGAGCTGGGTATGAAGGAAACCAATTACCACAACGCTTCGGGCCTGCCCGACCCGCTGCAGATCACCACTGCATCGGATCTGGCAGTTCTGGCCCGTCATGTGGCCTATGATTTCCCGCAATATTTCCCTTACTTCGGCACCTCCGGTTTCAATTACAAAGGCACCTATTATCCCACCCATGACAATCTGATCGGACGCTATGCCGGCGCCGACGGCATCAAGACCGGCTATGTCGGCGCCAGCGGATTCAATCTCACCTCTTCGGTGGTGCGCGACGGCGTCCATCTGATCGGCGTGGTGCTGGGCGGGCGCACGGCGGTGCGGCGCGATCAGGAAATGATGCATCTGATGGACACCGAATTCGCGCAGATCGCCGCGGAGCCGACCATGGTGGCGCATGCAAGCGTGCCCTGGCAGGCCGTGGCCAGCGCCACGCCGCCGCCGACGACGGTGGTGGGCTTTGCCATGGCGCCGGCCGCTGGCACGCCCACCCAGTTCGCCGCCATCTCGGCGGTCCCTGCGCCCTTGCCCGCCAACACCGATGAAGATGCTGCCGAGGCGCACCGCGCGCCGGACGAAAACTTCTCCGTCATCCATGCTGAGACACCGGCCCCTGCGGCGGCTGTGCCTGCCGCCGCCAAGCCGGCGCCGCTGGTTGCCGCGGCGGTTCCCGCCAAGCCTCCCCAAGCCCGCCCCGCACTGGTGGCGGCAGCCGTACCGCAAGCCAAGGCAAAAGCCGCACCCGCCGTTCCCGCCAAGCCGGTACAGGTGGCGGCGGCAATACCCGCCACCCGTCCCGCGCTGCGGCCCCAGATCGGCGAAGGCGATGTGGACCAGCCCGGTGTGCCGGGCCACAACTGGACGATCCAGGTCGGCGCCTATGCCAACCAGTCCCTCGCCAGCGCCCAGCTCAACAGCTACGCCAGCAAGGCGAAAGATATCATCGGCCAGGCGGCCCATCTGGTTGTGCCGATCCAATATTCCAACGGCCATACCCTGTATCGCGCCCGCTTCGGCCCTTATGCGGAAACGGAAGCGCGCAATGTCTGCGGCCAGCTGACCCAGCGCGGCCAAAGCTGTTTCGCCGTCGTCACGCGCTAGATGACACTCCCTGCCATTGCCACCACGGTGGCCGATCTGCGCCGCGCGCTGGAACCTTTGCGCAAGGACAGCATTGCGCTGGTGCCCACCATGGGGGCGCTGCATGACGGACACCTGGCCCTGGTGGCCGCCGCCAAGCAGCGCACACCGCATGTCGTGGCCAGCATCTTCGTCAATCCGACCCAGTTCGCCCCGCATGAGGATTTCAATTCCTATCCGCGCACGCTGGAGGCCGACCGCGAAAAACTGGCGCGGGCCCAGGTCAGCCTGATCTTCGCGCCCTTCGCGCGGGAAATGTATCCGGAAGGATTTGCCACCACGGTTTCACTCAAAGGCCCCGCCATGGGTCTGGAGACGGATTTCCGGCCGCATTTTTTCGACGGCGTCGCCACCATTGTCGCCAAGCTTCTGATCGCCGCCGCGCCGGATTACGCCATGTTCGGGGAAAAGGATTATCAGCAGCTGCTGGTGATCCGCCGCATGGTGCGGGACCTAAACCTGCCGGTGGAAATCATTGCCGTGCCCATCGCGCGCGAAGCTGACGGCCTGGCCATGTCGTCGCGCAATGCCTATCTGACACCGCCCGAACGCCTGGTGGCCGCACAGCTCAACCGGGTAATGCGAGATGTCATCACCCGCATCGCCCGCGGCACCGGCGTGGTGGAAGCGCAGGCTTACGGCGCCGCTGCGATCAAGGAGGCCGGTTTCGACAGCGTGGATTATGTCGCCCTGCGCGATGCGCAGACATTGGCGCCACTAACCGCGCTGAATGCCCCGGCACGGCTGCTGGTGGCAGCACGCATCGGCAAGACGCGGCTGATTGACAATATGGCGGTCGCTTAGAGCAGCCCCAGCGCCGCAAGCTCCTGCTGCAGCTTTTCGGGCAGCCCCTTGGCGCCTTTGACAGCGCTGATATCGGCAGGCGCATCCGCCGGATCAAGATAACGCCAGCCCTGAAAGGCGGCGCGTGAGCGGCGGATCACCGGCATCAATTTCTTGTCATAAACCAGGCCGCAATGGGCAACGCCATTGCGCGTCACGGGGCGCAGTTCGATCAGCTTTTGGCGCGCCGCGATCTGGCCCTTGATCACCCAGTAAAGCGAACCGCCATCCAGCAATTCCTCGGCCCGCTTGGGCGTCTGGCGGGTGATATGGACAAGCTCGGGCTTCTGGCCCTTCTTTTTCTTTTCCGCCAGGCGCTGTTTTTGCCAACGGGCCAGCTCTTCCAGGCTTTCGACGCCGACACACAGCTTGATCAGATGCAGCATGAAAGTTTTCTGGCGAACCCCCGCCGCCGCGTCAAGCGTCGCGCTGGACAATCCCCGGTTTCGCCATAAGAGTTCCGTCCCAAAAGGACAGCAGCATGACCGGTCGCTTTTCGCTGGCCGCCATCACGGCGATAGGGGGTCTGGCGGGCGGCATGGCCGCCGGCGCTTTTCCATACCCGGTTGCCGGTGTGGACGGCGATCCGGATTTCTGCAGCAGCCGCAGCGAACCAGTGATGTTCTGCGTCACACCGCCGGCGAACACCCATTGCGAAGTGCTCGTAAGCGAGGAAACGCCGTTATACCTTGGCTATCGCTATGTCTGTGAACCGGCATCGCTCACACAAACCCCGTTCACACAAAAAAAGGCGGCGCCCGTGATGGAGCGCACGCCTTAGATTTGCAAAGGGCTGCTACTTGCCGGCAGGCTTGACCGCATCAATGCGGGTGGTGGCCGCTGAGCCGTCATTCAATTCCGCACTGCCCGCAGGCAAGCCATTCTGCTGCAGCAGGAACGCCACAACCAAGGTGGCGCTGGGCGTGCTGAGCTTGCCCGGATCATCCATCGGCATGGTGCTGTGAACGCGGTTGATCAGGTCGGCCACGCTCTGGGATTCCCAGTCGGCCATGAAGTGCGAGCCCTTGAGGGCCGGAATCTCGTCATTGCCGTCCAGGGTGCCGCCATGGCACTTGGCGCAATTGTCATTGAACAGGGCCTTGCCCTTGTCGGCCTGGTCATTGGTGTAAGCGCCGTCCCAGATCGAGTGCGTCATACCCTGGGCATACAGCGCGGACGTACCCGCAACCACCGTCGCCGCCGCGAAGGCAGCAATGGCAAAGAAACGCATTTTCATATCTTTATATCCTTGAAATCGCCGGACAAACCGGCAGGCCGCTCCCCGGTGAAAGTATGCGGCCTGCCGTTCTCAAGTCAATTGCCGGTGGGCAGGCTAAAAGCCAGGTAATCCCCCGAATAATTGCCGCCCGAAACCGCCACAATGATGTACTGCTTGCCATCATAGCTATAGGTCATGGGCGAACCGCTCTGCGGCGCGGGCATCCACACAGCGCCCACTTCGTTGCCCGTCTTCTGGTCATAACCGCGCAGATACGCGCCCCGCGGCTTGCCATTCGACGTCGAGTAAAGCCCGTCACCCTGGATCACCAGAGATTTGGTGATGGCAACACCCTCCTGGGCCTGCTGGCCGGTGCGCGGGATGGTCATGCCCTTGAGCTGCGGATTGTTTTTGATTTCATCCGGCGTGTCGCCATTGGGCACCGACCACAAGGTATCGCCACTGTCCACGCTGATCGCCGTGAGCAAGCCGTAAGGCGGCTTGACCAGGGGCAGACCACCCACCGCGCGCGGCGGCGGCGCTTCGACGGCGACCTGCGGATGTGCGGCCAAGGCGGCCGCAAGTCTCTGGTCGTCCGCGCTGACCTTGGGCGCGTCGGAGGAAGAACCGAAGCCCGGACCGCCATTGATGCGGAAGGGCTGTCCCGCCGTGCCGGCGAGATACTTGTTGTCGGTCAGGCCGGGAGGCGGCTCGACCAGGCCCACCGCGCCCACGCCGGCATTGGCCGCCGGTGCGAACACGACATGGGTTTCCGGGTTGAAGCCGGCGCCCGGCCAGTTGGTGCCGCCGCCGCCATTGCCGATGAGCAAGGTGCCATAGGGACCGCCCACCTTGCTGACGACGGGCGCACCGAACATCGGGCTCATCTTGTAATATTTCTTGACGATATCCACGGCCTGCGCGCGCAGGGCGGGGGTAAAGTCAATCAGGTCCTCGGTGCCAACGGACTGGCGCGCATACGGCGCCGGCCGGGTTGGGAAAGGCTGCGTCTTGGCAGTCTTCTCGCCCGGCACATTGCTCTGTGGGACCGGCTTTTCGTTGATCGGCCAGATCGGCTTGCCGGTCTCGCGGTCGAACACATAGAGGAAGGCTTCCTTCGACGGCAAAGCCACCAGCTTGCGCGGCTTGCCATCAACATTGCCGTCAATCAGCAGCGCCGGCGAGGACAGGTCATAGTCCCAGATCGGGTGATGGGCGACCTGGAAATACCATTTCAGCTTGCCGGTGGAGAGGTCCACGGCCACCAAACTGTCGCCATACAGATCGTTGCCGGTACGCGGGCCACCATAAAAATCGTTGGTGGGATCTTCGATCGGCAGGAAGGCGGTGTTCATCACCGGGTCAACGGTGATGCCGGTCCAGGTGCCGGTGTTGCCATTGAAGTCGGCCGAATTCTTGTCCCAGGTTTCATAACCCGGCTCGCCCTTTTGCGGGATGTTGTGGAAGGTCCAGATCAGCTTGCCGGTGACGGCGTCGAAGGCGCGGGTCAGGCCCTTGGTGTTGTTCTGCTCCAGCGGCTGCGAACCTTCCTTGAAGGACGAGCCGATCAGGATGGTGTTGTTCACCACGGTCGGCGTGGTGTGCAGGCCAATTTCGCCGGTCACGAGGTCGATCTGCTGATATTCGCCGGGCTTGCCGAGCACGCCGTGATAAGCGCCGACCTTCAGATCCACGATGCCTTTGTCGCCGAAGCCCGCGATGGGCTGGCCCGTATGGGCGTTCAGCGACACCAGGCGATAGCCGGTGGTGATGTAAATGATGCGGTCATCACCCTTGCCGTCCGTCCAGTAGGACACGCCGCGGCCCGAAAGCTGGCGCGGCGCCAAGGCAGCGCGCAATCCTTCGTTCAGCGAATAGACCCACTTCAGTTCGCCTGTCTTGGCGTCCAGCGCGACCACGTCGCGGCGCGAGCCGGCGGTGGTATAGACGGTGCCGTTCACTTCAATCGGCGTGCCTTCCAGCTTGAACTCGGGATGGGCGCCGAGCTGATCGGTCTTGAAGTGCCAGGCGACTTCCAGCTTGTTGAAGTTCGACGCATTTATCTGGTCGAAGGGCAGATAGCGCGATCCCGACGGATCGGCGAAATACATGGGCCAGTCGCCCTTGGCGGTCGAGGGCTGGCCATACGGCGCGGTCTGCGCGCCAGCCTGCCCCATGAACAGGAACGGTATCAGGGCAATCGCCGAAGCCGATGACAAGCCCTTGGAGATCTTGAAACTGGAAATAGATTTTCCTCCCGAAAATTTTTTGAGCGATACCGTTGGGGCCGCACCGAACTGCGAAGCGCTCGTTATTCCGCCGAGAGTTCCATGTCGAACGGTGGTTGGCAATGTCATCGCAAGGCCCAAACCACCGCATTTTCACCTTGCACTGCACAACGGCGAACGCCCAATTTCTAGTCAAACCGGAATGTGGCTCGTGACCTGCGAGAAGGTGGCATTTTAGCGGTTGGCTTGAGCGTCTCTTAGGAACCCCAATTCAGACTGTGCATTAGCTGGCAGAATCGGGAGCATTCATGCTGACGCGAGATCACGAATTCCATAGACATGTTGGCTATGCCATGGCGTTTTCGGCGCCCTCGGCATGGTCGAAAAACATTACGCTTTTCAGCAGATTTTCCGTGCTTGCCATGGTGATCGCAGTCTTGGGCAAGTCGGTCAGCATCGCGATAAGCTTGCTTTGAAGCGGGCCGGATTTTTTTTCGGCGAACGCGCTTCGAAACCCTTGGTTCGCAACATCAGGCGATTGCGTGCCGATGGCGAAAGCTGCTGGTGCGGTCGAGAAGATTCGAACTTCCACGGGTTGCCCCGCTACCACCTCAAGGTAGTGCGTCTACCGTTCCGCCACGACCGCACAGTCAGGAAAAAGCTGGTAGGCGGCGGGTTTAGCAACCCTGTCCACTTAAAACAAGCGGTTCAGATGCCGCCGCCGTCGGTGAGGTGAATACCGCATTCGTCCTTGTCGGAGCCGGCCCAGCGGCCAGCGCGATAATCCTCGCCGGCCTGGACCCGGCGGGTGCAGGGCATGCAGCCGATCGAGGGATAGCCGTCCTCGACCAGGGGGTGGCGCGGCAGGTTATGCGCCTGCGTATAGGCTTCCAGCTGGGCCAGATTCCATTGCCACAACGGATTGAAGCGGAAGCGGCCGTCGAAATATTCCACCGGCTGCATATCGGAGCGTTCGCGGGTCTGGAAGCGTTTGCGGCCCGTGATCTGAGCCTCGAAAGGCTGCAGCGCCAGCGCAAGCGGGATAACCTTGCGGAAGTTGCAGCAGGCATCGGTGCTTTTGGACCAGAGCGCGCCGTCAGGGTCCAGGCTCTCGCGCTGCTGCAGGGTCGGCGCCAGACTGCGGACATCGCCCAGCCCCAGTATGTCCTGCAGGCGGTCGCGATAGCGCAATGTCTCGCCGAACAATTTTCCGGTGTTGAGAAACAGCACGGGCGTATTGGGATCAATCTCGGCGACCAGCCGCAGCAGCACGGCGGATTCGGCGCCGAACGACGACACCACGGCGGTTTTGCCGGCAAATTCTTCCTTCAACGCCAATTCCAGAATGCCATGCGCATCGCGGTTTGCGGCCTTGTCCTGCAACGCCGCCAGGCGCGCCTTGACCGCCGCATCGGCGGCGCCGCCACCGGCCCGATCGAAGGCACGGGGCATCAGGCCGCGCTTGGCGTCTATGACCGTGACGTTGTTCAAAGCCAGCCCTTCTCATCAATCAGGTCGCGGACCTTTTGGGAAACATCCGCGGTAGAATGCCCCGCCGAACGCCAGCGGGCGCGGGCGGCGGACAAATCGTTCAGGCGAGCCGTCCATTCCGGCCCAAATGCATCTGCCAGCCATTCGCGCAGACGCCGCGCCAGCCCGGGCACCGTGCCGCCGGTCGAGGCGGTCAGGAGCAGCTCACCCCGGCGGACAATCGCCGGAACATGGAAATCGCATAGCGGCAGCACGTCCTCGACATTGACCAGCAGCCCCAGGGCCCGCGCCCGCCCAGCAAGACGCTGCGCCTCGCCTTCGGACAGGCCCGCCACGAACAGAAGCTGCAAGGGCTCCAGGACAGCGTCAGAAACGTCCGCCGAGAGCAGCCGCGCTTCGACCCCAGCCTCGGCCAGCAGCGCTGCACGGCGCGCCAGGGCCTCGCCCTGCCCGGCAAGGCCGACCTTTATGAATTGAGGATTGAGAACAAGCGGAAGCATGCCACCCGGCCTGAATGTCAGGCCAGAGAGGTATTCTCGGGGGGGCTAAAATGCAAGAATGTAGTGGAGAATAAAAAATTCTACAGCGATACTATTGTTATTAGTAACCCTGGATCAAATCCACCACAGACACGGCGATCTTGTCGCCCTGGATCTGGATTTCGCCCTTCGCCACGGGCATGTCGTTGGCCAGGATGGTCACGGGATCGTCCTGGTGGGTATCCAGCTCGATCACGGCGCCGCGGCCCATGCGAAGCAACTGGTGCATCGGGATCACCGAGCGGCCCAGCACCACCGAAATCTCGACCTTCACATTATCCAGGTTGGAAGCCATGCCGTGCACCCTTACATTGATCAGAGGGGCCAAGGGTGCCCCATCATGGTTTCGGAAAGCTTAATTTTGGACGCCCCCGTCAGCCCCCAACTGGAATGGAAAACCGCGCAAGGGCTGGTGCCTTACCCTGAGGCGTTAGCCGAAATGGAGGCTCGGGCGGACGGTATTGCCGCCGGAGAGGCCAGGGAATTGGTCTGGCTGCTGGAACATCCGCCCATCTACACCGCCGGCACCAGCACCAATGACGCCGACCTGCTCGATGCCCGTTTCCCGGTCTATCGCACCGGGCGCGGCGGCCAGTTCACCTATCACGGGCCAGGCCAGCGCGTCGGTTATGTTATGCTCAACTTGAAGCAACGCAATCCGGATGTCCGGGCTTATGTGCGCGATTTGGAGCAGTGGCTGATCGAAAGCCTGGCGCTGCTGGGCGTCAAAGGCGAACGCCGCGAAGGGCGTGTCGGCATCTGGGTGGCGCGCAAGCATCGCGAAGACAAGGTCGCCGCATTGGGCGTGCGCATTCGTCATTGGGTGACGTTTCACGGCGTGGCACTGAACGTGAATCCCGACCTCAGCCATTTCAGCGGCATCGTGCCTTGCGGCGTGCGCGAGCATGGCGTCACCAGCCTGGCCGACCTTGGCGTCCAACCGACGATGGCGGATGTGGATGCCGCGCTGAAACAGTCTTTCGAAAAAATCTTCGGCTAGGCCGAGGCTACGCGCCGAAAGCCTTTTTCGGCCGGCGGATCGCAAACATCCAAATCCACCGCCGTGACCCTGGCCCCCGCCGGACCACGCGTGGCGGCGCTGACAAAAGCCTCGACCGCCTTGGTGGGACCGGAGACCAGCGCCTCGACCGCACCATCGGACAGATTGCGCACCCAGCCATCCAGCTTGTTGGCGTCCGCCGCCATGGACAGAAAATCGCGGAAGCCGACGCCCTGGACAAAGCCCTCGACCCGCACTTTCAAGGTGGTGATGTCATCTTCGCTCATTGAAATTCCATGATGGTTTCATCGCGGGCCAGCGCGTCGCCTTGCCGGACATGCAGCTTTGATATGGTGACGTCGCGCTCGGCAACAAGGACGTTTTCCATTTTCATCGCTTCGACCACGGCCAGCACTTCGCCCGCCTTGACGGCCTGGCCCTTTTTGACGGGCAGCGCCAGCAATTGGCCCGGCATGGGGCTGAGCAGCCGGCGCGAAGAGTCCGGCGGCGGCCTGAGCGGCATCAGGCTTGCCAGTTCGGCGGCAAGCGGCGAGCGCACCGTCACCAGCATTTGCCGCCCGCCCTGGGACAGACTATAGCCACCCGCCTCACGCGCGATCTGGAACAGGGTTTCGCGGCCACTGGTAATCAATTTGAGCAGGGCGCGGCCGGGGAAATAATCCACCACCCCTTCCAGCAATATCCCGTCAATCACCAGATGCAGGCTACCGACTTGCAGGTGCGCATCTGTAACGGTGTGGTTGCGGCCATTTAGCGTGACCGTGAAATTGTCCGACAAGGCATGCCCGCCATTCAGCGCGCCGGAGATGCGCCCGGCCCGTTGGGTACGCAGGATTTTCGCCGCCACGGCGGCAGCGATAAAGAAGCTGGCATCGCGCAGCGGCGCACCGTGAAAACCGTGTGGAAATTCCTCGGCGATAAAGCCGGTGGTCAAGCGGCCATCGCGGAAGCGCACATTGTGCATGATGGCGGCAAGAAATTGCAGGTTGCTGGCGATGCCGGAAATTTCGAACCGGTCCAGCGCCGCCGCCATCGCTTCCACCGCCTGGAGCCGTGTCGGCGCATGGGTGATGAGCTTGGCGATCATCGGATCGTAATAGACCGATATCTCGCCACCTTCGGCCACGCCGGTATCATTGCGGATGGTGACGCCGTTCCGGCTTTCCTCCTGCGGCGGATGATAGCGCGCCAGCCTGCCCGATGATGGCAGGAAGCCGCGATAAGGATCTTCGGCATAGACGCGCGCCTCGATGGCCCAGCCATCGCGCTTTACGTCCTTCTGCGCCAGCGGCAGTTTCTCGCCCGCTGCGGCGCGGATCATCAGTTCCACAATATCGAGACCGGTGATCATTTCCGTCACCGGATGCTCGACCTGCAACCGCGTGTTCATTTCCAGGAAATAGAAATTCTTGGCACCATCCACGATGAATTCGACGGTGCCGGCGCTGTCGTAGCCGACTGCCTTGGCCAACGCCACGGCCTCAGCTCCCATGGCGGCGCGGGTCTTTTCATCCAGCAATGGCGACGGCGCTTCCTCGATCACTTTCTGGTGACGGCGCTGGATGGAACATTCGCGCTCACCCAGATGCAGCACATTGCCGTGACGATCGCCGATCAACTGGATTTCAATATGGCGTGGCTCGCTGACGAATTTTTCGATCAGCAAGCGGCTGTCACCGAAGCTGGCCAGCGCCTCGCTGCGCGACGAGGTGATGGCCTGGGCCAGCTCGCTTTCGCGTTGCACGACCCGAAGGCCCTTGCCGCCGCCACCCGCCGACGCTTTCACCATCACTGGATAGCCGATCTCGGCGGCGAGCTTTGCGGCATGGCCTTCGTCAGTGATC
>Ga0118677_10008522_pt1 | contig 16405 bp, 8 predicted proteins | sample AliMusrvi5mmetaG_FD_86154 | JGI IMG/M metagenome (GOLD analysis project Ga0118677, IMG submission 86154) | reverse complement strand
CGAAAAGCCAGCTCGATAGTCTCAACAGCCAGATAACCGAAGAACTGTCGAGGATCAATGAAAATGCCCACCAGGAGTTTCTGCTCGCAAGCCAAAAGGAGGCCGGAATCCAACAGGCCTTTACCCGTCAGCAGCAGAAGGCGGGCGCGCTAAATGCCAGCGCCGTAAGCTTGCAATCGCTGACGCAACAGGCTAGCCGCAGCCGGCAATTGTATGACTCACTCTATGCCAGGCTGAAGCAGGTAAACATACAGGCTGCTCTGCGCGCCACGAATATCAGCGTGGCAGACCCAGCCCGTCCACCGGCCAACCCCAAGCGCCCAAACCCTCCCCTTTTCATTGCGATCGGAATGCTTGCAGGGCTTTTCGCCGGAGTTTCATCGGCGTTTGTGCGCGAGCATCTTGACGATACGGTGAGTGTGGCGCTGCCACTTCAGCGGGGAGGCCTGCCTATGCTGGGCAACATACCTTCTTCACGTGAAGTTGGCTCTCTGTCAAAGAAACCTGAACTCTTGACCACAACTTCAGAGTCAAGCCCGCTGGTAAATGCCCCCAAGTCCTCAGCCTCGGAGTCATTCCGCGGGTTACGCACGGCAATCATGGCGGCCTCACGTGGGGGGCACCTCCGCACAATGCTCGTAACCAGCCCGCTTTTTGGGGAGGGTGCATCCACCGTCGCATACAACATCGCGATAGCGTTTGCCCTGGCGGGCAAGCGGGTGTTGCTTCTGGATGCGAATATGCGCAAACCGCATTTGCATGACCTGTTTGGCTGTTTTAGCAAACCGGGTCTCAGCGATGTTCTGACCGGGGCGATGAACCTGGACGGAACGATACACCAACATAACACCGTGCGATCGCTGTTTTTGCTTCCGGCCGGATCGGACACAGACTCGCCTGGCGAACTTTTGGATTCCAGGAAGTTCGATGAATTGATAGCATCCCTTACTCAAAGCTACGACCTTATCATCGCCGACAGTCCGCCAATTCTTCTGGTCACCGAGGCCCGTGTGCTTTCTGAGAAGTTTGGCGCAACTCTGGTGGTGATCCGTGCAAGAAAAACCAGACGCACTGTCCTCGCGAGCCTCTCATCGATACTCGAGTTCAGCGGGTCGCGAGCCGTCGGCCTGGTTTTGAATGGGGTGGATACCAATTCTGTCGACTACATCGAGGCATATGGCCACAATGGAAAGGGGGAGTATCTCAATGCATAATCTTGAAGTCCAGGCTCACCGGAAGACCGCGAGCGCTGCCGTCGCAGGAATAGCGATGGTCCTTCTTTTCGTGAGGCAACTGCCAGCGGCACTCTCACAGTCCAATACAACCTACGCGCCGGTAATCGGTGCCGGGAACGAGAACCGCACAATGCCGGGGACCGTTGCTCAGACTCCAATGATCACCGTGCCGGAAGACTTTGCTAACCTGAAGCTCGCTCCCGGATTTCTGCTGAGGGTACAGGTTTACGACCAGCCCGATTTCTCCGGGAACATTCGGGTCGATGACGACGGTGGCATCAGTATTCCCTTCCTTGGGACACTGCGTGTGGCAGGCTCAACCATAGCGCAGGCACAAGACAGGATTCAAAAGGAGTTCAGAGACAAGGGAATTCTCAAGAATCCGCAAGTCACCATCGACGTTGAACAGTTTGCGGCTACCGGCGCAACGGTTCTGGGAGAAGTGCAGAACCCCGGAAGAGTCGAGATCCTTACTCCGCATCGACTGCTCGATGTCATCGGGCTGGCGGGTGGCGAGACGCCGCTGGCAGGTAATGAAGTGGATGTAAAGCATGCTGACTCGGCAGCGAAACCAATCAGCATATATCAGTACTCCAGAGGCAGCAGCGGAGATAGCATCCGTGATGTCCTGGTAGATCCCGGGGATACAGTGATCGTGAAGCGCACAGGAATCGTTTACGTTCTGGGCGCTGTGAACCGCCCCGGTGGCTATGCAATGCAGGAAGACGGCGAACTCAATGTCGCACAGGCAATATCGATGGCTCAAGGCCTGGCTATGCAGGCAAAGACCAGCGCATTGAGAGTCGTCAAACACGGACCAGACGGGCTGCTTCATGAAGTGCCCGTTCCATACAACAGGATCATGGACGGCAAAGAGGCCCCCATGACTCTGGCGGCGGGAGATATTGTCTACGTCCCGGTGAACAAGATCAAGGCGATATTCAACACAAGTTCATCGTTGATCGGCGAGACGGCAGCAGCATCCATTTACGTTGTGAAATGAACCCTCCGGCAACTCAGGGGCCGCAAATGCAATTCACTATTTATCCATGGGACATCAAATCGTGGCGCCTGGCATTCCGCGTTTCTGGATTGCCCGGAGTTGCGCTTTTTTTCCTGGTCCTTGGCGCGATGCTTCAAACTGCCGATGTATCGGGAGGCGGAGTCGCAGGACACAGCAGCTTGTCGGCACTTCTTTTGGTACGGACCCCCGCGGCCCTGCTGGCATTGCTCGTGCTGCTGTCGCGGCCTCGGATCGCGAGCATACGCATTACCGATCTTCGGTTTGCGTATGCCGCGTTCGCCTGCTGGTATTTTGCCTCTTCATTGTGGTCGCAGGGACGCATCCAGACGATAGGCAAGAGTACCGAACTTCTGCTGGCGGGCCTGGTCTTTCTTGAAGCGAGCCGGGACGAGCATCCCATTCTGCGAGTGGAAGCGCTTCGCCAGATCGTTCTGCTGACGATGTCGACAATCGCTACCATCACCGTCCTCGGTTTTGTCCTGCGAATTTCGACCTTTGTTCAGCCCCGGCCAGGACTTATCGGCAGCACAACGGCGCAGGCTCCATTTCTTTCGGGCAACGGGCTCGGTTATGTCGCGAGTGCTTTGCTTTTGCTTATCTTTGCTGAATGGCAGGGACACCGGTTACGCGGAAAGGCAGCATTTGGGCAGTTGGTGTTTGCAATGGCACTCTTCAGCACTTCAGCCAGCCGAACTTCCCTGGGAATCCTTCTCCTCTCGATGCTTTTGGTGATCTTCAAGCGATCGAAACTTTTCGGTACCCTTGCCGTAAGTGCCGTTGTGGTGGGCTTCACTTTGTTCTGGAGTGAAATTCATGCTTTCCTTGAAGGCCAAACTGCCCACTCCGGCAATATGGAAACCTTGAGCGGGCGAACCGTTGTGTGGACTGCAGCGCTTCGGCTATTTCAAGAGCATCCCGTGCTGGGTGTCGGTGGAGGTGTCGGCGGCAAGGTAGTGGTTTCTCATATAAGTAACATCTACATTTCCGTAATGAGTTCGTTGCACAACGGCTTTCTTGAGACACTCACCGGTCTTGGCCTGATTGGCTTCGCGATCGGCGTGTACATGTTGCTCTTGACCACATGGCGTGCCCTGGGCGCATGGAACTCCAATCCTGAGTTTGCAGGAACATATGTTCTCATCATCCATGTATGGTTAACCACCACCATGTCGACCGGAGTGCTGGGATGGATGGGATACGAAGTGGCTCTATTCTTGTGCATCCTCACTAACCTCGACCTGGTAAGGGAGCGCGCACAATTAAGCGCGAGAATCCGACTCGCTCCAGTTCGGTGGTCTGGGCTGTCGATGATACCGGGGGATCAAGCTGCCGGATAGTGAAATGGGCAATCAATGACTATCCTCCCAGGAATCAGAGATGGGTTCGACATCAATTCGCCGGGTCTCAGAGCCCTTGATGGTCCCCACATGGGAGGCCCTGGGTCGCAAGTTCCAACGACAATTGTGAAGTGGTGAGTAGCACTATGCGCATGCTCCAATTCGGCAGAAGCAGGCGCAATTTGACCGTTCTCGACCAGGTCATAGTAAGCGGATCGAACTTCCTGACCGGAATTATTTTGGTGCGCGGACTGGGACTCCAACGGTTCGGTCTGTTTACTGTCGCGTATGCATTCCTGCTGCTTGCGAACAGCGTGCAGTTGAGCTTCATTTCCTCGCCCATGATTACCCTGGGCTCGCTTTGCTCGACCGAGACCGAGAGACTCCGCTTTGTTCGGGGAATGTTCGGGCTGCTGCTAAGTTTCTGCGTCATTACAATTGTTGCCACTGTCGCAGCGGGGGTAACATACGCCGCTCTGGAAGGCGACGCCGCACTTGCAAGAATCATTCCAGCATTCTGCGTCTCAGTTGTGCTCTATGTGGCGCAAGACTGGCTGCGCCGCTACTACTTCACTGTGGGCAAGGCAGCGGCCTCGGTATGGGATGACGCTGTCAGCTATCTCGGCCAAGTGGCCCTACTTGGCCTGCTCATGTGGATGCAATGGCTGACGATTGAGTCGGCATTCTGGACGATCGCACTTACTTCCGGTGTCGCCTTTGCCGCGGGCGCTGTTTTGGAGCGTCTGGGAAGCAACTTCGCCGAGACGCGGGATGCGTTTCGGCAATCGCGACGCATCTCGATCGACCTGGGAATCTCAAACCAATTGCAGTGGCTGGTTTATCAGGGTGCCATGCTTGTGGGGGCAAGTGTTGCGGGCGCGCAGGCAGCAGGCGGAGTGCGTGCGACACAGAATGTGGTCGGTCCGGTGAATATCGTCTATCAGGCCTTGGAAAACATTGTGCCTATCCGCGCCGCCGAAGAGATGCGGCGAGGCGGAATCCGCAGAGCTGAGGCCTTCCTGTTCCGGTTCGGACTTGCTGGTTTCGTCGTTCTGCTCGTAGCGTTTTCAGCGGTCTCTCTTGTGTCCGACAGGTTTCTGGTCTTTTTTTACGGTCGCCAGTTGCAGACATATGCGGGTGTTTTGAATTTGCAGATGCTGTATTTCCTTCTTGCGTGGCCGGTTCGGCAATACACATTTCTGTTTCGCACGGTTAAAAGGACCACGCCCATCCTCATCTCGTCGATTGTGGCGGCGGCGATCAGTCTTTTGTTGGTCTATCCGATGGTTCGCGATTTTAGCGCCTTGGGAATTGTGATTGCAGCGGTGGCAGGCCAGATCGGAAATCTGCTTTACCTTGTTCTAGCGTGGGTGCGGATTCCGCAAACCGCGAACATTCGGGACGATAGCCAATTGGGACCAAAGTACCGCTTCTAAGTATCCAGCACTCAGTTCCCTGCTCATGTTTGGCCTGAACGGCGTTACCTGGCGCCAGGCGTGGCTCGTGTCATCCATTGCCAGAGAAACAAAGCTCCGAATCTCGGATTGTGTTTTAGATATCGGGCCCAAAGCCTTCGCGGCTCGCAGGCGAGACGGAAGACCCATTCCAGCCCGCTTCGCATCATCCAGCGCGGCGCCTGTGGCTTGGAACCAGCAAGGAAATCAAACGCAGCCCCGACGCCGAGCATGACGGCGGGAATCCTGCCACGGTGATCGATGATCCACTCTTCCTGCTTCGGGCATCCGAGGCCGACAAACAGGAAGCGAGCGCCAGAATCGGAAATCTGTTGAACGATGCTCATATCCTCGGCGTCGCTGAGAGGCCGGAAAGGAGGAGACATCGCGAAGACGATCTGTATACCGGGATAACGCTTTTCCGTTTTGCTGACCAGTTGTGCCAGGGTCGCTTCACCTCCACCGTAGAATCCTACCGGAATTCCGGATTTCTGCGCGGCAGGAAGCAACACCTCAGTTGCGTCGGGTCCGTACACGCGACAGGCATCTCTGTGTCCGAACGCGCGAAGCGCCCAAACCAAGGGCATTCCATCTGGGTTCACTTTGTCCGCAGTCATAAGTGTGGCCTTGAATGTCGCGGAGTCATGCGCTTCCATTAACATGTGCACGTTGGCAAAGAATACTGCGCGGGATTCGCCCGCCGCAGCCCAGGCCGTGCACTCTTGCACAACCTGATCGTAGCTGCTGACTTCCACGTTTACTCCAAGAATGTTTGGCAAGGTGATGATTTGGGGTCTGCACGCACTTTGAACGGCAGCCATTTACCTCCTTCAATTGGATGCATGCTGCTCGAACTGCGTTACGGACTGCTTTGCCTCATCGACCAAAGCCGCTTTCCAAAAGGAGCGGAGCCTTGGTGATTGTTACCGCGCCATTGCTCACAGGGTAGGTTTTGCCGCCTAGATCACGGACAGTATTGAATTGGGGAGCAACGGAATACGATGCATCTCCTCCATCGCTCCAGACGACTCGCGCCACGAAACCGTTCGGACGCGTTAATTCGCAGGACCAGACGCTCTTCTGCTTGATGCACGGTTTGATCGTTGCATCGATCAGCCAGTCATGCACTTGCTGGTATGCGACTGCGGCGGGCCGCATTCCGGCGCCGTCATCCCATAAGGTGCCCCAGCCGCCATTGGCGCCATCGAACATGTACCAGACCGCACGGTCGACGCCAGCACCGGCCTGCACAATGAACCAGCGCGCCAGCCATGCAGCCTGGTCACTGGGGTCCGGCAGGTCGCTGTGCTTGTCGTCGTTAACGCCCCAACCTCCTTCCGTGTCCCAGAGCTCTTTGCCAGCCATGCCGTTTGCGTCCATCACCGCGCGAACTTGCTTGTAGGTATCGAGCACGGAACCAGGGCAGCGCCACGTTCCCACGGAGCAACCGGGACTTGGCGAATCTGCACGCTCCGGCCACGGTGCGGTGTACGTCGTCGCCTGAAGGTAGCCGTGCCAACTGCCGATATCGGCCCACTGGGCGCCGCCTGCGCGCAGGTACGCGGCCAACCATTGATGATGCATTGTGGGATAGCCACCGGCGCCGGGGGCCGGGGTAAGTACCCGCGCGCCTGGATCAACTTCGTGAATGATCGTATAGGCGTCACGCGCCATGCGAACCAGGTCCTCTACCGGGCCATTCCAGAACCCGTTGGCGTTGGGCTCGTTCCACAATTGGTAGTATTTGATCCTCCCCTTGTATCGGCTTACCAGAGCGTAGACGAAGTTCCTGAACATGCAATCTCCGCTGCCACCGCCTGGTCCGTTACACGCAGTCGAGGAATAGAGGTCAGACGGCGGCAGGTTCTGCGCGGAAGCCGCCCATGGCGGTGTCCTGACAAAGCTGTAGATGATGTCGTAGCCTTGACCATTCGCTGCCTTTACCCAGGCGTCATAGCCACTCCAGTTCCACTCACCCGGCTTCGGCTCCAGCCATTTCCAGGCACTGCCGGCCATGGGACCGATAGTCCCGAACTTTACAGGCATTCTTGAAACCAGGCCGGGATCCTTCACATGCATTCCGAAGAACGATTGCTTGACCACACGCTGGCCCATTGCTGGAAGCGGCAAAAGAAGTATCAGCCCGAATATCGAGGTCCTCATTGTCTCCCCCGAGGAGTGATGGAGGTAAAATTGGCAACCCCAGTCATAGAGTTGCTGCAACGTTGCCTTGAACCGCCGTGGAGCGAGTTCTTTGAATTTGATGCTCCGTGGACATGGTGCATACCGCGTCATTGCCAGGAATCTTCGGGCTTCGGTTTCGGGGCCATCGAATTGCAGAACCGTTGTCCTCGCTTGCGATCCTCTTGTCAGGCTATTGCCTGTAGGTAGGACCCAACGCTCTTCACCTCTGAGCGTGATGCGAGGGATTATGTAAGGACCTCAGAATCTGAATCCCGGCTTGAGTTCGCAACGGTATACGGTGGTCTTCCCTTCCCCGCTGTCAGAGCGGGCCGTGCAGGTAGCCCAACTCAAGTAGAGTTCTGGTCCGAGTGGGAAAACCATGTGGGTCCCATTAACATCGGCCTCCAGGCTTACCCCCTCCTCGGTTGCCGGCAAAGTGAAATTGAGCGCACGCCCGAAGAGAACCGGGTAAGACTCACGCACATTTGAACTGATTGCAGTATGAAAGACCTCGGCTTCAAGAAGGAACGTAGCGGTATCTGACCAAGCAGAAGCAGAAACGCTGATAGTCCGTCCTCCATTCACGAAGCCGCCAGAATCAATCCGCGTAAAAGGGCACGGTCCCGCAATACAGGAGGCTCTCACGTTCCTGAACTCATTGCCTGCGCCAGCGTCAAAGGATGCGGAGCTCGTAGAGGCTTTCCAGACTCCATCCGGTGAGCAGGGAGATCCGCGGACACAAGGGGTGTTCCCAATGTTCATAACCTGAAAAGTTTTGACCACGCTGCCAATATTCACCTCAGTCGGTGAGTTAACCGTGTATCGCACCCTGATGTTGGACACTTCGACCGAGGTCTTGTCAGAATCAGCGGCGAGCTGTTCACGCCTGGGTTCCATCCTGGCGATATACAGATGTTTGGCCGAGACTCTAAAACTGGATTGCAGCTTAATATCGAGGGGTTGGTAGTCAGGGTGTCGAAAGCTCAAAGTCAGGGCCTGCCCGGGCCAGACACCGCCTTGGAACGGAAGGTTGAAGTACCCGGAATCATTGGATTGTGTCGTTGCGCTGGTTGCGCCGTCCGATGCAGTTACCGTAACGTCGGCGATCGGCAATTCCTTGCGGCTATCGTCGGCACGAAGTATCACAGCGCCCTTGATCCTGGTCGCTCCTTTGCTCCAGCGGTGGATGCGAAGCGCGACCGTAATCGCCATTGCACCTGCAACGATTGCGACGACAGACCAGATAACCACCCTTCTCCGTTTCACTTCTTCACTCTAATTCCACTGGAGGGTCATTTTCCAGCAAATCCGATTGACGCGTCTTTGGCTCGCTTTACCGCCCGGCGGCCGTTCCTCTGCGGTTCATTTCGCATCCAAGTGATTGGCATTCCGGCGCGATTCTGCCGCAAAAGCGGGTACAGTCTGAAAGGCCATCCGAGCAGAATGGCAATGGAAACCTTTGAGTGTGCAAAAGAATACAGCGGCAGATCAGCTGAGTGGATGAGGCTATGCGCGAAGTGTGTACACGCCGCAAACTGCTGCGCCAAATGGCATGCATCTCAACGTGTCTGCCGCTTGTGAAAGCCGTGCCCTGTTATGGCGGGGTTCTGGCTCAATCTGAGAAGACGCCGCCGCACGCTTACCCCGCAGCTCCTCCTGCGCCGACCTATCTGTCGCCCCAGGACGATCAATTCCTGAATGAATTGGAGCACAATAACTTCCTATTCTTCTGGGAACAGGCCAACCCGCAAACCGGATTGGTTCGGGACCGTTGCAATGTTCGCAGCAAGGAAACCAGCATCGTTTCCAGCGTTGCGTCCACCGGCTTTGGCTTAACCGCAATCTGCATCGGAGACAAGCGGGGCTTTGTGAGCCGTTCTGAAGCTCGCTTGCGGGTAATCGCTTCCCTTTCGTTTCTTTGGCACAAGTTGCCAACGCATCGCGGGTTCTACTATCACTTCGCCAATATCAATTCCGGGGAGAGAATTTGGGATTCAGAGGTTTCTTCTGTTGATACCGCGATCTTGCTTTGCGGCGTTTTGACTTGCAGCCAGCATTTTCAGGATCAAACCATCACCCAACTTGCGCATGCCATCTTTGACCGTGTGGACTGGACCTGGCTGTCAGAGGACACAAGTCTGCTGCCCCAGGGCTGGACGCCGGAGTTCGGCTTTCTGCCTTCCAAGTGGGATTTCTACAGCGAATTGATGATGATGTATTTATTGGGGTTGGGATCCTCATCGCACCCGCTCGACATTGAGGCCTGGTCTGCCTGGAAACGGACAATCTTCGAGTATGACGGGCTGCGCTACGTGGGCTCTTTTGCTCCGCTGTTTGTGCATCAGTATTCCCAGGCATGGTTTGATTTCCGGAACAAGAAAGATCGCTACGCGGACTACTTCGAGAACTCGGTGATCGCCACCGACGTACATCGCCGGTTCTGCCTGGAACTGAACGAGCGATTTTCCGATTACAGCAACGCGCTCTGGGGCATCACCGCCTCAGACTCAATCCGGGGCTATGTGATCTGGGGCGGCCCTCCGGCGATGGGCCCTATCGATGGAACGATCGTTCCAGCGGCCACGGGCGGTTCATTGCCGTTTCTTCCGGACGCCACGATGCGTGTATTGAGGACGATTCATGACCATTATCCGAAAGCATGGAGCCGCTATGGCTTTGTTGATGCTTTCAACCCATTAGAGGAGTGGTATGACACAGACGTGATCGGCATCGACACGGGAATCACCATGCTTATGGCAGAAAACGCCCGAACGGGCTTTGTTTGGGAAACCTTCATGAAGAATCCCGAGGCACAGCGGGGAATGGAGATCGCAGGCTTCAAGGCTTACAACCGCGACGTTTCCATAAAGCGGTGAGATGTGCGGCACGGTCAATTCTGACCAGATTACAGATAAACAAATTGAGAAAGTGGAGGGTTAGGCCCAACTTCCAGCGCACCGATAGAAGAGTTCATCAGGACGGCGGGACCTTTGAATTGCACGTCACGGTTCTGCCACACTTCTGAATCCACAATTTCATGAGGAATGCCGAGAGGAGCATGTCCCCAACCATGAGCTACCTGAAACCCACGGGCGAATCCAGTGAGCCACATGCCGACGGCGCGCAAGCGTCCGGCAACGCCTGGGGCGACCGCGTTCGCGCGCTCAAGAACGTGCCTGCTGTTCTGCATTTTGTATGGGAGTCCGGCCCCAGGGTTGTCTTCTGGAACATCACTCTCCGCATCGTGGTTGCCTTCCTGCCTGTCGGAATCGGCATTATCGGCCGCTTCATCATCGATGGAGTCAACAACATCCGCCAGCATCGGCCGCTGCCTCAGCACTTTTGGTGGCTGGTTGCCGCGGAGATGGCGCTTGCGGTGCTCACCGGCCTGCTCTCACGTGCAGTGGACTACTTCGATAGCCTGCTCGCGGACCGTTACACCCATCACGTGAGCGTAGAGGTAATGCGGAAGGCTGCGTCCCTCGACGTGACCGCCTACGAGGATCCTGTCTTCTACGACCGACTGGAACGCGCCCGCGTACAGGCCACAGACCGGTTGGCAATGATTCAACAGATGGGCAGGCTCATTCAACAGACTGTTACCGCAATTGCGTTTTCGGCGGTGCTCATCCGGTACTCGCCTTTTCTATTGTTGTTGCTTGTTGCAGGCATCATTCCAGCGTTTCTGGGCGAGAGCCACTTTGCATTTCTCACTTTCGCCAAGAACTTCCACCAGACCCCATGGCGCCGACAGATGGATTACTTGCGTCAGGTAGGCGGAAGCAAAGAGGCTGCCAAAGAACTAAAGCTCTTCAACCTGAGCAACTACCTGACCAATCGATTTACCGAACTTTCTCAAAGAATCTACGAAGAGAATGTTGCTCTAAACCGCCGCCGTCTATTTTGGGGGGGACTGCTGGCGATCCTGGGGCAACTCGGGTACTACGGAGCCTATGGGTACAGCATTTACCGCACGATTCAAGGTCGCTACAGCGTTGGCGATCTCACTCTGATCACTACGGCAATCATGCAATCGATGGCGAGCATCCAGCAGGCCTTTTCGACTGCATCCGGTGTGGCCGACCAGGCGCTGTTTCTTACAGATCTGATTGCGTTCTTTGAGATGAAACCGCGGGTCGAGTCGAAGGTTGGCGGCCTTGCCGCGCCGAACCCGATCATGCGCGGATTCGCATTCAAGAATGTCTCTTTCGCTTATCCCGGCACCAGCCGGCGGATTCTCAGCAATTTCAATTTCACACTTTGCCCCGGTGAACGTGTTGCATTGATTGGCGAGAATGGGCAGGGAAAGACCACAATGGTCAAACTCATCACGCGACTGTATGACCCAACAGAGGGCCAGATTCTTCTGGACGGCATCGACCTGCGCGAGTATGACCTGACTTCCCTGCACTCGGAGATCGGCGTCATCTTTCAGGACTTCATGCGTTATGAGATGACCGCGCGTGAAAACATAACCGTCGGTCGCATCGAGATTCCGCACACGCAGGAAGAGATTGAATATGCCGCAAAGAAAAGCCTGGCTGCCGGAGTAATTGCCAAACTGGCGAGTGGTTACGAACAGATGCTTGGCCGCCGTTTCGAAGGCGGAGTAGATTTGTCAGGGGGAGAATGGCAGAAGCTGGCTTTGGCGCGCGCTTATCTTCGCGATGCACAGTTGCTCATACTTGACGAGCCCACTGCTGCCCTTGATGCCCGCAGTGAATTTGAAGTCTTCGAACGCTTTGCCGAACTGACGTACGGCAAAATGGCGCTCCTCATTTCCCATCGCTTTTCCACCGTCCGCATGGCAGATCGAATCGTTGTGCTTGAAGCCGGCCGCCTGGTAGAAGAAGGCAGCCACACCGAACTCGTGGCGCTCGGCGCGCGCTACGCCTCGATGTTTGAGATGCAAGCTGCAAGTTACCGATGAGACCCGATGAATAATATTGCCACGATTCCGACCCCCCAGAGACCAACAGACAACCGCCCGCCCGAACCGCTTAGCCAGGCAGCACGCAGTGCGGCGTCGTGGAATGTAATTCACAGACCCACTACCAAGGGCTCTTTCCCTGCGCGCCTGAAAGCGGTCCGCAGCGCCCTCGAACGCCTGGAAGCTAACCTTTCTTCCAGGCCGCTAGCAGTTGCGACGAAAGCGGAGTCTGGCCGAGATTCGGAGCCTTCTGAATTTCGCTTGTTGAGGGAAAACTTTCGGCTTCTTCGATCAGTCATTGCCCCCTTATCCGAAAGCCTGCGGATTGTGGCCCAGCTGCCTCAGGTCGTCCTCGATTCAAATCGAGTTGAACCCCGTCCCGCTGCGGTTGCTGAGGCGTATCTGCGGGCTGTTGAGGGGAAATTTGCAGCACAGCCGTTTTCAACGTTCATCAGCGAACTGCAGATTCAGGAGCCACTTACCGTTGAAGAACTCTGGAGCGTGGCGGGCTTTCTCAAATTCGTTCTCCTTGAATTGCTGCTAGCGGAAGCAGCCGCCTTGCTGAGCCAATCCGGGTCCGTTCGGCAGTTACCTATTTCAGCCTTCATCAAGAGCCTTCAAGACATCGGCCATTCCGACTGGGTATCGATCATCGAGCCGCTCATTACCTTCGACGCCACGCTCCGCCTGGACCCTGCAGCAGCCTATGGCTATATGGACTTTGAGAGCCGCGAATTGTATCGCAGGCGCATCGCTTTCATAGCCCGGCATTCAGATCACACAGAGTCAATGGTTGCGTTAACCGCGCTTGAGCTGGCCCGTGAGGCTGTTGCCATACCTTCGGATGAGCCGCGCATTTACCGCCGCCGCACCCATGTTGGTTACTACCTGATCGACAAGGGGCTTGGCCAACTTGCAGCGAGGACGGGATTCCACCCTCCGCTCACGGAGCGCGTGCGCACGTCCATTCGTGCCATGGCCGCTGATTTCTATATCGTCAGCATCGAGATCATCACCGTTCTGTTGATCGCCGCGGTGCTCTTTCCGCTTCTATCCATATACCCGGTTACTTCCTTGGCGACTGCGGCGGCACTGCTGTTATTGCCTGCCATGCAGGACGCGGTTGAATTGGTCAACGGCGCAGTCACAACTTTCTTTGGCCCGCAGCCGCTGCCCAAGCTGGACTTCAGCAAGGGCATTCCTGCAGAATTCGCAACCATGATTGCCGTGCCTGCGCTGCTGTTGAACGAAAAGCAGGTGCGCGAGCTGGTTAGCGATCTCGAAGTCCGATTTCTTGCCAATCGCGAGTTGGGAATGCCGTTTGTATTGCTCACCGACTTGCCCGATTCTCTGAGCAAGCCGCACGAGAACGACACAGATCCCCTTGTCGAGCTTGCCGTTCAATTGATCAACGAACTCAACGCCAGGCATGCCTCGCCGCAAAGTGGCACCTTTCATCTCCTTCATCGACATCGCATTTTCAACACGCGGCAAGGTGTGTGGATGGGCTGGGAGAGAAAACGAGGAAAGCTGCTCGATCTGAACAAACTCCTAGCGGGTGAGTACGACGCATTCCCGATAAAGGCGGGTCCTTTCGAAACGCTCGGATCGATCCGCTATATTCTCACCCTGGACTCCGACACGCAACTGCCTCGCGGCACCGCCGCACAGCTGGTCGGGGCTATTGCTCATCCGCTGAACCAGGCAATTATCGACCCGAAGACACGCATTGTCACTGCAGGTTACGGCATCCTGCAGCCGCGCATCGGCGTCACAGTTCACTCTGCCTCTCGATCGCGCATGGCGGCCATCTACTCTGGCCAAAGCGGGTTCGACATCTACACACGTGCTGTTTCCGATGCCTACCAGGACCTGTTTGGCGAGGGTAGCTTCACTGGCAAAGGCATTTATGAAATCGCCGTGTTCAATGCGATTCTCGACCGCCGCTTTCCGCGCAACGCCCTGCTCAGTCACGACTTGATTGAGGGTGCCTACACCAGAGCCGGCTTGGCCGCCGATATTGAACTGATCGACGATTACCCCTCGCATTACAGCGCCTATGTTCGCCGCAAACATCGCTGGGTGCGCGGCGACTGGCAAATTGCGCAATGGATGTTCTCGCGCGTTCCAGAGGAGTCTGGAACCTGGGTAACCAACCCAATCTCAGTGATCTCCAGGTGGAAGATATTCGATAACCTGCGCCGCTCCCTTGTTGAGCCATTCACCTGCATACTGTTCGTTGCCGGGTGGCTCGGCCTGCCGGGCGGGCCGTTTTACTGGACAACAATACTGATTCTGTTACTGGCCATGCCGGCATTCATCGTGCTCGGCGTTGGCCTTTTTGGCGCATTTGCCACAGCTTGCATAGGCGGTGTAAGCGAGGCTTTCTCCGGATTTGGAAAAGCGCTCATCATTGCGCTCCTCGATCTCATTTTTCTTCCCTACCAGATGTTGCTTTCGCTCGATGCCATCGTTCGATCTCTTGTCAGGCGCTTCGTGACCGGCAAACGCCTTCTTGAATGGGAAACTGCGGCACAGAGTGAATCGTATGCCCCTAGCCGAAGGCTGGCCGATACTTATCTCGCCTTCATCCCTCTTATGACATTGGGATTGGCAATCCTGGTATACACCGTTGCGCTGAGGCGGGACGCCATCTTCATTGCTGCGCCCACACTCTTGCTTTGGGCTCTCGCCTTCGCCGCTACAGCATGGCTCAACAGGCCTCTGCGCGAACAGCGCCACCGCCTCGGTCCTGCCGAAGAAGATTTTCTGCGTGTGCACGCTCTCCGCACGTGGCGCTACTTTTACGAGTTCGGAAGCGAGCGCCACAACTACCTTATCCCCGACAATGTCGAGGAGCAAGAACTCTTTGAAGCTGCGCGCGTCTCTCCGACAAATCTCGGACTGTTACTCAATGCCCGACAAGCCGCATGCGAGTTGGGATTTCTGACCGTCCCGGAATATACCGAGCTCACCTTCCAAACCTTGGCAACCATTGCAAGACTCGAGAAGCACCGTGGCCATCTCTACAACTGGTACAACACCGAATCGCTGGAACCGATGACGCCACTTGCTGTTTCCTCCGTGGATAGCGGGAACTTTGTAGCTTCGCTCCACACGGTGCGCGCCGGGGCACTCTCACTTGGCCAACAACCCCTCGTCACGCCTCGGCTGTTTGCCGGCGTGCGTACGCATTGGAAGCTGCTTGAGTTGCCAGGTGAGCCTCAGGCACACCTGCCCCGGCTCTCACCTCCCGGTCCCGCTGCCACTGTACAGGATTGGATATCCTGGCTTCCCGTCGCGGATGCAGCACTCTGCGAAGCTGTGGCTGCAAACACGGGTGGCTCAGAGAACCTTTGGTGGCTTGCTGAGACAAGGAGCCGCATCGCTTCTATCCAGAGCTTGATTCACGACTACACTCCCTGGCTGTTGCCAGAATACAAATCGCTCGTCAGGTTGGTGAACCCGGATTTCGACCTGGATGTGGATGCGTTATCGATCGATGGGGCAATTGCCTTTTGTGAAATACTGGACGAGCGTTTGATCTCCGCAAGGAATGCCGACGATCCGCACGTTCTTGGTGAGCAATTTCATAGTTCCCTTCCGTACGCCATTCGAAATCTGACCGCCCTTGCCGCGGATCTTCGCAACCAAGCACGCCAGGTCGAGGTTCTGGCCGAAGGAACAGATTTCAGTTTTCTTGTGGACCGCGGGCGCAGCATGCTCTCTGTCGGATATGACGTGACAGAACAAAGACTGCATTCGGCTTGCTACGATCTGCTTGCTTCAGAGGCTCGCATCGCTGCTTTCCTTGCTGTGGCACGTGGTGACTTGCCTCAAGAGAGTTGGCTCAGACTCGGCCGGGTTCATACACGCGCGTTTGGCCAGTTTCTCCTTCTTTCATGGACCGGCACCATGTTTGAATACTTAATGCCTGCGCTTTGGATGCGCAGCTATCCCGATACTCTTATCGCACGCACTCAGAGCGCTTGCGTCCAGGTACAACGCGCATTTGCTCGTTCTCTCAAAATCCCCTGGGGCATCTCGGAATCAGGCTTCTCGTGCAAAGATGAGTCGGGCCATTACCAATACCATGCTTTCGGCATTCCCCAAGCCGCGCTCAAATTCGACGCTGGCGCAGGGCCGACGGTTTCGCCCTACTCCAGTTTTCTCGCTCTAAGCGTCGATTCGCTCGAGGCCATCCGTAACCTTCGCCGCATGGCAGAAGCAGGGTGGGTGGG
>Ga0118677_10008521_pt1 | contig 16406 bp, 16 predicted proteins | sample AliMusrvi5mmetaG_FD_86154 | JGI IMG/M metagenome (GOLD analysis project Ga0118677, IMG submission 86154) | reverse complement strand
CAACTGACGCTATTGACCGAAGGTTGACCACCAACAGTGGTCAGATAATCATTTGAACAAACCGCTTTGAGCGGATCACGATTTATAAATGCCCCCACCTTTGGTGGGGGATGCGTTACTAATTTTTTTGTGGCCTACATTATGCGTCATACTTTGTCGTATATGGCTGTAATAATGGCAATAACACTATCCAAGGAATTCCATATGCGTATGCTCAATTGAGTATGTAAATATTCTTAGGGTTGATTTCAATAACCACTTAAGTATGTAAAAATATTTTGCATAAAATTTGACAGAAATTAATTATTGTGATATATTTATAAAAAATTAATACTTTATCCGTATACCTCTCTGTAAAATGGCAAAGCCGGAGTAATTCGGCGACGCAAAGCTACCGAGTCCTACCTGAAATGGAGGATAGTCGAGCCGCCACAAGAGGGCGATGGTTTATTCAACGCCCTGCTTTATTAAAGTTGGGCGTTTTTTATTTGTAATGACACACACCACCAACTGTATAGGAACGACTATTAAATGAGTATACAACAATATGGCCAACCACAATATGGCACAACAAGTACGCACATTTGCCATGGCCCTGCTTTTACTAAACCCTGTCCTGAGAGGGTTGACTCTAATTCAATTAGTTGTTGATTGATAGAGTTTTGCGAGACTTGGAGGAACACCATGAGGACCAATACGAATAATAGTTGCAGGAAGGTCAAACAGTGGATTTGGAATACCATGATTTTTGCTCTGTGCAGTAGCCTTAACCCGATGTTGGTATCCGCTTATGAGGAACCTGCTGCATCAGTTGAATCTGTTGCTGACAATCAGCCCCTTTCAAATCAGCAAGCAAAACAACATCTGAATGATGTTAATGCACTGATACTGCAAAAGGGCCATCGCTGGCATGCCACCGATCATAAAATGCATCGACTTTCAACGAAGGAACGCCATCTTCGGGCCAATCTGAAAATTGAAGACATGAAAGTAGAGGCACTTCCGACACAGGCCGCTGCACAACAGAGTGGTACTATCAATCCAGTTCTTACTACTTCAGCACCGACGTTTACGTGGAAGTCCCACGGTGGTAACAACTACGTAACAGCGGTCAAAGATCAAGGTAGCTGTGGTGCATGTTGGGCATTTGCAAGTACGGCAGCTCTTGAGTCTTATGCCTTGATTAATGAAAAGTACAGCGTTGACCTCAACTTGGCCGAGCAGGCTCTACTAAGTTGTGGTGGTGCCGGTAGTTGTGCAGGTGGTGATGTTACGAAGGCCGCTACCTACTTGCAAACCACTGGTTTACCTCCAGATCAGTATATGCCGTATACTGCAACGGCTTCAACCTGTGGTTCGGTTTCTGTTTGGCAGCCCTACACACTTCGGATCAACGCTCCATTTTATGCCACAACTTTGAGTCCCACAGTACAAGCAATAAAGGACGCAGTTTATACTTACGGTCCTGTAGTAACTACCATGAGAGTGCTGAATGATTTTTACTCTTACGGTGGCGGAATCTATCAGTACACTACCGGTGCGTATTCCGGTGGACATGCAGTAACAGTAGTAGGATATAACGATGATGCATCTGTTCCAGGTGGTGGTTACTTTATTGTAAAGAACAGCTGGGGAGCAACTTGGGGTGAGCAGGGTTTCTTTAATATTGCTTACACGGAATTAACAAGTGCAACCCAGTTTGGTCGCTACACTATTGCTTACAACTATAGCGCGTCTAAACCGGCTCCAGTAACGTACACACTTTCAACAAGTGCAGTATCAATGGCTGCAATCGGCGGAACTGGCCCGAGCATTACCCTTACTCCAAGTGTTGCTACTTCTACCTGGACTGTTTCAACTGACAGTAGTTGGATCTCACTGACCAAGACCAGTGGTACAGGTACATCCACACTGAGTTTTATTGCTGGTGCAAACAACACCAGTAGCGCAACAGTTGGTAACATTTTGATTAAGGATAGCGCAACGGGTGCCACCGTAAATTCGATAGTGGTGACTCGTGCAGCAGCAACAGCGACAACAGTCCCAACAATTGCAGTAGGTGCAGCTGGAACAGTAGCAAGTACATTCACCGTTACCTCAACAACAGGTTTTACATGGACAGTTAAGTCCGACGTATCTTGGCTCACACCAAGAGTTTTAACTGGTACAGGTACCATGATTGATACGTATGCAGCACTGGCTAACGCTTCATTCGCCTCACGTACAGGGAATCTCATTATTTCTGATTCTACTGGCAAGGTCATGAGTACTACCGTAGTAACACAGGCCGCACCAACAAGTAGCCTGGGGACTTCAGCAATCGCAGTACCCGTAACAGGCCTCACTGGCAACTTTGCAGTAACGTCCTCAACAGCAGTAACGTGGGTTGCCTCAAGTACTATATCGGGTATTCTTACCACTTCAACAGGTACAGGTACCGGTAAAGTAAGCTATGTTATTCCGGCAAACAATAGTACTCTGGTCAAGACAGGTACAATCACTGTTATGGATCAGGCTGGAATCATATTGGGTAATGTTTCAGTTACTCAGGCCGCAGCAAGTATGGTGGTTCCAACAACAGTTGTAGCCTCAGCAGCAGTCGCAGCAAATGGAAGTACGACCATAACGAGTACAAGTACTACACTGCCATGGGCCGCTACTTCAGATAGTAGCTGGTTGAAGTTGACCACTACTTCAGGTACGGGTACCGGTACGATTGGTTGGACTACCCTTGACAACCCCAATTTTACAGGTCGTGCAGCACACATCACGGTAACAAGTGGTGCAATCGTTTTGGGAACAATTTCAGTAACACAGGCCGCACCAGTTGTTAGCCTCAGTAGTATTAACCTCAGTGTAAGTGCTGACATTACAACAGGTACGATCTCGATCACCAGCAGTTCAAAGTTGTCATGGTCAGCAACAGCGTCAGCCTCACTGACTAACCTGGTGTTGAATACAAGTTCAGCAGTAGGCTCAGGTGCAATCAGTTACTCGTTCGGGGCCAATACGCTGTTTACGCCTATCACAGGTACAATCACGGTGTCAGATTCAATTGGTAACGTGATCCAAGTAATACCAGTCGTCCAGGCCGCAGCAGTTGTTAAAGTACCTGTCACGACCGTTTCAGTGTTAGCCGGATTTTCAGGTGGTACAATTGCAGTAACGGCTACAGTTAAGTCCGTTAAGTACGCTGCAACTTCTGATAGTGATTGGTTTACAGTTTTTGGGGGCGTAGGTAGTTCAGGCCTTATTTATACGGTAAGTGGTAACCCTACGTTTGTTGCAAGAACAGCAACTATTACTGTAACAAGCTTAACTCTCCCTGTAACCACTATCGCAATTGTTAAAGTAACACAGGCAGCACCTACAGCAAGCATTAGTGAAACGAGTCTTTCAGTAGCAAACGTTGGAACATCTTATGGTATTAGTATTTTCTCAAACAGCCCGGCTCTCTGGACTGCTTCTACTACCATAGGAACATTGACTGCAACAAGCGGTAAAGGTGCCGGTGGATTTTCAGTTCTTATTCCTCCAAACGCTACTACCAATGTTATTACTGGAGTTGTAACAGTTAGAGACTCCGCAGGTGCAGTTTGGAAAACGATCCCAGTTACAATGGCAGCAGGAACCTTTTCCTTGTCGTCTGCTGGTTACACATTTTCAAGTAGTGCGAATGGAATGTTTTTTGCCTTCAATACTTCTAATGTTAATCTGAAGACTACGGCTACCTCCAATGCAAGTTGGTTGAAAGTAGGAAATCCTACTGGTACAGGTACAACGTTGTACAACTACAAAATTGAGGCTAATACAACGGGTGCTGCACGGACTGGACTAATAACAGTAGTAGACAGTAATGGAGTTAAATGGGGAACGTACACCGTAACACAGAACAAGTAACGACAAAGCGGAGTAGAAAGTGGGTATCAAGTGGCTTCTGGCATACATTGTCAGGGGCCACTTTGAAGTGAGTAAACATACATTCGTATTTTAACACGTCATAGTTTGTCGTCATGTTCTGTCATAATAGCCTCAATACTAACCAAGGAGGCCTATTATGGCACGCACAGCAGCAGAAACCGCAAACATTCTTTCCGATTTGTATGACGAAAATTTTGGACGCGATGAATTTGAACCCTTCCGTATTTCCTGGCCCCAACTTCGCTCGCTGTCCGCCGTTCCCCGACTGAGCGATGATTATCTGAAAGAAATATCGGTAGCTCTCTCCGAAACAGATCGCACTCTTATTCCCTGCAATGATTTTCTGCTTATCACATCGGAACAAGATCTCTCACATTACCGCATGGTACCGGACCGGCTTCTCGAACAGCATCTGCCAGATCCCAATCAAATTGCTGAGAAAGATTCAGATATGTACGAGGATGAAGAGTAAGTCTTCATATCTGGATAGCTATCATCCTGCATCGCAAGTCGCTCAATTTTAAAGTGCGGGGGGCTGAAGCCTATGAGCCCCCCTGGTAATGGTGGAACTATGCTTTGGAACAAACTTGTTAGAGCAATCAAAAACATTTGGCGTCCCGACACATCAACAATGGCAGGAATTGATATTGGCACCACAAAGATCGCTGTGGTAATTGCCGATGTCATATCGGGCAACCCGAAGATACGTGGAGTTGCCATTATTCCATTTAACGGCGCACTCTGGTCTGGAACAGACAAAGTGGCTGTCACTGCAAGAGCTATCGCATCTGCAATACGGGAAGCAAGTAAAGCGGCAGGCTGTTCAACTCTAATATGTGTGATCGGAATAAGCGACATAACGACCGGGAAAAATACTGAGAGTCTGGTTCGGGACAAACGACAAGTTTCCCGGAGCAACGTACTAAGCGAAGTGGATGATGCCAATGATCTTACTGTTCCAAACGATATGACTCTGCTTGATCAGGTGGTAAATCGTTTTTCTCTTGATGGTATGAGAAAATTTGATCCTCAAATGCAGATAGAATGGTCAAGCCTGAAAGTGATGACGCACACCATTATGTGCAGACGCACGGTATATGACGTGGTTACCTCAGCCTGCAAGCAAGCCAAGGTTAAACTGAAAAAGCTGACCTCATCAGAATTGGCATCAGCGTCGATGTTCCTCACTCATGAGGAGAAGAAACAGGGCGTCTGTCTGCTGGATATTGGCGGAGAATATACCACCATGATCGTCTATGAAAACGGCGCGCTGATCTATACCGCTTCCGTACCGTGGGCGGGTAATCATCTAACCAGTTGTATCGGACTGAAGCTTGGAATTGATAAAACTGAGGCGGAAAAGGTCAAAATTGCATACTCGGAAGCAGGGGTAATGGTCGAAAATCATCGGGACCATGTAATACATGGAGTCCTGAATGATAATATGCATGAGCTGTGCAGGCTACTAAGCTGTGAACTGCAAAAGACGCATAAAGAATATCTGAAAGCGGGCATTGTGCTTACCGGTGGAACAAGTAGATTGCCAAGTATCATTGATATTTTTGAAAATGTATTTGGACTGCCCGTACGTATAGCACAATTCCCTGATGAAATCTGGCTAAGAGACATTCCACTTGAATATGCAAGTGCTGTTGGCCTTGTGCTAATGGGCGCACCCTCGAATGTCTCATTATAGGCAGCAAATAACTCAGCCCGAGGGGGAAATAATCCAATGGATCCTGTATCAACCGATTTTCCGAGAATGATTTACCATCCGATTGAAGGTCTGCACATCGTAAAAGACGAAGCCGAATTGCAGCTTTATTTAAAAAAAGGATGGTCAAAGTCGGTTGTTCCTGCTGACGAGGAAACTATTTTCAAATCTCGTATTGCTGAATACGAAACGGATCTTGAAACAATGAGGGAAAACCTTGCGTCCCTATCGGCAGCTCGACCAGAGAACTTGTGCTACAGCACCGCACACCAAGCAGAAACCTGCTTCGTACGGACTACAATTTGGAATGGCTGAACACTGACTTGCCTATTACAACACTTGTATACACCTGGCAGACTCTTTGATGTACTTATAATGGAGTGTGCTGCTAACGGTGCGCCAATGAGGAAGATTGGGTATGGAGTGTAATCTAATCCCGATAGCCATGCACATAACGACACAAGTTGTCGCGTAGCTATGTCATTTTAAATATGTCTCAACAAGTATAAGGGGCTGTCAATGTCTACCAAAAGAGTACGGACAAACAAATCAACGGTAATTGGAATTGATGTAGGGACAACAAAGGTCGCTGCTCTGTTCACCAAGGTTAATAAAAATAATTGGGAAACACTCGGAATGGCAACGGAGCACTTTGATGATTCTACCAGCGATGACCGTATTAAACTGAAATTTGCCATCATGTGGGCATTTACAAATGCATGTAAGGACGTTGGTTGCCTGCCTCAGCTGGTTAATATTGGTATCAGCGGTATTGAAAAAAGCTTCAATGTATCAAGTGGAGTCAGAATTGAGTATAGAGTGTCAGACTTTGATATTCAAAGTTCATTAAATATCGACATACCAGAGGAAATGGCCCTGCTTGAGCAAGTAGTCAACAGTTTTAATCTCAATGGAAACTGTGAAGAAAAAATCGATAATCCACATGGTATGGAAGCTGAAAAGCTAAATGTCGAAATGCATAACATTTTTGCACGTAAAACGATGAAAAAATATGTTGTGGAGGCCGTAAATAAACTGGAGGGGCCTGCATCATATAATGTGACGTCGTCTGAAGTGGCAGCCGCTGAAATTTTACTGACCAAGGCGGATAAGCAAAATGGCGCATGCTTACTGGATATAGGTGGAGAGTATAGCACTCTCGTCATATATCATACTGGTGCGTTGGAATATTCCGCCTCATTCCCATGGGGCGGAAACCATCTGAATGATAAAATAAAATTTCTGATTGGAAGGAATGTAACCAAAGCGGAACAGGCAAAAATTGCATTTTCACAAGGGAGAAATGCAGATAGCCCAGCCGAGTGGGGTGAAGTTATCCGCACATTAGTTGAAAAAGAGTTGATGGTATTATGCTCATATCTTGATACTGAGCTATGCAAATCGGGGCTGGAGAAAGAATTGAAAGCAGGTATTGTCCTTACAGGCGGATCTTCTTCACTTATCGGCTTACAAGATACCATTGAAAGGGAATTTCAGTTACCGGTACGAAGGGCACAGATTCCTGATGAAACCTGGCTGAATGGTTTACCTTTGGAATATGCAAGTGCGTTAGGGTTGGCGGTTCGAGGGATGAAGCTAATAAGAGGATGGCAAACACGGCGAAAAACGACAGGCACTTCTTACCGATAAAGGGACACCTACAGAATGAATAAATCAGAATATATTTCAGGCCTTATATGCCCTAAAGCACTCTGGCTTGAAATCTGGCAGCCAGAGCTGAAGGAGGTCTCCACAGCATTAGGCTGTGTAGAAAGACAGTTTCAGGAACTTAAGATACTTGCACAGGGGCTTGTGCAAGGCGGTTCTTTAATACCGACTACAGGTTTAACGCAGAGCGAGAGATTGAATCTTACTGAACTTGCTTTAAGAAACGATCAGACTATTTATGATGCATGCTTCCTGCACAACGATTGTCTGATTGTAGTGGATATTCTCAACAAGGGCAAAGTTGGGTGGGAGCTATATGATGTGCAATATAGTGGAATTATGGACAGCATCTGCTTGGAAGAGCTTGCCTTTCAATATTATGCTGTAACTGAATGTGGTTTACCGTTGGCTAAGGCTATTGTGCTCCAGGTGAACAATAAATATTCAAAACGTGGCAAACTCGATCCAGCAAAACTTTTTACCAGCAACAACCTTACCCGAGATGTAAAAGATATTCTTTTGAATGTATCAGAAAATGTTGAGAAACTATCTGAAATATTAGAAGACTCTGAGCCTGATGTGAGAATTGGTTTTTACTGTAATAACCCATACGAATGCGCTTTTAAGGGCTATTGTTGGTATAATATCCCCTATGATTCTGTCTTTGACCTCCAAGGCTACGGTATCAATAAATATTCCTGCTATCGTTCTGGGATTATAAGGCTTGAGGAATTGCAACCGAGCTTATTGCACGGGAAGCAACGAATACAAGTTGAGACGGCACTTAATAAAAAAGTGCATATAAGCCTGAAACAGCTAAATGAATTTTTATCAACATCTTGGCATCCTCGCTGTTTTCTCGATATTGATGACATTTCGACCGTCATCCCACTTTATGATGGGCTACACCCTCACCAACCGTTGGCTATTTCATTTTCAATCCATATCCAGGAACACAGAGACTCTAAATTGAGTCACTGTGAGTTTAGGCCAAAATCGACTGAAGACCCCCGAAAAGACTTACTGGTCAATCTAATTAAAAATATTCCTGAAAATGCCTGCATTATCGTCTATGACAAAGCTCGAGTGGCCGACCTTTTGAGAGGACTTGCCAGCACATCTATTGAGCTTAATCGAAAAGTTCGGCATGTTTTGGATAACATGATCGACCTAATGGAGCCTTTCAAAGCTTGGCATATTTATTCCTGGCGACAACGGGGAGAGCATTCCCTTAATAGCGTGTTAAGTGCGTTTGTAAATGATTGGAATCAAAATGAGCCTGTAGACAGCATACGTTTAAACTTAACCGATATCTGGTTTCGGCACTGGTTAAAAGCAGATATGGCGACAATAGGAGATACTGACTCATTGAACAACATGCTTGGTGAATTATCGATAATTCAGAGGAACAGATCAAACGGCATGGCTCGCTTGCTTGATGTAATGGAGCAACATAATACGAAAGTTAAGCATTTTGGAGGTTATGGACGTGATTATGAAACATTCCAAAAATGAGTCCGGCTTGAACGACACGGTGGAAGTGGAAAATGTAATGATACACCCTCGAAAGTCATTAAATAGAGTTGTTGGTCAACACTACGATCCGCAGCCTTATCCTTTTCATGATCTTATCGACGACGCATACGAAAGAATCCATATGCTCCACTCAGGAACCGAGCGCGTCACAGGTTACCGCAGTGGTTTATTCGACTTAGACCATGTAACAGGTGGTTTTCAACCGGGAGAGCTGATCGTAATTGCCTCGGTATCTTCAATGGGAAAGACCACTTTGGCTATAAATATCGCACAGTATCTGAGCGTGAAGAAAAGCGAGAAGGTCGCTACTGTGATTTTCTCGCTGGAAATGCCAAAGGAACAACTTGCTATGCGTCTGATATCCGGCATTGCAGGCGTTGAGTACGGCAGGGCATTGTCTGGCTTTCTTGCCGATTCTGTTTTGCCCAAACTTGATAGTGTTAAAGAGTTGTTGCGGGAGAGCAGAATCTACATTGATGACACGGTTGGAATTAGTGTTAATGAGCTGGTGGCAAAAGTACAACACATGAAAACCGACCATGATGTTGGGTTGATTATCATAGATTATTTGCAGTTGATGAGAGGTGAATTAAAGACTGATCTGAGTCAGGATGAATTAACAAGAATTACCCGCAAGCTAAAGACGTTGGCAAGGGAACTTAATATCTCAATTATAGTACTTTCCCAATTGGACAGCTCTCTTGAAAAGAGAAAGAACGGCGAAAAACGGCCAACATTGCGTGACTTGAGAGACGCCGGATCACTTGAGAATGATGCCGATCTTATACTGTTCATATATCGGGAATCCGTCTATTGCAAAAAATGCAGAAGACGTGACGGCTCCTGTAAGTGTGGGCATGAAAGGAATGCCGAGATAACCGTTGCCAAGCATAGAAATGGTAGTACCGGCGTAGTATCAGTCGCCTATTTCGGTGAATACGGGAGTTTTAAAACGATATGAAATCAACACAAGGCAAAGTGAAAATCAGCAAGTTTCTAAGCCTTGTACTGAGACATCAGCCTGAAGTGATCGGGTTGTGCTTGGATAAAAACGGCTGGGCCGCAATATCCGAGCTTATCGGAAAAGCTCATATAGCTGGATTCAACCTCACTCTGACGTTGATACAACAAATTGTGGCAACCAGTGATAAGCAACGCTTCAATGTCAGCCAGGACGGCAACTGCATTCGCGCCAATCAGGGACATTCCATCCCTGTTGAGCCGGGTTTGTTGGAGGCACAACCGCCAGATATTCTCTATCATGGCACGGCTCGAAGAAATCTTAACTCTATTCGCAGGGAAGGTATCAAGCGAGGCAAGAGGAATCATGTCCACTTGTCATTAGATGTGGAAACAGCTTTGAAAGTGGGCGTTCGGCATGGACATCCAGTGGTACTAAAGGTACAGGCTGGGATAATGTTCACAGATGGTATTCATTTTTTTCGGTCCGAAAATGGGGTGTGGTTGACGGAGTATGTAGCACCTGAATATCTCATGGTGCAGGTTTAATAAAGAATTTAGGACAAATCTACCAGAAGGAAATGTGTTCAAATGTTCGCAATATCCCGAGAAAACTATTATGACAAAAAAACGAACAATTGCCATTGCTGACATACACGGTTGCTGCCGGACATTCCGACGCCTTCTCTTTGATGTAGTGCGTCTGGAAAAAACCGACACGCTTCACCTTTTGGGTGACATGATTGATCGTGGCCCGGACAGCAAAGGTGTTATTGAGATTATCCTGGAGTTGCAGGCGGATGGTTACGATGTAAGGCCGATACGTGGCAATCATGAGCAAATGCTTCTGCAGGCCATATATTTACCAACCAAAGAGAATGCTGACAAATGGCTCGATAACGGTGGCTATACAACCCTAAAGAGTTATGGTGTGATTACCCCTGAAGAACTTGGCGAACATTTTTGTTTTTTCCGCGATCTTCCCTTGTTCCGTGTTACGGATACCCACATTTATGTACATGCAGGACTGGACTTTACTCTTGATGATCCATTGTCAATAGAAGGAGAAGAAACAATGCTCTGGAAGTTTGGCGGTGATGTTGACGAAGCAAAGCTAAATGGCAAAGTACTTGTTAGCGGCCATTCAGTTTTGCCACTTAAAATAATCCGTAGCACTTTGCGCACTTCACATATTCGGCTTGATAACGGATGTGTTTTTGGCGACGCTCAGCCAAAGTTGGTAATGGGTAATCTTGTCGCGCTGGAGTTGGAAAGAGGAGTGCTGCATATTCAGGAAAATATTGAATAATATGTAGAAAATCTAAGACCTACTTGTCGATACGTGCAAACGGAAGCATTCTGCTCTGATAACATAGATGCTTGAAGGCATGACAAGGTACAGTGAGGAAACAGTATGTTGGAGCGTGCCGCAGAGGTTAACCTACCACCAAAACCCCTCAGTCTTCAATGCCATCACGCGTCACAATTTGTCGCATACCCATAGTATGCTGGTTATACAGTTCAGGTACAAGGTGAGACAAAAATGAAAACGAGTATATTTGAGCGCGCTGCTACAATAATCAAGGAAGCAGAAGTTTTTATCATTACCGCCGGTGCCGGGATGGGTGTTGATTCCGGCTTGCCGGACTTTCGTGGAGATCATGGATTCTGGAATGCATATCCCGCTTATGCCAGCCTTGGACTCTCTTTTGCCGAATGCGCCAACCCACTACACTTTAAGGATGACCCTTCGTTTGGGTGGGGGTTTTACGGACATCGCACCAACTTGTATCGAGACACGGTTCCGCACGAAGGCTTCCATATTATCAGAAAATGGATTGAGCGAAATAGTGCGGATTATTTTGTCGTGACCTCAAACGTTGATGGCCAGTTTCAGAAAGCTGGCTATGACGATGAACGGGTTCTGGAGGTGCATGGCTCGATACATTGGCTGCAATGCCAAACGCCGTGCAGCAGCGATATCTGGAGCAATAATGAGATTATCCGTATAGATGAAAACAGCATGAGGGCCGGAGATCCACTCCCCCGTTGCCCGAAGTGTGGTTTGATAAGTCGTCCAAATATTGTGATGTTCGGTGACTGGTCGTGGCGGTCCAAGCGAACCGATGCGCAGGAACAACGATTCAAGCGGTTCCTTGCAAAACATAAGGAGCGCCGTATTGCCATTATTGAAATAGGGGCTGGAAGAGCAATCCCTACTATCAGGGCAACATCGGTTCGAGTTGGACAGAGAATTAAACATGCAACTGTTATTCGCATAAATCCCCGTGAACCGGAAATTATGTCGCCTCATATATCTATACCGTTCGGTGCGCTGGATGGATTACGGAGCATCAGCAGTTTGTTGTAATCATTAGATGGGGGCCGATTGAGAGATGCTGTAAATATCTATGTCCAGTATTTTCCTGTTACAGATTGTTGTCTGAAAGGAAACCGTCATGCCAATGCTAATTGAACATATTGATGCAATTGCCAGGAAAAAACAGCGTGGAGTCCTTTTCATAGCGTTTCACCCGGATGAAAACAGTGACGACGATGGATGTGACAGTTGGCTGGACTATAATTATAAAAAGGATCGTCGCCGTAAAGGTGTTTTGAAGTGGTTTAAAGATCATGGCATCCATTTTCAAGAATGCGGTCATATCGCCAGTGAATCCTGCATGTTGCCCTACCTTGGCAATATCTACATAGATGTCCCGTTTGACGAAAGCGATTCAAAGTATCAGCTTGTGTGCGAATATCTTGAAAACCCTGATGGGACACCACGCGATGAACGAGTGCGATTCTATTATTTGCCTCTGGAGATTGCTATGAAGAACGCTCATCATGATGAACCGGGCTTTTGGGATAAATGGGCAGAAACGTTTTGATATTCGGATTGACAGACAGCTTGGAAAATACAGGTGAGTATATCTACGTGAGATACGCAATTGGCGACATACACGGCGGTGTTAAGACGCTTAAGGCATTACTCAACAATCTCGATCTGCGGCATGGAGACCATCTGATCATATTGGGCGACTATGTTGATCGTGGTCCGGACAGCAAAGGTGTTCTTGACTCCATCATGCAATTGGTGGAAGCGGGTTGCGATGTCACTGCACTACTGGGAAACCATGATGACATGATGCTCAAAGCGATTACAGATCCTACTGATAATTTTGCGAGATCCTGGTTTGGCGATTGGGGAGAAAGTTTTGGGATTGACGACCCCAAAGAGGTTCCGGAAAAGTACGTATACTTCCTGGAGTCGCTACATTTGATTGCAGTAGAGCAAGATTATGTTTTTGTCCATGCAGGTTTGGCTTTTGATGCGTCTGATCCGATAGCCGAATCGCAGCCACATCATATGCTATGGCAAGAGTCCGGAGTGCCCGACCGACGGCGTCTTGATGGAAGAGTCGTTGTCACAGGTCACTATATTCGGTCAATTGAAGAAATTCGATCATCGCTGAAGTCTGATCGAATCTATCTCGATAATGGAGCGTTCACTGGAGATCTACCTGAATATGGCAACCTTGTGGCACTTAATCTGAATACGAAGGAATTGATTATTCAACCTTGGCTGGATAAAGAGATTTGATGGTTTTGTAACAATGGGCATTCCTCTGGAGGACATTATGAGCATCCCGATCACCATATATGCAGAAGAACTTGAAGTTGACGTACTCCATCAGTTTGCAAAAGCCATAAACGAGCCGTATGTGGTGAAGGCCGCTTTAATGCCCGATGCTCATTTTGGGTACACCCTTCCTATTGGAGCAGTGGTTGCAACTCGCGATATGATACTTCCCTCTTGGGTTGGTGTGGACATAGGCTGTGGTATGGCCGCTGTATGTACTGATTTTAAATTACAAGACGTTGTTGAACATCGAGATAAGATCTTTCATGGCATTTATCGTGGTGTCCCAGTTGGGAGGGAATTCAACAGGGTGGCCTCAGATTGGACATCACCTGTTGAGTTTTCCCCGGTTATTAACAAACTCATGAAATCACGAAAAGGACTACTACAATTGGGTAGCCTTGGTGGTGGTAATCACTTCATTGAAATGGGATATGATGAACAAGACAGAATCTGGATTATTGTTCATTCCGGTTCTCGTGGTGTGGGTCATGGTTGTGCAACTCACTACATGGCGTTAGCTGCAAATTCTGATAGGCCAATTGAAGGTAACTACGGCTTTGAACCTGATAGTATTAATGGTAAAAGTTACATAATGGATCTAGAGTTTTGTCTCCAATATGCGTTAGCTAGTAGGCTACTAATGTTACATAAAGTAGAACGGGAGGTAGCTTATTATTGCTCTGGTTCTTGTGATTTTGATAATCTTATCAATAGAAATCATAATCATGCTGAATACAGGGATTCACTTTGGATACATCGTAAAGGTTGCACTCATGCTGATCTTGGAATGCTTGGCGTGGTGCCTGGAAATATGAGAGATGGCTCTTACATTGTAGAAGGACTAGGAAATCCTGATTCTCTTTATAGCAGTAGTCATGGCGCAGGCCGTCGGTTAGGTAGGGGACAAGCGAGGGACACCCTGAACCTGGAAGCATTTGTACAACAAATGGAAGGAATAACAGCTCGGGTTGATAAACGAACGTTGGATGAAGGTCCTTCCGCATACAAAGATATACACGAAGTAATGGATCTCCAGAAGGATCTGGTTAAGATCCTTCATTTGGTACGGCCATTAATAAACATAAAGGGATAATTTTTGGAAATTAATTGATGAGGACTTCTGAAATATGCTTGGTGCTATTGCTGGTGACATTATCGGGTCGATATATGAGTTTGAAAATATCAAGACAACTGAGTTTCCACTGTTCAGTGCTGGCTGTACTTTTACCGATGATACCGTTTTGACAGTGGCTCTTGCCGATTGCCTGCTTTCCGGTGGAAATTACGCGAACTTTATGAAAGAGTATTACCGGCTATATCCCAATGCTGGTTTTGGCGGCCAATTCATTAAGTGGGCCAAGAGCGATGATAGCAAGCCTTATAACAGTTGGGGCAATGGATCGGCAATGCGGATCAGTCCGGTAGGTTGGTTTTATAACAAGCTTGATGAAGTATTAAAAAAGGCAGAGGAATTCACCGCCATTACGCATGATCACCCGGAAGGAATTAAAGGTGCCCAGGCCACAGCCGCTGCAATATATCTGAGTAGAACCGGTAGTAGTAAAGACGAAATCCGTAATTATATTAATAATTGTCATGGCTATGATCTTACGCCCACTTGTGATGATATTCGCCCCGCGTATAGATTTGATGTTTCCTGTCAAGGTACTGTACCACAAGCCATTATTGCGTTCTTGGAATCAACTGACTTTGAAAGTTCTATTCGATTAGCAGTTTCACTCGGCGGGGATACAGATACAATCGCATGTATTACAGGGAGTATTGCCGAAGCCTTCTATGGCGGCGTACCTACTAACATTGCCAGTCGAACGTTTATGCGATTAGATGAAAAACTCAAGAAAGTAACAACACGTTTTTGTGATCGGGTTATCACTTTTTAGTCCGTAAAATACCAGCAATATTTTAACTTCGAATAATTTAAAAGGAATGTATTCATGTCTTTGGATAATACTACTCCTAAAGAACTTGATTGTGCGTTAAATTATTTTATTGTTTTTATTGAAAGAAATTATGAAGCGGTTCAAAATGGGCATGAAGCTTTACCAAGTTTTTATTGGTGCTGCTTGAATTAAATTTGTTTCGTTGTACTATTGTTAGAATTTTAAAATACAAAAGGGAATTTATATGTATCGAGTCGATATCCAAAACAAAAAACTGATTAAACTAAAGACTACATCATATAGTGAATGTAATTTAAAGGAACGTTTTGACATCCAAGAATGGATCGCAGACTCTCCAGAAATACTTGGCGAGCCTCTTTTGATAATTGCTAAGGAGCTGTATCTCTCGTCTGGACGGCATCTTGACTTGCTTGCGGTGGATAAAAATGGTGCATTGGTCATTATAGAATTGAAACGTGATAGCTCTGGTTCTTCTGTAGAGTGGCAGGCGATCAAGTACACCTCTTACTGCGCCGTTTTTGATTCTGAAGTAATATATGAGCATTTCGCAAAGCATCTTGGTAAGGACAAAGACGATGCTCAAGCCATAATTGACGATTTTATCGAATGTGAGCTGACGGATCTTAACCAGAGTCAGAGGATAATCTTGGTTTCCAAAGAATTTCATCCAGAAGTGATCTCTGCTGTGGTATGGCTCCGTGAATTTGAGATCAACATCGAATGCATCCGATTGAGACCATATCTTGATCAGAATGAGCAACTTTATATTGATGCCGATATTATCATCCCGCTTCCTGAAGCAAAGGACTACATGCAGAAAAAAGATCGTAAGAATAAAATTATGACAAGCAATAAATTGCATGATAAATTCCCAGGTTATGTCCCCATATCATTGACATAACATTGGATAGTCCAGCAATTCAGAAAACGTCCACCGATGATCCGTTACTCTTGCTGCCATAGCTGGCGTCCTCGGCCGGAAGACTCGATCTTCGCCGCGACTGAGTGTTTCGTGGGGTCGGATCAAATTGTAGCTGGC
>Ga0118677_10008519_pt1 | contig 16409 bp, 18 predicted proteins | sample AliMusrvi5mmetaG_FD_86154 | JGI IMG/M metagenome (GOLD analysis project Ga0118677, IMG submission 86154) | reverse complement strand
GTCTGGTACCGGCTAGCTACAACCCCAGGAAAAAACTCAAGCCCGGTGACGGCGAATTTGAAAAAATCAAAAACAGTATCACCGAGTTTGGATACGTTGACCCGGTTATTGTAAATCACGATTTGACGGTTATCGGCGGCCATCAGCGAATTTCCGTACTTAAAACATTAGGGTATTCCGAGATCGATTGTGTGATGATTGCCGTCGATAAAATCAAGGAGAAAGCGCTGAATGTTGCATTGAACAAAATTAGTGGTACGTGGAATAATGAATTGCTGACTGAACTGCTAGAGCAATTGAGGGCCGTAGACTATGACGTTTCCTTCACCGGCTTCGAACCAGCGGAAATCGAAAAATTGTTCCAGGAAGTTCATGGAACCGCTGTCGAGGAAGATGATTTTGATGTCGAAGCGGAATTGGCGCAGCCAGCTGTGACCCAAGCCGGAGACGTGTGGCTGCTGGGGAGGCACCGGCTAGTTTGTGGCGATAGTACTGACTCTAGGGCTTTCGACCTGCTGATGGATGGCAAAAAGGCCAACCTAGTTGTGACTGACCCGCCGTATAATGTGGGTTACGAATCTAAAGCAGGCAAGATCAGAAATGATAACCTCAAGGATGGCGAATTCTATCAATTCCTGCTCAAGGCGCTTACCAATGTGGCCAGTGCCATGGAACAGGATGCGTCCATCTATGTTTTTCACGCCGACACCGAGGGGCTAAATTTCCGGCGAGCCTTTAACGACGCCGGGCTATACCTTTCCGGGGTCTGCATATGGGCCAAGCAAAGTCTTGTTCTGGGGCGAAGTCCTTACCAATGGAAACACGAACCGATTCTCTATGGGTGGCGCAAAGATGGAAAGCACAACTGGTATACGGATCGAAAGCAAAGCACGATCTGGAACTTTGACCGGCCAGCAAAAAATGATCTTCATCCCACGATGAAGCCTGTGGCCTTGTGCGCCTATCCTATTACCAACAGCAGCATGAGCAACTGTATTATATTGGACCCTTTTGGCGGCAGTGGATCCACTCTTATCGCTTGTGAGCAGACCCAACGAATTTGCCACACGATTGAGCTGGAGGAGAAGTACGCCGATGTCATTGTGAAGCGGTATATTAAACAGAGTGGCAGTGACGACAATGTCTTCCTCCTGCGAAGAGGAGTGAAAACAAAATATGTTGAGATTGTGAAAGAGCAGTAGTCGGAAGAGTAGGTAGCTGCTTTTTTTCATTCAACATGCAAAGGGGGTGGCTTAAATGGCCGTAGGTAAATTCAAACGGTGGCTTGAACCTGACAGTTTAGTAAAACTGGAATCGTGGGCAAGGGATGGGCTCACCAATGAGCAGATCGCAAAAAACATTGGAATCACAACGGAAACATTACGCGTATGGTCACATTCGTTTCCTTCAATTTCTGCTGCCATAAAAAAGGGCAAGGAAGTGGTTGATCTAGAAGTGGAAAATGCAATGGTAAAACGCGCTCTGGGGTATGAGTTCGAAGAGGTAAAAACGGTGATGGAGCAAGGACTCGACGGGTCAAGAAAAACTAGAGTTGAGAAAGTTAAGAAGCATGTTCCACCGGATGTAGCGGCTCAGATCTTTTGGCTTAAGAACAGAAGAAGAGAACGGTGGATGGATAACCCACACAGAGTAAGTAATGACAACGAACTCTTGGAACTGAAAAAGAAAGAACTGAAATTGAAGGACTTCTAGTATACCGAAAGACCTTACTATACGTTGCGGAGTAAAGATGCATGCCCCCCCCAGGTCAGTCATTGCCATTGCGCATGCCGGAGCGCGCTGTGCCTCGCATTTGGACACATAGCCTACTTTTGAGTTTTTCCCGGACGGTTTTGATTTTTTATTGAAATCGAGGTCAAAATAGTTTAATAAGAAACCGGCAAGGCACTAAGAACGTGACTCTACTTTCTATTACCTTGACTTTATAAGGCTTCAGAGTGACAAATGGTAATGACACAAGATAGAAAGGGTGCCGCCGGTGAAAGTGCGAATTATTGAGCCAACAAAACCATTGGAACCAAAACGCAAAAGAGTCTGCGCGTATGCCCGGGTCTCTACCGGCAGCGAAGCGCAGGGCGAATCCCTCGAGAATCAAATTGGCTACTACCAAAATGTGATCGAGACTCATCTGGACTATGAAGATGCGGGCATTTTTGCTGACTCAGGCAGTACGGGCACCAAAGAGCAGCGGCCGGAGTTTAAAAAGATGCTCACACTCGCCAGACAGCAGCAAGTCGACCTCATCCTCACTAAATCGATCTCGCGATTCGCACGAAACACGACGATCGTCCTGGAAGTGGTCAGAGAACTGAAGAGTTTAGGCGTGGAAGTTCTATTCGAAAAAGAAAATCTATCTACCTTGAGCGGGGACGGTGAGCTGATGCTGACCGTCCTTTCTGCTTTTGCTAAGGAAGAAAGCAAAAATACCAGCGACAATCTGAAATGGCGATACCGGCGAATGTTCGAAAAAGGGGAACTTTTTATCAATGACATCCGCTTTTTGGGCTATGATAAAGATGATTCCGGTGCGCTGGTGATTAACCCCGGCCAGGCAGCGATCGTCCAGCGGATTTTCAGCGACTATGTAGGCGGTAAAGGCGGCTTTGTGATTGCCAAAGCCCTGAACAGTGAAGGGGCGCTGACCGTTGCCGGAGGCCGGTGGCATTGCAGTACTGTACTCAGCATCATAAAAAACGAGAAGTACAAAGGGGATGCCAGGCTGCAAAAGACCTATACGGCGGACCATCTGAGCAAGAAGAAGTGCGTCAACCGCGGTGAAATCGACAGTTATTATATCGAAAACAGCCACGCGCCCATCGTGACAAGAAAACTCTGGGAAGAGGCGCAGCGGCAGATTGTTTTGCGGGCTGAGGCCAAAGGAAATGTGGCAGATAAAAAAATGCAGTACCAAAATCGGTACCCGCTCACCGGGATGCTTGTATGCAGTAAATGCGGCGCGCCGCTCCGGCGGCGGACGTGGAACAGTAAACTGGCCTGCCGTAAAATTGTGTGGCAGTGCAGTAACTATGTGAAGAACGGCAAAAATGCCTGCGCCGGAACCGCAGTCGAAGATGCGGCGATTTGCAGGCTGAATATACAAACCCAAACTGTGGTTGAGGAGTTTTTAAAAGATGGCCAGACACATTACCGTTATACCCGCCAGAGCCAGTAAGAGCAGTCTAGCAGAAAATAGAGAGCCGCGTAGGAAAAGGATGGCTGCCTATTGCCGGGTATCCACCGACCAGGCGGAACAGCTCACGAGCTACGAAGCGCAGGTGACTTACTATACGGCCTATATTAATAGCCACGCAGACTATGAATGCGCCGGTGTCTATGCGGACGAGGGTTTCAGCGGAACCAACACGAAAAAGCGAGAGCAGTTTAATAAAATGATCGAAGCGTGCAAGGCGGGGAAAATCGACACGATCATTACAAAGTCCATCTCGCGGTTTGCCCGGAATACCCTGGACTGTCTCAATTTTGTGCGGCTGCTGAAAGACCTGGGCATCGCGGTCATCTTCGAAAAAGAGAATATTAATACTCTGGACAGTAAGGGCGAGGTATTGCTGTCCATACTCAGCTCACTGGCGCAGGATGAGAGCCGGTCGATCTCGGAGAATTCGACCTGGGGGATCCGGCGGCGCTTCGAGCAAGGGAAGCTTCATATCAATCACACGAAGTTTTTGGGCTATGACAAAAATGAACAGGGCCATCTCATTGTGAACGAAGCGCAAGCAAAAATTGTCAGACGGATCTACGCGAATTTTCTCGATGGCAAAGGGGCTAACATGATCGCCCGTGAGCTGGAGCGTGACAGCGTGCCGAACTGGCATGGCAAGGCGAAGTGGTACGAAAGCAGCCTCCGGAAGATGCTGACGAATGAAAAATACAAAGGGGATGCCCTGCTGCAAAAGACCTATACCGTCGATTTTCTTTCCAAGAAGCGGTCCGACAATGCTGGACAAGTACCCCAGTACTATGTGGAAGACAGCCACCCGGCCATCATGGATAAGGAAATGTGGGAAGCGGCGCAACTGGAGATGGAGCGAAGAAAAGCTTATGCATCGGAACATGGTATTCAGAAAATCGAACATGCAACAACCAATAATCCTTTTGCGGGGAGGGTCATCTGCGGCAGTTGCGGTCGGATTTTCGGGAGACGGGTTTGGAATTCCACCGACGACCGATTGCGAAGGCGGATTTGGATGTGTAGTGGCAAGTATGTAGTAAAAGGCGAGAAAGGCTGCGCAAACAAGCACATTGACGATGGGGTGTTGCAACAAACTTTTGTGGGAGCCTATAATGCGATCGTTGAGAACAAGGAAAGTTTTATGGGAAAGTGGCGGGAACGGTTGGGGAGCGAGAATGCTCTGGTGAGGTATAAGGCGAGGCAGTTTATAGATTTGTTTAAGGGGACCAGGCCAGCGACAGACTTCGATGTAGAATGCTACTTTGCAATGGTTGAGAAGTTGACGGTGATGCCAGGAAATTTGATTATTGTAACGTTGCTCGATGGAACTGAAATTGAATGTGCAATAGAATAAGTTTTGGGATAAACCGGTTGGGGTTGCGGAGAGCGACCTTGACCGGTTTTTTTGTTTGATGAAAGAAAAATTACTTGTGCATAAAGCTCATTATCGGCGTTAATGAGTGTGATTAAGAAGTTAACTGCTTTCTCTTGCTGCAATTTATCTGAGGATGGGTCTTATGGTTGGTAAACACCAATTATATCGATTTTATGACTGGCGTTGACACCAAATAAGCTAACCTTTCGATGGAATCCCTGATGTGCTGATTTTTTCCAGCGCCTTTCCTTTGGTCTCAATGCCTAAGCTCAGCACAATAACACCAGCAAGAGCAAATGCTGAAGCGACAACAGAAAACACGCCGCTAACTCCAAGGGAGTTTAAGCTGTACCCCACAATTAAGGGGGCAAGCATCGAACCTATACGGGAACACGTGGCTGCCCAACTTGTCCCGGTAACCCGAATGCCTGTCGGATACAATTCGGGAGTATACATATAAGTAATCCCCCAAATACCTGAAACGAAGAATGATACTATAACTCCAAGGATTATCACGTGTACAGTCGTCAAATTATGTGATAGGGCATAACCAAAGCCTAAGGTGGCAATCGCTGCCAGGAACAGATTCAAGACAAGTAGACTCTTTCTGCCGTATCGGTCCATCAGATAAGCTGACAAAACCTGATTAGGAATGTAGGCTAGCTGCATGATCAATACATATAGGAACGACTGGATCATGGTATGTCCACCACGCACCAATAGGCTCGGCAACCAAGCAAATAGGCCGTAGTAACCAAACATTGCGAGAAACCAGAGAGACCACAACATCATTGTTCGACTCAAATACTGTTTGGAAAACAATGCAGATGTCGATACTTTTTTCTCCTCGTAGGCAGCGATATCATCTTCAGTGATTTTCGGCAGCAATTCAGCTCCCGGCACACTTTTTTCCATTTGAGTTACGATCGCATCTGCTTCGTCCATGCGTCCACGCAGTGCCAACCATCTCGGCGACTCTGGCATGGAGCGGCGAACGACCCAGATATAAAGAGCCGGCAATGCTCCTGCAACAAATGCCCATTGCCAGCCCAGCCAAGGAATAATGAAATAAGAGATAGCTGCAGCGCTAAGCCAGCCTAGCGCCCAGAACGTATTCAATAACCCTTGAATCCGGCCTCTGCCGCTCGAAGGGACGAATTCTCCCAGAAGCGATGTAACGACCGGCGTTTCGCCGCCCAGACCCAATCCAACAACAAAGCGAAAAACGATTAACGAATAGAAATCCCAAGCAAACGCGCAAAGCAAAGAAAATACTGAAAAAATCAACATCGTCCATTGAAAAATGGCCTTGCGTCCAAAACGATCTGCCAGCGGTCCTGACAAGAACGCGCCGATGAGCATACCAAACATTCCTGAACTTAACACAATGCCGGTTTGTGTGGGAGTCAAACTCCAAGCTTTGTTGAGCGCCGTTACCACGAATGTTATCAATCCGACGTCGAATGCATCAAATGCCCAAGCAAAACCATTGATGACCAATAGCTTGTAGTGATAGCTTGAAACCGGCAACCTATCGAGGCGAGCAGCGATACTAGCTTGACTAATACTCATGAATATTCCCCCTTTATTTTTGCTCACAATAAAAAGAAGCTTTTAAACGCATTTCGCGATTAAAAGCTTCTTCGCTTCCAAACCTATTAACTTATAAACAAATATACCACGCCCGTCTGTTTTTAGCAATGCCTTAGCCAGGGTGGCTTGACAAGTATTTATATGAGAGTCTGTCGTGCCCCCCCATCGTCAAGAGTAAGAGCGGGAATGATAAAGGCTCTGCATTTAGCAGAGCCCAGAGAAGACTCATTATAAATAATCTGCTACTTCTTTGCTTTTTTGCCGTTAACGGCTTCTTTTAACGATTTGCCTGCGGCGAACACAGGAGCCTTTGATGCAGCAATTTGAAGAGGCTTACCAGTTTGCGGGTTGCGGCCTTTCCTCGCTTTGTTGGCGCGAACTTTGAAGGTTCCGAACCCAACGAGCTGAATCTTGCCGCCTTTGGACAGTTCTTTTTGCATACTGGCAAAGAGCGCTTCGATGGCTTCTTTGGAAGCTTTTTTGGTCAACTCAGTCTTAGCTGCAACTGAATCAACAAGTTCTGTTTTATTCATTATTTACATTCCTCCTTTATACTAGGGATTTACGTGACTTTCTTTCGATAATCCTTGTTGAAATCCTGCTTTTCATTGAGTGTGGTCAAATTTTCGATTATCGATATTATAAAATAGCGTGAAAACTTTGATGGTAATGAAGGGGTCATAATGGTAAAATATTACTGATATCAACTAATGGAATCGGAGCTATTATTGAATGTGAATGGGAGGAACCAGCCTAGCATGGATGTATTGAAGGTTGCCGCCAAGTCAAATCCGAACTCTGTTGCCGGAGCTTTGGCTGGCGTCCTTAGAGAGCATGAGACGGCTGAGCTTCAGGCGATTGGCGCGGGAGCGGTCAATCAGGCGGTCAAGTCCATTGCTATTGCAAGAAGATATGTGGCACCCCAAGGTATTGACCTGATATGCATCCCGGCGTTTACTGACCTTACCATCGATGGCGAAGAAAGAACAGCCATAAAACTTATTGTCGAACCTCGCCATAAAGAAAGTTCATTCAGACAGCTACCACTACATGAGCTGTGAGTATCTGTGGGCAAAGCAGAACCCATTGAATTCAGTTGAATAGAGGAGATATTACATTGATGAAATCAACGGGGATCGTCCGGAAAGTCGATGAGCTGGGACGTATAGTCATTCCCATCGAACTGAGGCGCACGCTGCATATTGCAGAAAAAGACGGGCTGGAAATCTTTGTGGACAAAGAGAAAATCGTTTTGCGCAAGTATGAGCCAGCCTGCGCATGTATCTTCTGCGAAAATGCCAGCGAAGTAACTGAATTTAGAGGCAAAAACGTCTGTAAAAGCTGCGCCGGGGAAATTGCCAAGAAGTAGGATTGTTGATATCGGAGCTTCTGTTCGCAGTAAAATAAACTGAGCTCGATATGGCCAGATAAAGGGGTTATTATCCAATCAAGACTGGAGCGAGGCGTTAACCTCTTGATTCGGAAAATCGACCGATGTTGCGTGACTGGAAGAGCACTATCTGCTATCTACATGGGAAAATACAAGGAAGTGACTCGACTGGTGATAACGGAAAAACTATCCGGGCAAGCTTGTAAGGGAATTTGCTATGGAGGGTTGTCAGCCGATCTGATTCTTTCAGAGCCGGGCCGCTATCTAATACAAATCTGGCGGCAAAAAGAGTTTAATTCCGCCAATTTTGAACTGGTAGCCGAACAGGAAATTGTGAGTGAGTAAAAATGACAAATTGACTGGAATAAATAAAGGAGTCCAGCCCAATCGGTAATTATGAAGGGCGTAGCGGAAAGGAAGCGATAAATGATGCGGAAAATTTGTGGCATGATCATGGTTCTTTGCCTGTTACTGGTGACTCAAATGACGGGTTATGCAACGCCCCCTGCAGTTGAGGGGTTCATGGGAGTACCTTGGGGAGCCAACCGGCAGCAGGTTGAGGCAGTGATGGTTAGACACGGATACGCCAAAATTCCCAGACCGGATTTTTGTTCTGATCCAACCTATGCGAGGAATTCGGTTTGCAGTCCGGATTTAGCGATCTATGATGGGAGTTACGCTGACGAACGAGCTGAACTACAGTATTTGTTTCTGAACAATGCTTTTTACGCCGGCCAGGCTGAAATGGCTGCTATCAATGGACCGAAGCTGACAGCATACCAGGCAGCCATATTTCCCAAGATAAAAGAGCTGTTGATTGCTAAATACGGGCAGCCAGATGAAGAATTTCAGAAACCTGCAGAAAGACAATCTACCTATTCAGCAATAATTGGCGCGCAGGCAAGAGCTTTGTGGCGTTTAAATGCCGGCGAGGCAGGCGGAGATGAAGTTGAGCTTTCCATTTACAAGCAGGAAGGCACTGGGGGCAACTGGGGTATGCTACCCGGCTATGTTAAGGTTTATTATAATAACCGGAGCCTAGAGCAAAAGCTGAAAAACAGTAACCTATAAAGTATCAGCGATAATGGTAAAACGCCAAAACGTGACGATAATTTCCGGAGGTATTGTTATGAACCGATTCTATAAGAACATCATTCTAGTTCTGGCTTATATGGTTTTGTCGAGCTCACCTGGCAATGCGGCAGTCCCTGATGGATTTGCCGGGGTGCCATGGGGAGCGACAACCATGCAAATCCAGCAAAGTATGGCCGAACGAGGTTGGAGAAGTCGGCCCAGTTCTAGTCCGAATACGATGGGGTTTGAAGGATCTTTTGCCGAGTCAAACTGCATAATTTGGTTCACTTTGGAAGGTAATTCTTTAGTTAGAGGATCTGCGTCCTTTTGCGCGCTATTTCCTAACTTGAAAACAACTGCATTGTTCTATGATAAGGCGGTAAGTCAGCTGACTGAGAAATACGGACAACCAAATGAAAAACAAGACGTATTGCCAGCGGGCGGGGCTTACGTGCGATGGAATTTCAACGATGGCGCAACATCCGATGAATACACAATTACAGCTAGGCTCGACAGCGATGGAGTTTGGACCACAAACCGGCCGGGCAAATCGATGTATTTTGATGTATACTATGAGGCTGTCAGCCTCTCAAAACGATTGAAGAAGAGTCAGATATAAGATGGTTTTAAAATGAAACGTTTACTTCGGCTCGGCATGTTACTCATCCTTGTTGCAGTTGCAGTGCAAAATCCACATTCCGTAGTTTTTGCAGCTAGCCAATGGATTACAACTGACAAAGTGTGGGATGATGGCAGGGTGCAACCGAATGAAACCTATAAATGGTCAGGTGGCCACGACAACGATGGCTATGCTTCAGGGCCAGGCGTACTGCAGTGGTATGTGGCTGGTAACCTGGATAACCGCTATGAAGGCAATATGTCGAGGGGCAAAATCAACGGTAAAGGGACCTGCGCCTTCAGTAGCGGCAACCGTTATGAAGGGGATTGGGTCGACGGGCGGCGGACCGGCAAGGGTGTATTCACCTGGATGAACGGGGACCGATACGAAGGAGATTTTGCTAACGACCAGCGCACCGGGAAAGGTGTGTTAACCTATGCCAATGGCAACCGTTATGAAGGGGACTGGGTCGATGGGCGGCGGAACGGCAAAGGAGTCTTCATCTGGAAGAACGGTGACAGGTACGAAGGCGAGTGGGCCAACGACCAGCAAAACGGACAAGGTGTTAAGACGTTTGCTGACGGTCGTCGTTGGGAAGGAATTTGGGTTAATGAGATGCAAAGTATGGGCGGGGGCGAGACCAAAAATTTCGTGTTACTATTTCTGACTATCGCCGCCATTGCTTCCTGGGTCATTAGACTAGCACTGAAAAATGGCCGGTTATCTTGGCGTTCAGTTCTGATCAGTACAGGACTATACACTGCTATTGCTTTTACCGTTGCTGCAATGTCGGGCCGTGACTCGGATTTTGTGAGTGATTTTATATTTAGCTGGAATATCAAAGGGTTTGGTTTAGACAATACGCTAGTTATCTTTTTTGCGATTGGCTTGATTGCGGCCTTTGCAACGGGCCTTTCCGCTAAAGGAGGTTTTTCAAGTGCCCGGTCTCTAGGATGTTTGCTGCTGTATGCGTTGTATGTTCTGCTTCTTTTCGTCGTATGGGGCATATGCGTGTTTGCTGCCGCTATATTTATCCTGCGCATCATGCACTGATTAGTAGTACTTCAATGACTCTAAATAGTCTATAACCGGAAGCAAAGGTGAATTGGCAGGAACTACAAGTTGTTCGCGGAAGGTTACATTAGCATGGAATTTGCTTTCTGATGCAGGAACTTTTTTTCAAAGGAGGGGATTCAAGTTAGAAAAATGACCGTCTGTATGTTATTTGCGCTTTGCATGTTATTCTTGGTGCAAATACCAGTCATGGCTGCTCCGGGACCGGACGGCTTCGCGAATGTATCTTGGGGGGCCAACCGAGACCAGGTTGATTCAGCCATGAAGGCCCAGGGATTTGTCTACAGCAGTCAAGAGGTTAGAGACGGAATTGATTGGGTGTGGTATAAAGGCAAAGTAGCTGGGATTTCCGGTGATATCTCAATGAAATTATTAAATGGCGCTTTTTACGAAGGGCAGTTTCTACTTTTGACCCAAGACGGTCAGTCCGGAGTATGGTTCGCGTTTAGAACGCTTTACAACATCATCCAGAGCAAATATGGAGCGCCATCGTCGCAAGGAGGCGATGACGACATCGGCAAGAGTCAGTGGCGCGTTTGGCGATCTCTTCAACCGCCGGATTCTTCGGATAATATCACAATATCCCTACTCTTTGCTGATTTCGTAAAACAGAAGTCTAACAGTGGGTCCATCATCATTAGTAACTGCAATCTTATTTATTCAAACGAAAGTCTTAAGCAGCACCTCGCCGTTCAGAAAAGAGACGGGCTGTAAGCAAGGTTCATTTATAAAAAAAATGAAGGCAAAAATAGGTCGTTGGAGGTCGAAGGCACAGTTTAATGAATGTCTAGCAAGGCGAATGCAAAATAGTTGGGGAGTGTTTGGATAAAATGCGGAACTTTGTTTTTTGTATGGTTCTGCTTGGCGCATTATTTTTTGCGCCGGGAACGACTCAGGCAGCCGACTTAAGCGACGGTGCGCTGGGAGTTCCATGGGGGGCTTCGCCGGCACAGGCTCGGCAAATCATGGAGCAGAACGGTTTTACCTTCTCAAATCAGATTGTTTCTTACACGGGCGCTTCCGGTACAGGGTTTACCTATAAAGACGGTTTCTATGCTTCTTATTCGTCAACAGTCGACATTTATTTTATAAACAATCAGATGTGGACTGTGACCGTCAAGCTGTTTGGAGGAAAAAAGACCGAAATTTTTCGGGACCTGAACCGTCTGTTGACGGAAAAGTATGGGCCGTTGACGAGTACTGTAAGTGGAGCTGCGGGGGATGGGAAGGCCGGCAGTGGCTACGGAACAAGATACGACTGGAAAGACGTGGTGGCTGCTGGATTGAATATTGACCTAGTCTATATTTCTGAGAGGCAGACCAGCAGTTCGTACATACCGGACTCTGTCACTGTCGATTACGTTAATCAAGGGTTGTACGATAAATTGAAGGCTCAGTCGCGGCAGAACATATAGGTGCAGGTAAACAAATGGAAGAAGTCGCGAAACGCTTGCAGGATAACGTCACGATGGATGAATTAGCACTCAATTTGAGTCCATGGGGACTTGGTTGGAGAAAACTAAATAGTTAATCATAATCAGGCATTGTGACGTCACATCCGGCTTCTAGAGATGATAATATGAAGGAGGACTGGTTGTATTGCGCCTGCTATTGAATATCCTGACCGCTCTTTGTTTGGCAACTCTTGTTACCAAAGCCTTTTTGGGGCTAAGTGGTTTTTTGTTTGGTCACAACACCTATGATACGTATATACAGGCCATAATCATTGTGCTACTTGCCGGAATACCTGTTTCGCTTAATTATGCGAATGCATTTAAGGGATTTTCCGGTGAAAAATTTTTTAACTTCTGGGTGGTCTATTTGTTTTGCGCTTTACTTCTCTGGCATTTAAGTCCGTGGATTAGTTTTCTGGGAATTATATATATAATGCAATGAGGGAATCACGAAGAAGCTACCTCAACTTTGGAGGTGACTTCTTTTTTTTAGGCGGGGGTTCTGAGATTTATGGGGAAAGGAAAGCTAAAGCGTTACTTTTTGTGCCAAGCTATCGTTTAACTTTACAGTTGGAGGGATGAGCGTGAAAACTCTGCAATGGCGCAACTTCAATCGTTTGATATTAGCGTTGGCATACATCTTAGCGGGCTTGTCAGCCTCAATGACTACCGCGGCAATACCGGATATCGACCCGTCCCGGCAGGAAGCAATGTCGTTATTTCCGAGAGAGGCCGGCTTTACTGCTTGGTATAGTGACAACGGAGGAAAAACGTTCAGGCTGGTGTTAGACAGGATTGCGTACAGGAGCGACTCAGAGGAAGTCAGCATTAGCTTCAATGGACAACTCGAAGATACTGCGGAAAACAGAGTTTTTTTCAGAATAGGATTTCGTGATGCGATGGTACTGGAAAGTTTCCCCAAAGAACTTGCGTTACCGGCTGAAGCTCAAAAACTAGTAACTCTCCGGTATCCATACGAAGCTGGTAAAACGTGGACTCAATTAATTGCTGAGTCAAAAATACTCATCGGGACTATATTGTCCAATGAAGTTGACCCGCTGGACAATCGCCAAACGATAAAGGCGCAATATCAAATGATGAGCCGTTCAAAGGACCATGTGTATTACACCGCGGCTAGGACATACAAACAGGGTTTAGGAATGGTTCGCATGGAAGTGCGGGATGGTGCAAGTGGAATTTCAACAATTACCGGGCTGGTGAAAACAATCCCTGAGTATCAATTTGTATCAGCTGAACGAGGTAAAATCTGTTTTATTGATCGGAGCAGTCTCAAGTTCGTTTCCGAACCCAACGGTCAACAGATTGCTGATGTCTGGATCAGGTGTGAATTCGATGATGCAGCCCGGAAAAGATTAATCGACTCAAGGTACGGCCAGGAAGAAATAGTGGAAGGGTTTGAGCGGCTGAGCTATGTGAAGCGGCATGTTTGGTTCAATCTTGCTGATCCAGCCTACCGGGATCAGTCGATGCTGCCCCTGCGAATGATAGCCCAAGAGATTTATTACGACAGTAGTGGTGAGGTCATCTATTCGACCTACGCTTCTACGACGTGGCGAGGCGGTAAATGGTTTACGCTGCCTGGGTTTGAATCGATAGTGCAAAAGATATTGACGATGAAGACGGAATGACAGTTAGAGGCGAAAAACAGATACTCTTGAAATCAAAAATTGAGGGGGATTCCAGATGAATCGGTTACTACTACTGCTAGTTGTCTGTTTCTCTTTGATCATTTCGTCGGTGAGCAGTCTGCGGGCGGAAGCCGCCGCGTCAATCAATGTCCTGCAGAGCGAGGGCGGCTTTGCCGGGATACCTTGGGGAGCTGGTCAGGAACAAATCGACAAAGTAATGACTGAGCAGGGGTTTAGCGATAAAAAGATTCTGAATCACGGGAATGTATTGCGCTACTGGGGCTCATACAATGGCTATTCACAATATGTGGTGCTGAGTTTGTGGAACAATCAATTTTATGAAGGCACGGCCAGCGGCATTTGCCAAGTTCGGGAGACGCTGCATGAAGGGGAGGTCCGGGAATGTTTTTCAAGGTTGGCGACGACGCTTGCCGGCCGATATGGACCGCCGACAGTCAAAGCCGGAAGTGAAGATGACAAGGCTTATTACTGGACCCAATATTCCAACCCGCCAGGAAAGGCAGAAGAAATAAATCTGATGCTGGCGATGCATCTTCCAGAGGGCGGTCTGACCGAAGGATCCGTTGAACTAAGATTGACAAACAGGCGTCTGGAAACTTCGTTCTACTATCAGAAATTGGGCAATTTATCGACCGACGATTCTCCTTATGTTTCACCCATGACGACGGGTGATCATTCAGCGTTTTCCCATCAGGCGGCTTCCGTAGTCATCGTGGAAAGAGACCAGCCGGCCATCTTTTGGCTCAAACTGATTCCCAGCCAGGCCGGACTTGAGCAGATTATGACCGCGCGACGTCAGGCTGGACTTGACAACAGTTGGTTTAAGAAGTTGTCCTATATTCTTTGCCAGGTGGCGGTATTGCCTGATCGGTTTTTCATTAATCAGCAGATTTACTTTGATGCAACGGGTGAGGCTATCGCTGACTGGAGACGGACGGACTGGGGTAATAGTGAGCAACCCGGCGCGATTGTCGCCGATCTGGCACAGACTGTCCTTCCAGAGTATTTTAAAATCAAAACACATAACCTGCCTTCTGGCTTTGCCGGTATTCCATGGGGATCATCCCCTGAAGCAATTCCCGGTGCGATGCAGGACGAGACCTTGGCCAAAGTGCTGCGAATCTATATGGCCTACACCGATGTTTCGCCGCTGCTTGGCGATGTGCCGCAAGTGAAGGAAGACTGGTTGGTGTTTCACCGGGAGTGGGGCTTGCAGCGCGGCGTGATCAATTTTGATGGACGCTACTATGAGAAGGTGCTTCGGCGTTTAACAGATTCCCTCGGAAATCCGCGGTGGGAACGGGGGCAGGAGCTCTATTGGGATTTGGCTGATGATCTGCGAATCGGGATTGACATCATCCCGGCCTTTGGCAAGTTGCATGGGTCGCTGCATGTGCAAAACATGAAATTTGCGCCTTATGAGAAAGAGTTATTTAGGCATCTGAAAGACTAAAGCAGAAATCAGGAGGGAAGAAAAAATATAAATTCAAATTTTCAAGAAAGCGGGAAAATTAATTGTATTGCCGAAGGGTTTAAAGTAAAAGGAAGAAACAGGAAAACTCTTCACCATTATAACCGCAATCAATTTCTGAGGCCGCAAGTGACTGAAGAGGAGAACGTTGGATGAAATATCTTTTTGAATTGATAGAAGACACCAATGGAGCTTGTTTTATTTGCTATATTGTGCTGGTTTTTGGCGGTGCTGTGTTTTCAGTTGTGGCCGATGGGGTAACAGGGATTGTCGCTGTTGCTGGCTTGGGAGTTCTGGTCGGGACACTGGCATCGCGCAGGTCGCGCTTGCGATTTCACGCCTATCAAGCAGTTTTGATCTATGAAGTCGGCGCTTTAGCCATGATTCTGGTATTTTTGAGTGCTCGTTCAAACGCAGCTGGTATTGCAGGTGCAGGCGCATTTGTGCTGATGGGGCAGACGATGATTATTACAGGTGTGCTGATAATAGCGATTGGCGCTATTTGTATTTATACAGCTGAAAACGCCGGGAACGGAAAAGATGTCCGTTTGCCGGCTATTAGTTCGTTAGCGTTGTGGATGGCCGAGATCTTTTGGGATAATTAATTGAAAGCTCCTTTTTTACATTACGTGGGGTATACACGCGATTCTTTATGGAATCGGTCTCCTGATTATTCTGATGGGCTGAGAAATCTTGACCGCGGGGAAGCGAAAATTTGTAAATTCAAATTTTCAAGAAAACAGGAAAATGGATTGTGTTGACGAAGGTTTTAATATAAAAGTAAATAACAGGAAAAAATCTTACATCTAAGCAGGGAATTTGGAAGGGGTTGTAAACTAATGAACAAGGGCGAAGCAAAGAAATCTAACAACTCAGAAACCATTTCGACAGAAAAGATGGACCGGCGTGATTTTTTCGTAACTGCGGGAAAGGTGATTATCCCAACTCTAGGCATTATAGGCTTAAGTTTGGCTATTGGTGGTAAGGTGCAGGCGGCTACTTGCTCAGGCAATTGCACGGGGTCCTGTACCGGTTGCAAAGGCGGTTGCTGGAGTTGCGTTGGTACGTGCCAAGAAACTTGCGAGGGAATTAGTAAAGGTATGGTTAAAAGCACCTCGCTTTAATTGATTCTGCGGAGGGATGAGCTTGGAAAACCTCGAAAACGTCGCGATCGGTGAACCGGAATCCTCTTGGCAGTCGGGACGCGCGAAGACCATTACCCTTATTGTCACTGAGGCTTGTCAGTTGCGATGCGGCTACTGCTATATAGTCGGCAAAAACGAAACCAATAAAATGACGTTCACCGTGGCGAAGGCAGCGGTAGATTATATTTTGCGTAACCGGAAACTCTTTGATGAACCATCGGTGATTTGGGATTTCATCGGCGGCGAGCCGTTGCTTGAAATCGATCTGATTGATAAAATATGCGACTACATCAAACGACAGATGTATGAACTCGATCACCCTTGGTTTAATAG
>Ga0118677_10008518_pt1 | contig 16409 bp, 21 predicted proteins | sample AliMusrvi5mmetaG_FD_86154 | JGI IMG/M metagenome (GOLD analysis project Ga0118677, IMG submission 86154) | reverse complement strand
GTTAACTATATACTAACACATAAAACCATTAATTAAATAAAGGTGACCCTTAAATTGTCGGGTGACCACGAAGGGTAATAAATCCACTCCGTCAGGGAGTGGATTGAATGGCAGGAACAAGCAAAACAAAGGGCTTTTCCCTGATTTTTGCTCTGGGATCAGCTAGGAAATAGAAGGGGAAATCGAAGGGCAATCAACCGAGCGGGAGCTCGGTGTCGGGATCAAAATAAGAGGGCAAGGCTGTATTGAGGCGAAGATTTCGAACGAAAAACTTTAAGTAATTTGGCGATACATCTTCTTCCAGTCAATGGCTTCCCTTTCCCAATTCTTGTAGTTGATGACCGCTCTCGCCTGCTCTTCTCCGGAATCCAACTGGAGTTTCGCCTTCCTATGGAATGCGTCGGCCAGTTCCTTTATGTGCTTCGATTTCACCGGTTCCTTGAGAAAATCAAGGACCTGCAGGTAACGGTCAAAGCTGTTCCAAGGCATCCGTTTGGTTTCTCGTGCGTCTGCGTCCCCTTCCTGCCTCAGTCTGGCGAGTACATCAAGCTGACCGACCAGTAATTCGATATTGGTGCCAAGACTCTCAAGTGACTGTTTGTCATCAAGGGCGATCATAAGACGATGCTTCGATATTTCCCCCATCCGCTCGGATTTCACATCATAAAACCCCTTGGCTCCATGAAACAGGTTCAGTGGCACGACCGGCATGAAACAGGGCTTGTCGGTCATCCCCTCAGCCAGAAGGAATCGCTCGAAGCCGATGAGTGATCGCCAGATTGCGAAAAGCCGTCCTGCGGCCACCACATCGGGAGGCCTCGACTTCTTCAACACTTCCCATTTTTTCACAAATGCCCCCAGCATCTCCCGCATGGCCTTCTTCTTTGCCTTGTTGGGTTCCTGCGTACATTCAGCAACCAAAGTATCGGCAAATGTATCTGAGCCTCCCACATCAAGGAATTCGCCCCCACCTCCAAACATTAGAGAAGTCAGGGGGAATTGCTTCAGCACCTCTTGGGACTCTTTGACCACATCGTCGTTCCGGCGGGCGAATTCGTGCCGGTAATACACAGGCATGAGTACCGCCCTTATGACATCGTCATCCATTTTCCTCTGGCTCAAACCTTTTTTGCTCATGTGGTATCTCCTTCTTCGTCATGGCATCGCATAATGTGTCTTGTGAAAACACTGATTCTTAGAATATCCTTTCGCGCAGGTAAATCAAGGAGGCCCTCAATGTCCGCAGAACTGTCCATCCGTGATCTCGCAACGGCCCTGCTGTGGGGCCGTGTTGCCACCTTTGAATCTCTGGCCGCTTATCTGGGGCTGGATGTCAGCGACAAGAAGAAGCTGGCCAAACTCATAAAGGAGTGCATCCGAACCCTTCCTGACATCGAGAAGAGGTTCCAATCAAACGAGGGCTGTTATGTAGTTGGAGGCAGGCGTTTCCCGCAAATGAACCCCTATGATGATGGCACACTCCTCAATCACATATGGGACTGCACGAAGTCAGGCGAGTGGCTCCGTCAGGGCGCCATGCTTCTCCACATGAATTTCCACATGATATCCAAAGACAAGTCTGCCATTCAAGAGGCCATCGATATTGTCGCCGACCCGTTTCACCCCAAGAATCAGGGCCGATCTATCTTGTGCCAGATGCGCGATCATGATGGATTTACCTGTTATCATCTGGAGTTCTCCATCCCGGAAACCATCATGGAGCTTTGCGAGGAGGTATGGGGACGTCTGCCGAGATCGCACCCCCCAGCTTACCGTAGCACCCCGGTAACGGGCGAAGAGCCGATGCCCGACACTCGGAATGCATAGCGATAAGCCTGCCGACAGGGGATTTCAGGCGAGCTGGTGAAGTGTCCGTAACCTTCAGGAAGCCAAAAACTGCACATTTCCCCCTTTTCTCAAGGGGTGGGGCTGTTTCCGTTGGCCTATTTTATGATTTCACCCCCATTTTCCTCACCAACCATCCCCAACTCGGTATAATCACCCAGTCGGCCAGTAATCCCCGCGACAAGGGTGTGTTAGCCGATACATGGAAAAGCCAAGTGCGTGAATTTGGGGGGCTGACGCCGTGTCAATATCGCGGCATGATCCGAAGTAGTCCGATTGTAGAAGGATTCCTTGTACGACGGACGAAGGGTATGAACATGGATATGATGGGGCACGACACCAATGGGACAATGGCAGAGCCGATAGACGAGGATATCCTCGATTCGACGGCCCAGGAACCGATCTCCATCCCCCCGGACCTTGCCGCCAAGTACATCGAGGTTGCGAGGTTTGTAGCATCCGTTCCCGAGAAAGATGCCATCGCCATGTTCGTTCCCGCCGAGGACGACCCGAGGCTGGACGAGCTTCGACGCTTCCTATCATTCATTTCTAAAGGCTGGAACGCGAACACACCTTTCTACTTTTTCCCAAAAATGCGTGAAGAAATTCGCAATATCCACTTGCACCATAATGAGGACGGTACTTTTCCGGATGTCCTGTTCGGTCGCCCTACCTCCTACAGGTCGCCCATCGGCTATAACCTCCGGCCAAAGATGTTCTTCTGCGACTACACCTCGTGTGGACAAGGGAAACACGGTGGTTTTCCCTCCCTCCGTCGGCAGATGGGAAAGTTGTTACTGCTGAACGCGCTTGGCTGGGATGTTTACGGCTGCCCAAACCCCATTCTCTTCAGATGTCGCATCCAGAGGGCCATCCCGTGGATTGTCAACCTCGTGGCGGAATCCGACGAGGCCACGCTCGAAGAACAGGAAGAATCCGTCCGAAAGATGGCGGGGGCAGTCGGTGCAGTCGTATTCTCAGGAAGACGGAGCCTCCACCAATATTTCCGTCTCGCCGCCCCCATTAGGAATCCCCATGTTGTAACTCCTGAGCAACTTGACGATTTCATGCCTCCTGAGTCTCAAACAGGGGGTAGGACTTGGACAAGATGGCACTTGGTAATGACCTTGAAGCGAACAAAGCGATTGCTTCCGATGCCCGTCGATTCATTTAGGTATGCCGCCGACCTTCTGAGGGGACTTATTCTTGAACGATCCGGAATCCAGTTGTGCCCTTCCACCCTTTTCAACTTCTCTTGTTTGGCTCGTGTTCCTGGGTTCGTCCATACCGGGTCTGGGGAGAGGGCTAGGTTGCTCTCAGTGAACCAGAACGCCGTCTGGCACACCAACTCCTTGAGTGAACCCGATGATGTCCGGTATTCACCGTACTGGAGGCAGGAACTTGGAATTCCCGTCGAAGAGGTGTTCCCGCCGAAACACAGGAAGTGCTCGGTATCTCCGCCCTCCCTCCATAATCTTGAGTGTCAGGATTCCGAGGGGATTCCACCTGCCGATGAGGGAACACTGACATTACCCATGAGCCATCTCCCGCCTTCTGTTCAAAAAGGGTCTCTCCCCGCAATCCCCACACACAATATAAGGGCCACACGACCTGAGCCCAAAAGGTCATTTTTGGACGATTTTGATGAATTTGCGTCACTCCGGACAAAAGGAATTCCTCAGAGGGGGCACAGACGATCCCTTCATAGGGTTATAGTGAATATCGCCCAGTTACGAGGATGGGTAACATTTGGGAATGAAACCGACAAACGAGGAGTAAACCCTCCCATCGATGTCACTCGGGTGAAGGCAGAATGGCGAAGGATACTGTCTTTGGCCCCACAGAACATTGGTTGTTCCATCGAGGAAGGGGTGGCCGAAATCGAAGGGTTTGTGCATGTATGGCAACAGTCGGCAGGCAAATATTTCAAGCATCACCTCCCAGAATGTACAAAACTGCCAGACATCGACAGGCAAATGAAAAAGCGCTTAAGGGATCATCTTGCGGGCCTGGTAGATGAAACATTCCTTGGGGGGACGATCCTTCCCGAATCCAAACGACGATCTGTGGTTACAGGGATGACCAATATCGCCTCCAAAGTGCTCTGGCCACTGCTCCGTGAATGTCCACGCCAATGTATCCAAGGGCGCCTAAACCTCTCCGCCAAGAAAATGAAGGCACTCTGTCCCCGAAGGCAGTTCGGCCCAGTGAGGGATTGCATGTATCGTCTTGGCATCATTCGCCAGACCAAAAGGGCCTGCCATGCCGCAGGATTGACCCGAACCTATTTTGTCAACATCCCCCTTATTATCTGGTTGATGGGGTTCAGGAAGACGGATTTGGTCTGGGAACGCCACGTTCCCCCACGTGCCGCCGAAGATTCGGGGCTATGCCTGATACCTGACGACAAGGGGATTTAGGTACGTGGCCCGCCGTAGCGGGGAGATCGTTGGCCACATGGTCTTCCCAAGATTGCCTCAAACTGCTGGATTTTGACGAAATGACACCTAAATCCAAAGCATGGGCCGATTACAATCGATTGTAATCGGGATCAGAGATACCTCAAAATGCAGACCGCTCCATCGGAAATGCTTTTTCACAAGATCACCGTTTCGGAAATACAGAATGTGCTGTCTGTCGGCATTGATATACGCAACTGTTGCGTGTTGGAAATCGAAAGGGCTACCGGGATCAAGTTGAGATGTCATGAGCGTGAGCTGTCCGACACCGAGGATTGCGCAGAACAAGTAGCCAAAATCAAGGCATGGGATCGCGTCAACGCTTGGACGGCAGCGGATGGGGCGATGTGGAACTGATGGGTTGCCCAGGCGCTTGATTCTTAGCCAGCAAGGCCATCGCCTCATCATGTACCCGCACCTCCTCCAAGTATGCCTCCACGCCCTGCCAGGTGTCCCCGTCGAACTCCGGATCGTCCCAGTTGCCCGTGTAGCCTGCCGATATGCCGACCATCTTCCCAAGGAACAGGTCCTTCTCCCGCTTGGACCGGTTGTGGATGCAGTCAAGGAAGGTGTATATGCGGTTCACGACCACCTTGTTGAACGCTTTCATGTCGTCGTCTGACAGTTTTCCCTGCTGGTGGTAGCGTTCCAGGATCGTGTTCCGGATGCAGTTGATCGCCATTGCCTTCGCAATCATCTTCGTATCAACAGTCATACGCAGCGTTCGTCGTTTTCCCATACGTCTCCTTTTGCGGGTCGCCGCATTGGCGGCCAAAGTGTCATGTGAGGAATCCGCCCCATGGGCAGGATCACGATCTCCATACTACACCTCACCATCCCCAAATCCATTCCCATTCTTGTCAACGGCGGAGGACGGGGCAATGTGGAACAGGCAACAATATTCCTCAAATCTCGACCAGGATGTCACCGGCGCCTTTTCCCCGCTTTGCGTTTCAAATCCCCGAGTACCCTTTGGAACCCATCTAGCATCGATCGGATATGCTCCAGTTCCGATGCCCCCAGTTCCGATTCCGGGTCCGGTTCCCCACCCAGTGTAGTGGTGATGGCATTGTGGATCGCCAAGTACTCGGTTTGGCCGACCATGTCGGGGTCCTGGAACAGGTCGCCCCATTTGATGTGTTTTTTCATATAGATTGCGCCCCTTTCAGTAAACTCTCCATCAAAAGCGGGTATCGTAATCCATCACACTCCCGCCGACCGAACTGATTTGTCGTGCCACCTGACGGAGTCAACAAACCCCTCAACACCAAGAACAACAGGCTCATTTTCAGCCTCCTTCCTCTCGACGCCACTTAGGCGGCACCCATAACGGCTTCGGCCCCAAATATGCTTCCTCCGGAATTCCACTTGGCCATGATGGGGTCAAACCGAAGGGACAATCCTCTGACATATTGATGTCGTCCCAAGAATTCATATCCCATTCTGCCCATAGCCTTCTGGTGATCTGATTTTCTAACTTAAACCGCTCATCATAAGTTGGCTTGACCCGCTTGAATTCCTTCAAGACCTGCCGATTAAGCTCTTCACGAAAATTGCGACGCAACTTCACATACTGGACCTTCCGCTTCTCATGCAACAGATAAGCCGCCCGATCCGCAGGAGTCAGTGTCTTCAACCACGCCCTCTTTTCGGCCGACAACCTAGACTTCGCCTCCCATTCAGACGAATTGGCTGAACCCCAAAGTATCAACCCAAGGATGATCTTCAATGCGAACATCACCCCTATAGCCAGCCCACCAAATAATGCATATACCCAGATCATTTGACGCCTCCTTGTCCATTGTCCGATGCCGTTTCAATCTCCGTGTTGGTACCCGCATCTTCAGTCAACGCGCGCAACCTGTCATAATCGATGATGCCCAGGTTGGCTGCATTAACCAGGAACTCGTTGAGCAGCCGCTTCTCCTGCCTGGCACCGCCCATGCGGTAGCCCACCGCATATGCGACGGCAATAACGGCGATAGTGGTCATGGCCAGTCGGCATTTTCGGCATTGGCTGGTGGCTGTTTTAGATTCTTTGGCATCCTTCATGTCGATCCTCACTCTTGGCGATCCGCGTCGCCTCCTCCTGTCATCGATGGCCCAGTGCTTGGCGGCAGTGAATAGTCACGAGCTTAAGTGCATGTAATGCCACTAAATAAAACCGAAGAAAAAGCCCTCGTGTCGTGGAATCATTGATTAGGAGGCTCAAACTATGGATATGAAACAAACGGATAATGGTGAGAACATTGCAAGGATTTGTCAGCTTGACCGGCAGAAAGATTCTCCGGCCATGTTCCCGTTGACCTTCGCGGATGCTGTTTATTGGTTTTGCCTCTCGCAGGAGGCATTCAGGTCGGAATTGTCCCAGATCGCCGGTGGGGGCAATTCCTAGGTTATGACGAGGTGCGCGATCGTGGGGCGCACCGGGCTTGCACGCGAGGCTTGTGACGGCGGTAGTCCCGTTGGCGGGACTTTATCCCACCATTTCGTCATCCGATACCTTGTGACTTAGCGATTTTGAACTCAGTTCAATATTGGGTTCCACCAACATCGCTTCCTCGGCGGCGACGGTACGACCCCATCCGAATGTTGTTCGGGACGTCAGTCCAGTTTTGCGGCTTCGATGGCCTTTTGCCACGAGCCGAATTCCTTTCTCGCCGTATCATACAGGGCCGAGTCCCTGTACTGTCCCTTACAGATTTTTCGGGATGTGACTGGCAATCCGGCGGCATGCCTGCGTCTGATTTCCGCGATGACGGCATCCCCGGATGCGTACCTCCTCCTCCGTTTCATCAGGGTTGCGTAATCCACACCGGCTTGCTCTACAGCCGTCTTCCAGTGTGTAAAAAACTGCAGTGCCTTGGCCACCAGCGCCCGGTCGGCATGTTGCCCTTTGTATAAACAGTTACATGAGAGCGGCAGGTCTTTATCATGCCGTCGGCGTATGCCGGCGAGGACAGCTTCCTTGGTCGGATACTTACTCCCGTAGCGTTTGACCTCTACATCCTGGACGCCCGCGCTTTCGACCGCTGTGGCCCAGTTCTTGAAGAGCGTCAAGCCGCTGTCATAGAGGGGGCCATCTGCTGCAGGCCCTTTTCTTATCCATTTGACGCCCAGTGACTGCCCAAGACCGTGACGACGCTTGAAGGTTGGTGAAAGTTCCTCCGCGCTCTTGTACCTGGGAGTCTTGGGCGATATCTTGCCGAAATCGAAACCGGCCTCGTGAAGGGCCGCACGCCAACTTCCGAACAGGCGTCGCGCCTTGTTCCACAGCGGCAAGTCGCGATCCGGGCCATGCGTCACGGCACCCTCGTGCAGCAATTTGTCCTGAAGCCTCCTGCGGCAAATGCCGTTGATGACGTCCCCTTCCGTCCTGTACAGCCGTTTCGACCTCGGCGTCTTCCGTATCTTGTCGGGATCAAGGCCGCAGGCCCTTAGCATTTCGTCATAACCTTTGAACAACCGGGGTACGGCCGCCGTTAATGTAGCATCGTACTCGCTCATCGCTTTCCTGTGCACCTTACCACCCCGGAGATACCGGCTGACGACCGCCTTGATGACCGATTGTCTCGTCCAGTTCTTTGGTGCTGCCTGCTTTCGTACAGTCTTTGGGTCGACCCCAACCGCCTGCAATGCCATGTCCCATTTCCTGAAGAATTTCACAGCATGTAAATGGGTAGCCGGCTCGACAGTGTGCATGTAACTTGAATTAAGCGATATGCCGCTTCGGTACAGTTCGTTTAACCGATCGAGAACATACTCGGGGGTCCAGTCGGGTTCCCAGTGCGGGATAATCAACGGGATAATCATACGCCTGGTGCGGCGCACATTCGCATTGAAGGCCGGACTTGACGATTCAGCACCTCTGTACACGGTCTTATACTCCATCAACGACATGCCGTGACTTTGGCGAAGATGGTGCTCTATCAGCTTTAATTTCCTGCCGCAGATTCGGCATGCCACGTATAGGGGAAGCTTCACTTTGATCTCTGAGTAATCAACTCCTGCCGCCTGTAGGGCCTGCTTCCAACCCCAGAACGGCTTGATCCTGTAGACCTCCAGCAGCAGATGGGGGTGGCTTTCACGCACGGCGGAAATGTTGAGGGGCTTTCCCTGGTGGTGCAGGTGCCTGATCTGCTCCACGATCTTTCGCTGCGGGGATGTTAGCTTGATGCTCATTGTTGGAAGGTACGGGAAGGCTCCATAGTCAGTTCGTTTATGGGCGTTTCATCGAGCCATGTCAAGAAAAGGGGCTGAAAAGGGGGATGGCAATGAAAAAGGATCGCGGGGTGCCACATGCTTGCCGTCTGGAATCCACCTGCCTTCCCTAAAAACCCCAGCCTACGTACCCACTTCCCCCGCCAAGCCAAGCTGTCCGATCCAAACCCCGCCCGAACCCGTCTCCCTGAAAAAGAGGTAGCAAGGCCCCGTTTTTTGGATTCTGCAAAGGGACTGTCGCGGTACGACTTGACCTACCGGCGGTATAATGGGTTTGGTGACTGGAAGCATCCACGTCCTTCCAAAGTTTCCAGTCAGACTGAAAAGTTCATTCCAACTCCCAATGCCGGCACCAATGCCCCCAAGCCTGCTGGTCATCTCGGTGGAGCCGGGCTTTTTACTTAAAAGTAAAAGTCGCAATGCTGCCTCACGAGCTTTCTGGGGATAATCAGTGGAGCAGTTTGTCAGTGGGATGGAAGGCCCCAGAAGTCGGACAGTGTCGATCACCAGGGCACAGTGTCGGATCAGTGTTAAGCCTGTCGTCGGACATTGGCTCTGACGGCCTGTTTGACGCCTCCGCTGTATAATGCTTTTGCGGGTCGAAAATAGCCCGCACAGGAGGCAATATGCAGGCAGATCAGGAAAGCAGGAGGGGGATGGCGGCGAACTCTGGGTCGAAAAGCAGCGATGGCACGATAGTAATGGACCCCAGAAGGCTCAAACGGCTGGCGGACGTATCAAGTGATGGGCCTTCGAGGCTGGCGGTTTTTCGGAGGGCTTACGCAAGCGTGTCGCTGCGGGCGTCGGTAACCCTACTTGAATCAGGCGAGCATCGTTCCTCGGCAACCTCTTTTCAATACCAGGTATTCTCTTCTAGTGGGGATGCTAAGCGATGAGGCGTACCACCACTATGGGGGTATCATTCTACTCCGACTAAGCCGGGTAGGTTTATAGGGTTATACCCCATAGAGAACATGTTCCCAGTGGCCCACAGTATCCTTATAGGAAGGATATTGCGAACCGCATGAAGAAGACTCTCATTGTGACACTTGTTACCATGGTCGCCATGGCAACACCCCTGACGACGGCCGCAACTAATACGGCGACAGTCGCTCTGGGATCCACCGCCCATTTCATCACCTTGGCTGGAGCGGGTATAACCTTCTCAGGCTCATCCAATTCAACCACCATCAACGGGGATATCGGCACGTATCCAACGACCACCATCACGGGACTTGGCAATGTGCTCCTCAATGGGGTGAATCATGCCGGGGATGCCATTACGCAGACAGGCAAGGTCGACCTGGTCACCGCTTATAACGATGCCGTTGGTCGTCCAGCGGATGTGACTTACCCCGCAGCCGCTGATCTCGGGGGGCTAACGCTGACGCCTGGCGTGCACCGTGACTCCAGTTCATTTGCAATCACAGGGACCCTGACGCTCGACGCCCAGGGCAATCCGGATGCCGTCTGGATTTTCCAGGTCGGCTCCACTCTGATCACGGCCTCTGCCAGCGTCGTATCCTTAACCAACGGAGCCCAGGCCCGCAACGTATTTTGGCAGGTTGGCTCTTCAGCAACACTTGGAACCTACTCCATCTTCCGGGGATCCATCCTGGCCCTGACGGACATTACAATGACCACCGGCTCCATGATTGAAGGCCGAACTTTGGCAAGGAATGGAGCGGTTACCTTCGATCAGCAAATCGGCAGCCTACCCTTGCCGGAGGCTCCCCGATTTACCAAAATCTACAAAACACTGCCAGACTCCATGACTGTCGTGCTCGATACCACGCCGTACTTTCTCCTGACACTGGAAGCCTGCCCGGATTTGCTCCTGACAAATTGGGCATTCATTGCCTCGGACACCCCGACGGAAACCTCCTGGACGAACACCGACTTCACCGCAACTTCAGCCGTGACTCAGCGTTTCTACCGCGCGACCCTCACCCCTTAGACGATGACCAATTGAACATCGCATTTAACGATCCCCACCGCGACGGCGTAACGGGTAGGATATTCCGGGATTTGGGAGAGCCGAGCCACCTGTAATCACCGATTCAATGCTACGTGCGTACGAATTCCAGCAAGGGCTTATAGTTTTGCTCATCGGCTGCATGAAGAGCGGTGATGTATCTTTGTCGGGCAGTGCCGCCTTGTGACAAGTTCGCACTTCCCCATGTAAACTTTGGACAATTGAGGACATTTTCAAGTAGCAGATCGGTCATCAGCCGTGCATGGCGACCATTCCCGTTTGGGAACGGATGAATCAACACCAGCCGGTGGTGAAAACGGACAGCCAATTGATCAGGCGATTCCTCGCGCAGATCCAGCCACAAGCGCACATCATCACATAGATTTTTCAGGTTCATCGGAACCTGATGCCATGGCCCACCAATATTCTTGTCACTTTGCCGAAATTGTCCTGCCCATCGCCAAACATTGCCAAACATCCGCCGGTGAAGTTCCGTGACGAATTTCTCATTCAGGATATCCGCAGATTTGGCCCGATCCAGCCATGCCAATGCTTCAACAATATTGTCCTGTTCCCAGCGATCCAGTTCACTTCGTTTCGTTATGTGCGTAAGAATCAGACCGGCTGCCTCATCAGGATCAATGGGAGTAGCCCCTTGCGGATATTCGAACTCCATCATGATTCACTCCATAGATTTGAAGGCAAGGTCTCGATGAGTTCGTCTATCATTTCAGTCAGAATTTTTTCATTTTCCCTCGTGCTGAGCCCCTGCTCTTCCAGTTTCATAGTCTGCGAAGCTTGGGCGAGACGTTTGGTTGCAAGTTTTTGCGCCTGTTTGCGGAGGATGGCTTCCAGACTTGAGCGTGGCACAAAACCACAGACGAAAACACAATCAAGGCTTTCCGCAAAGCGTCGCATGGTCTTGATCGTCACCGACCCCGACAGTTCATCCTTTTCAATACGCGCCACGGCTTGCTGGGCAATGCCGAGCCTGCCGGCCAGTTGCTTGGCGGTCATCCCCAGTGCATCGCGTATGGCTCGAATCCATCCTTTCGGGGGTGGGCTGACGCCGCGCAGAGAAGCGAGCTGTTGGAGCGAGGCCTCGAGTTGTTCTCTAATGAGTTTTTTCCTATTCATAACAGGCTTCTTCAATTGTTGGGTCCGTAATTTGACTACTAACGTAAGTACAACATATATATTGTATTATCGTCAATTAAAAACAATACATAAATTGTACTGAGTTAAATGCTACACAATACATTTATTGTATTGCATCTTTTGCACTGCCCATGTGTTCTGTGCCGATTGGATGATATTTCCCGGTATTGGCCACAGGATTGCGTTTTTATGCACTTTGCTATGGAATTGTTAAACCCATTTCTTGAGAATTAAGGAAAATGGAAAACGTCGGGTTTGAGCCATCTTGAAGTGCAGACTGAAATTTGCCGATCATAAAAGGCCACCATTGAACTGTAAGACACAAAACTCACAGGGGAAATGCTGCAAAGTTTCCAGGCGCCCGGAAAGTTTGCTACGAGGTGCCACGTTATGCACTTAATGATCGAAAATAGGGCCATAATGCGACCCAATCCGGAAAAATATGACCCAATATTGGGTCACTATCACCCGAAATGGTGCTAGAACTGGGTCGCTAAATTCCTATCTGGGTCACTTTTGGTTGAAGGCGACCGAATAGTGCAAACATCGGCTCCCCTGGGGACAAAAGACGCAGTGGTATATGGTAGGGGAGTGGGATTGGACGCCAGCCATGGCTGCACAGTGTCGACCGCCAGGAGCACAGTGTCGATCAGTGTCGACGACGGCCACTCAGTATTCGTCGGGCAATAAAAAAGTTGTGACGCTTCTATCACTTTCAGTGATGATCCAGAGGCGCTCACCCTTGTTCGTCCGGTAGGCGCTGAGGATTCTGTCACCCGATTCCAGCGACTCGTCATTGAGCGCCCAGTCGTCGGTGCAAACTTCGCCCCAGTCGCCGACGGCGTGACGGAGGATAAAAATCAGGGGCGATTGTTCGGCTGCCTGCAATGCTGCGAGGGCACCTCTGGTGGCGACGATCTCGCCAAGAGCGAACGGCTTAAATATTCGAGTCGCGCTCATGGAATAAACCGTCAAATAAGATCATGACTCTGCCTCGACGTATTCGCCTTGAGGCAGCGAAGCGGTCATGGCTCTCGGGTTCCGTTTCAAGGTCGAAGCCAGCCGCTCCATGGCGGTCACCCCGGCGATGGACTGCTCGGGGCTCACGTCGGCATAAACTTGGGTTGTGCCGATTGATGCGTGGCCCAATTGCTTTTGAACAAGCCGGAGCGAGTTGGTCGCCTCATAAAGAAGGGTAGCGTTCGTGTGCCGCGCATCATGGAGCCGATGGTTGGGGCAGTATTTTTTCCAGCGCTTGTAAATGCCACTGGGATAATACTTGGGGCTCCGTTCCGTCTTCAGGAAATAGGATTCCTCGTCGGCGATCTCTCCCCGCTCCGCCTTCCAGCGAAGATACCAGGCAACATTCTTCTTGTAGTCCTTTGGGATGTGGACATGCCGCATTTTACCGCCTTTACCAGAGCGGACGGTGACATGACTGTTTCCCCCGAAGATGCGGAAATCTACGCATTTCAACGCGCATACCTCAAATCTCCTCAGCCCGGTAAAAAGGAATGTGTTGATGATCATCCAGTCCCGAATGGGTTGTGAACGCCCCCGTGCCTCGCCGATGGCCTTGAGTTCGTCAGCCCGTACCAGCAGAGCCGCAAGTTCCTCCCGGTTCAGATATTTCTCCGGGGTAATCTTCCAGTCACCAGTTCTCATGTGGTCCTCCTTATGCAGCCTGTGTTGCTTTGCCATCAGCCAGTTCCATGGCCTTGGCTGTTGCCACCCGTCCACGTGGCCCCTTCCTGACATAGCCCTTGCGCAGCAGGAATGGCTCGGTCGCCTGAGCAAGGGTCTCCTCACTCTCACCGGTGCACGCTGCCAAAGTTGAGAGCCCCAGAGGTTCCCCAGCCTCAACCAATGCCGACAAATAGGACATGTCCACCTTTGTGAGGCCATCGGGATTGATCTCTTTAAGATCAAAAGCTTCTTTGATCGCCGTGGCGTCGGGCTCCGACCCTGTGCCGCCGCAGTATTCGTAAAGCCAGCGCAGGTTGGCGATGGCAGTGCGGGCGGTTGAACGGGAGCGTCGGGCGACCTCCATGGCGATTTCCGGGGTGATGGCGAAGTCCATTTTAGCGGAGGCGTCGAGGATGATATGCCTTAGCTCTTCATCGGAATATGGCTCCAGAGTCAAGCATTGTACGAACCTGGAGCGGAGCGGGTCGGATACCAGTCCGCTCAACGTGGTCGCCCCCACGCAGGTGAACTGTGGCAACTGGAGCATTGTGGAGGTGGGCTGCTTCTTGCCTAGCCCGAGCCCCTTGAGCATGTCGTCGTATCCCGCCTGCGTGACAGAGATGCGCCCGTCCTCAAGTGCTCCGTAAAGTATTTCCTCTACGCCCCGGGGTAGGCCATGGATCTCGTCGATGAAAAGCACATCGTTTTCCTTGAGGCGGGACAGGTGCTTGACCATCTGCTCGGGGGCCTGCAGGTTGGATGCTATAATCTCAACCAGCCTGCTCCCCATTTCCTGTGCAATGATCCGTGACAGTGTGGTCTTTCCCAGGCCGGGAGGGCCCGACAGGAGAACATGTGGCACGCAGGTACCTTTGCGCTTAGCCGATTGGACAAGAATTTGGAGCACGCGCTTGGGTTTGGACTGGCCTGTAAATGAATCGAATCCGGTCGGACGCATGGTGTCGTTCTTCATAGCAATCCCGCTTTCTGCTTCTTGCGAATTTCGATTTCAAGGGTCGCGATCCGTTTCCGCAGCGAGCGGACTTCATCTTCCCGAACACGCCATATCTGCTCGAATGCCTCCCGTACTTGCCAGACGGCGACATCATGGAAATCCAATTCATCGCTGTGGCGAGTGGCCAAGGTCTTGATCTGCAACTTCTTCTCTGCGACCATCGCAAATAGGTTTTCTTTGTTCATTTGACCATCCTTGATTATTACGGTCCGCACCCGCAGGAAAATGCCTGCTCGCTGCACTTGGGACACCGCTCGATGTCGCAACCGGGCACATGAAGTTGTCCCTTCAAAACTGCGCAGTCCGGACAGGTCTTGTCCATGCCGACCCAGATGCCACCCTCCGATCCATAGGGAATGCGGGACATGTCTTTCCCATTAATCTTGTAGGTGCGTACCTTCTGGGCTTCATTGGCTTTGGCGATCCATCCTTTGATGACCTCCCTGCCGTTCAATAACTCTGTTTTCTTGCTGGCCATTAGTGTTATCGTTTTTCCTTAACGTTTTCGATCCCTGTCGTCATTCCGTCACCGCCGAACTCGGTCAACGTAACCGGGGGTCTGGCACGGTCGCGCAACGACTGCAAACCCTGACCGTCCTACCCGTATCCTTGACCTTCCGCGCCCGACAACAGCGGAAGCACAAGGCTTTTCCGCAAACGTAGCACGCATCGATGTTGTCTTTTGATGGGTGCGTGCTGTTGCAACCCGCGCACTTAAACTGCTCCGACATATAGCCTCCTTGGTTTTCTTTCCATTCGTTTTTCACTGATAGTATTCACTCTCCGGTGTGCAAACGGCGCAAGTTAATTAGTGCGAAAAAGGCATTAAAAGTGATCGTGGTCCAGTGGATTCGGGAGTTGGCCTATACATCACCGGTGTCAACGCCAGGCGAGTCAGCGCAAAGAGAAGGGGGGAGTGAACGACATTGGGGCGATGCCCGGTGACAGAGGATGGCTTGAAGCATCGCAACTGCTCCCGTCCCTCTCGACCATCCGGCGCTGGTACCATTCGACGAGCAACTCCCTCAATTTTGGGGTAACGCGGATTCCGAGTTGAAGCCAGCCGGCCTGGTGCAAGTCTCGACGGCGCCAGCCTCTTCTGAAAAAGGTGGATTTGGAACAGGCAAACGGCAGCGCGTTGGGAAACGGCATGTAGCGAATATTCCTCCTGGCCATCGTCATCTCCCATAGGATGGCAGATAGGTATGGGCAACCACCCGCCTTCCTGATGCTCAGAATCCTTCCGGCAGAATGGGGGGGCATCATGTGGGAGACTAACGCCCCGAACAGCGGGCTGACATGGATGACGCGCCTGTCCATGGGGCGTTCGAGCGGAAAGAACGGAATTCCCCATTCGCCGAGGATGGCACGTACCCTCTCGGTATCCGGCAATTCGAGCCATTTCTCCCCCTTGGTATGCCTCAGGATTGCCCCGGCGAACAATCCAGCCAAAACTGAACGCCCGACTGGGTCCTCGGGCGGCAGGAATGCCGCGAAGCAGCGACGTAAGCGGCGTTGTCCATGCTTGGCCACCTTCGGCTCCAGCCTCTTCATGAGCGGCATATTGACCAGGTCCGACAAGATTTCCGGGTGCGCCTTTTCCATAATACGCAGTTCCGTACCCGGCCCGCTCTTGATTGCTCCACTGAGCCGTAGCCCCTGCCAGAACGACCCGTTCCATATTCCTATCTTGTCCTCTATGCCGAGGCTGCCCTTGGCGATCCGCGCCAGAACTTCCTTCCTCGTTGCTTCCCGGACGGGCGTCACGCAGCACGGATGCTGTCTGGTGTACGTCCACGACCACCACCCGCTGTCGGGGTTGTTCACCGGTTTCAAGTATGGGATCAGCGACCGGCAAGGCACGATCATTGCCTTGTCGTATACAATGCGGTCGGTATCCATTACATAGCAACAAGCCAAGGCGTCCACGATCCGTCTTCGACGATCCTCGGGACCGCCTTTCCATTTCCGCTCCAGTTCCCAGCCGCCCTTGATGCGAAGTAGTATGTCCGCAGAGTTCATACTTATCTTTCAGTGATCGCATCTGGAA
>Ga0118677_10008516_pt1 | contig 16410 bp, 16 predicted proteins | sample AliMusrvi5mmetaG_FD_86154 | JGI IMG/M metagenome (GOLD analysis project Ga0118677, IMG submission 86154) | reverse complement strand
TGCCATTTCTGGTGCGGTGGCGGGGGCCGGGACGTATGCCATCGGGCGGGCCGCCACGGCGTTTTTCATCGAGGGACTGCCGATGGAGGAGGCGCGCAAGCGGTTCAAGTTTCTTAAAAAGAAGGAGCCGAGCAGACGCGGATAGGGGAACTTCGGGAACAAGCGCTCTACGCATAGGGGATTGCCGGAAATCGTCATTGGCAATTCGGTGGAGTTCGTCCATCTTTTGCCACTTGTGAAAACCACCGCCACCAAGAAGTCCGCTGAAGCCGCCCAACTCCCGCAGGCAGCTGATCCTTCCGACCAATGGGCTCTTTTCGACTGGACCCGCAAAGAAATCGTGCACATCACTCTGCTTCTCGTGCTCGCCGTTGCCTGCTGGTGTTACTTCACGGGGCGCACCAGCGTGAGAGCGTGGCAGGTGCCGCTGGAGTATGGGATGAAGGGGGCGGACGGGGATGCCCAAGGAGTTCTGGCTTACTTCAAGGCGGCGCAGGAGGGAGACTTTCATCCGGTCGGGATCATTAAAGCCTCCCGCTTGAGCGCACCTTACCAGGCGGCCTGGAGTGATGTGCCGATCGTGGAAAAGTGGGAGTATTACCTGCCGGGGGTGCTGGCGAGGTTCGTCGGCCTGTTTGCGGCGGCCAACGCTTCCATCATGGCGGCGCAGGTGCTCGCCTGCCTCTGTTTTTACCTCGTCGCCCGGCTCATGAATTGCAAATGGTGGTGGGCGTTTGCGGGCGGCCTCGTCTTTGGCTTTTCCCAGTTTGCAATGGCCCGCTCGCTGCATCACATGAACGTGACCCATTTCTGGTATGTTCCCTTTTGTGTGTTGATCGCAGACTGGACCACGCGCAATGAGATGGGGGACTCGCGCGGGCAGCGCTATGCCTTCGCGCTCTTCGCGAGCTTTTACATGGGGACGCTCAATCCCTATTACACCAACATGTTTCTTCAGTTGGTCTTGCTGGGAGCGTTCTACCAGTATTTCCGGCAGGGGTGGAAACCGGTCCTCCAGGCGGCAGGCATCGTGGGCGCGTCGGCGCTCGGTTTCCTGGTGATGAATCTCGACACCTTCGCCTACCATCTCAAACACGGGTCGAACCCCGGCGGGCTGGTCCGTCCGTACATCTGGCTGGAACTCTCGGCCCTGAAGTTTGTGGACATGCTGGTGCCTCCGCCAGACCACCCCTTGTTCGGCTGGATGGGACAGGCCTATTACGGGCTGCCCGGAAAAGCGGGCATGGTGGCGTTCCCGTGCGAAGTGCCGCCCTCGTGTTATCTGGGCCTCTTGGGACTTGGCTGCCTCCTCTGGCTGGCCATTGTCTCCGTGCGCCGCCTGGTCGCGGAACCGGGCCGCAACCTCCCGGTGGAAGCCTGGCAGGTGCTGTGGATTCTCGCCTACTCGGCTGTGGGCGGCTTGAACTGCCTGGCCGGCGTTTTGGGCGTGAATCTGTTCCGTTCCTCCACGCGCTATTGCATCTTCATTTTGCCGATCCTGCTGCTCTTTGCCATCAAACGCCTCTCGAAAAAACGCATGGACATCGAAGTCGGCATCGCTGCCGCCGGTATCTGCGCGCTGGTGGCGCTGTGGGATCAAACGCCGCCGGTGGCGGAAGCCGAAGCCGCCATCACCGAAGTGGCGACCGTGGTCGATTCCGACCGGGAGTTCGCGCAAAAGATCGAAGCGCGGCTGCCCAAAGGCGCGATGGTCTTCCAGATTCCGATCATGGAATATCCGGAATCCCCCGCCCCCGGCATGCCCTCCTACGACCATTTTCGTCCGTATCTCCACTCGAAGGATTTACGCTTTTCCTTTGGCGGCATCAAAGGGCGGCCCTGGCTGGAGTGGCAAAAAGATCTAGGGCAACAGAAACATTCCTTCCAAGATATTGTCCGCGCCGTGGAGAGCTATGGGTTCGCCGCCGTCTATGTGAGCCGGAACGGCTTCCAGGATAAAGGGGAGGCAATCCTCCAAGCGTTCAAGCAGCTCGGCTACACCGAGGTGATCGAAAACAAACTGGGCGATCTTTTTTGCGTCATGATCCATCCCGCCGCGCATCCGCTTCTTCCTGCTGGGACGGTCGAATGAAAATCGCCATCCTCTACGATGTGATCTATCCCTTCTCCATCGGAGGGGGCGAAAAGATCAACTGGGAAGCTGCCCGGCGACTGGCGGCTCGCGGCCATGAGGTCTATCTGGTTTCCTCGAAAATGTGGGAGGGCGAACCGGTCCTTGATCGGGAAGGGGTGCATTGCGTGGGCATTTGCCGCTGGCTGACGACCTTGAACAACCTGGGAAACCGCTCGTGGATGCAGCCGTTCCTCTTTGCCCTGAGCGCGTTTATCTACCTGCGCAAAAACAAATTCGACGTGGTTTCCTGCAGCGCCTTCCCCTACCTCTCCTGCCTGACGGCGAAGCTGGCGGGATGGCTGAACCCCGCGCCGCTGGTCATCACCTGGTACGAAGCACGCGGGTATGCCGGGTGGAAGTCTTATGCGGGAATCTTTCTTGGCTTTTGCGCGGCGTTCCTGGAACGGTGGACCGCCCTTCTCTCGCCCCACCACATCACCATTTCCGATTACACAGCCGCGCGGATGGAAAAAATCCTGGCCATTCCGCGACAAAAGATCACCGTGATTCCATGCGGCGTGGATATCCAGGACTTGCAGCCAAAGCTCCCGGTCCCCAAGGAAAAGACCATTCTCTACGTGGGCCGCCTCGTGCGCCACAAGCGCCTGGATTCGCTCATCGACGCGTTCTCCCTCCTCGCCGCGGATTTTCCCGATTACCGGGTGAAAATCATCGGCCCCGGCGCCGAGAAAGCCTCTCTGCAAGAGAAAGCGCAGGCCAACGGATTGGGAGAACGCATTCAATTCCAGGATACGCTGGATACGCAAGCGCTCTATGAGGAATTCCGAAAGGCTGCCGTGTTCGTCCTTCCCTCGGATCAAGAGGGGTTCGGGATGGTGATGATCGAAGCCATGGCGGCCGGAACGCCCGTGATCGCGAAAATCGCGGAGCTCTCCGCTGCCTCCACGTTGATCCGGCACGAAAGCACCGGGCTGTTATTTTCCACCGAAGCCGAGCTGGCCGAATGCATCCGGCGGGTATTGACGGATGAAACCCTCCGCTGCCGCCTCATCACAGGAGGCAGGGAGGAGGCCAAACAGTATGACTGGGAAACTTCCATCATCCCAAAAACAGAGGAATACCTTGAAGCCGTGGCCGGACCGGGATAGAGAAGCCGTGAACTTAGATACTCGCGCAAATGAATATCTCATTGATCATCCCAGTGCTGAACGAGGCGGAGAACGTGCCGCTCCTTTGGCAGCGCCTTGCCGACGTGGTCCAGCCAATGGCACCCCATCTCTTTGAGGTGGTGTTTGTCGATGACGGCAGCAGCGACGGAACGCCGGAATGCATCGAGGCCTTGAAACCGGCAGGCAATCTCTCGTGGAAACTGTTGCGGCTTTCCCGCAACTTCGGCCACCAGGCCGCCATCTCCGCCGGAATGAAGCACGCCCAAGGCGAGGCGATCATTTTTCTGGATGCGGATTTGCAGGACCCTCCCGAATTGATTCCCGTCTTTCTGGAAAAGTTCGCCGCGGGGTATGACGTGGTGTACGGAATCCGCCAGAACCGGAAGGAACCGCTTTGGCTGCGGCTTTGCTTCACGGCTTTCTACCGGGTATTCAACTCCGTGGCGCAACGGCCCATGCCGCGTGACGCAGGGGATTTTGGCCTGGTGAGCAAACGCGTGGCGCGTTTGATCGCGGAGATGCCGGAGTATGACCGCCTCATCCGGGGAATGAGGAGCTGGGTTGGCTTCAAGCAGATCGGCATCCCCTACAACCGCCCCGAACGGCATGCGGGCACCACCAGCTACAGCCTGGGCAGGCGCATCGAAGGGGCGCTGGATGGGATTTTTGGCTATTCGCGGCTGCCCATCCGCTTTGCCCTGTTCACCGGCAGCGTAGTCTGCATCATCGCCGGGGTTTATCTTGCCTTGGCCTATATTTCCGCGATTTTTGCCGGCGCGACCTCCGTCCCCGGCTGGAAGTCGCTTATCACCCTGGGCTTCCTGGTCGCCGGGGCCAATATCATCGCCACGGCCATTGTGGGCGAGTATGTCTGCCGCATCTATTTCCAGGGCAAGATGCGGCCGCTCTATGTCATCGAGGAAATCAAGACCTCTCATACCAACTCTTTGAAACAACCGGACTTCTCTTTTAAGCAGGAAAAGCCCGGCTGAAGCCGGCTGGGGAACAGGTTGCGTGAAGGCCACCAGCTAAAGCTGGTGGCAAAGAAAAAATGCTGGCTGAAGCCCAGCATTCCGGACTTTTTTCACAAGCTCTAAACGAGCTTGAGCGCGGCAAGGGTCGCCCGGAGCTTGCGCGTGTTCTCCTCGCTCATTTCGCAGAGTGGCAGGCGGATTTCCAGCGCGATACGGCCCTGCAGGGCCAGCCCGGTCTTGATGGGCACGGGGTTGACCTCGACGAACAGGTCCCGGAAGAGCGGATACCAGTGTTCGTGGAGCGCGCGGGCTTCGGCAAGGTTGCCCCCGAGGGCTGCGCGCACGAGTTGGCTGACTTCGCTTGGGATGATGTTTGAGGCGACGCTGATGACGCCCACGGCACCCGCAGCGATGAACGGCAGGGTGAGCGCGTCGTCGCCGGAGAGAATCTCGAACGTGGCTGGGAGGGCCTGGCGCAGGGCGCTGACGCGGTCCACGCTACCACCGGCTTCCTTGATGGCGACGATGTTCGGGCATGCGGCGGCGAGGCGGCGCCCGGTTTCCACGCCGATCTCGATCCCGGCGCGCCCCGGGATGCTGTAGAGCACGAGTGGGAGCTTGGTGGCCTCGGCGATGGCTTTGAAATGGCGGAAGAGCCCTTCCTGCGAAGGCTTGTTGTAGTAGGGCACCACGAGCAGCGCGGCATCCGCCCCGGCCTTCTCGGCTTCCACGGTGAGGGAGATGGCCTCGTCGGTGGAGTTCGACCCGGTGCCGGCGATGACCAGGCAGCGCTTGGCGGCCACCGTCACGGCCAACTCGATGACGCGGTGGTGCTCCTCGTGGCTGAGCGTGGGGGACTCCCCGGTCGTGCCTACGGGCACGATGCCGGTGATTCCGTTCGCGATCTGGTTCTCGATCAAGGCCGTAAACGCGGCTTCGTCGAGGCGGTTGTTGCGGAAAGGCGTAACCAACGCCGTATGGGCTCCTTCAAACATGATGCGAGATTTTTAGACAGATTTCGCGCGGAAGGCACGCTTTTGTTGCGGGCAGACGTCGCTACTTACTTATCGAAGAGGTTTGGTGCCTCGCGCGCCATGCCAGAACCGGAGAATGCGAACAGTTTCGCGCTTGGGGTCCGGGCGGTAAATGATGAGATACGATCCAACGGGGAAAAGCCGCGCACCGGGACGCTCAGGCATCAGAACCCCAATAAAAGGGGATTGCACCAGCATTTCCGCTTGCCCGATCAGCACAAGCCCAAAGCGCTCCGCAGCGGCAGGATCATCGGCGGAGATATATTCCACGATCTTCCTTAAATCCTCCGCGCTGCGGCTGGAAAAAACTACTTCCCAACCCATGAACGTAGTGCCTGCCTCATTGCGTCGCCGGAGAGACCGCCTCCTGCCTCAATCTCTTGATCCGCTTCGTCCAAAGAAGCCAAAAGAGCCTGGCGTTCGTTCGGGTTCAGGGCGTTCATCCCAAAGCGCCTTATCAGCAGCCGCGATTCCAAAGATTCGCGTTCCGCCAAGGGAAGATGCTCAATGGCATCCTCAATTTCGACGATGGTGCTCATTGGTAAGAATATGAACCTGATTTGGGTAGTTTGCCAATCAAATCCCGAGTTCCGTCAGTAAGTGTTTTCAAAATACCATTCCTGCCCGGTAGCGAAATCATGGACCGTCATCATCATCCATGGATAATTCGAAGATTCGTTCTCGCCTGCATCATAGGTCATCGTTTGTTTATTCGGGTCGGGCATGCGAGATGCGGGAATGTCGAGTGTCACTTGGACGCTCGTCATGATGGCAAGAGCCCCCGAAGGAAACGGGCGATAACTGGATGATTGAACATACGGTGAGCGATTCTTTGGGTATTGCACGAGGCAAAATCGGGTGGTGTCTCTGAACCCAGATTCACGGAAATAGACAATCCGTGCTTCGGGAGGAATTCGCTGATACTGACGAAAGTGGCTCTTCTCCATCTATGGAACGACAACGAAATGCCAGAGCAATGGAGTGGACGAGATGAGCAAGAACAGGAACGTCCAAGTCAGAGACTTGCGAATCCATGCCGTTCTCCCAAGCATTACGTAGCCAATGATTGCTGTGAGCGAGCCGAGACCGTAAAGAGGTTTCGCCGAAAGGTAAATCAGCGCCAATAAGGTGAAAGGAAACGAGAGAAGAGCGTAGCACGCCGGGATGCAGACGCCGAGGATGATCAGTTGTTTGCGAATGAATTCAGCGTTGTCCATTTCGGCGTTTTTCATATGCAAATTCTGACGTGCCCCACGCTCTTATATCCCAATCTCCCCCTCGAACACGAAATCGGCCGGGCCGGTGAGGGTGACGGCTTGGTAAGCGCCGCGCGTGCCGGTGAAGGCGACGCTCAGGGTGTCCCCGCCGCGCACGCGGACGGCGATGGGGCTTTTTGCACCGGTCAGCTCATGGAACACCAGCGCGCTGGCGACGACGCCCGTGCCGCACGCGAGCGTCTCGGCTTCCACGCCGCGTTCGTAGGTGCGGATGGCGATGGTCTGGGCATCCACGGGCGCGATGAAGTTGGCGTTGGTGCCGCGCGGGGCGAAATGCGCGTGGAAGCGGATGCCCGCGCCGTATTCGGCCACGGGGACGGCGTCCAGGTCGTCCACGACGACCACCGCGTGGGGCACGCCGGTGTTCACGGAATGCACCGTGAGGGTGGCGGATTCGAGCGCCACGGATTCGCGCAGCCGCATCCCCTGCGGCTCGCTCATGGCCAGGCGGACGTTCCCGCCGATGAACTCCGCGCGGATCACCCCGGCCTGTGTCTCAAAGCTCACGCGCTCGGCAAGGCCCGCGAGACGTCCCGCGAACCGGGCGAAGCAGCGCGCGCCGTTGCCGCACATCTCCGCCTCGCCGCCATCGGCGTTGTAGTAGCGCATCCGGAAATCCGCGCCGGTGGTCGCGCCGTGTTCCGCGGGCTCGACCGCAAGCAGACCGTCCGCGCCCACGCCGCGATGGCGGTCGCACAGGCGCGCGATGGTTTCGCGGCTCAAGGAAAGTTCGCCCCGGCGATTATCCACGACCACGAAGTCGTTTCCCGCGCCGTTCATCTTGGTAAAGTGCAGAGTCATGGGTATTGTGTAACACAACGGGGCGGGAATCGCCGCAAAAAAGCGTCAGCGGCGGAGAAAATGCTTCCGAGGAAAATTTCCGCAACCCTGAGTTTTTGCGACTCTGCGTGATACCAAATCCAGTTCGGAATGAGCCATTTGTTGCGGCGACGGGTGCGAAGCTCAGCTTCGCAGTGAGGGGCGTTACGGAGTTCAACTCCGTAACGAGAACGCACAGGCGCGCTCCGCTTTCTCGCCCGCAATGGAATCGCCTTTGCAACTCTGCGTGAGACTTGGGAATCGCCCACGGAGATTGCGATCCGCCTGGCGATGGCGCTCGCCGCTTACTGCTGCGCCTTGGCGGTATTCTCGGCGTGCTGGATGCGTTTTAAGTCGATGAGATCGGCGGTGATGTTGAGCGCTTCGGCGCGGATGGGATCAATGACCGGGGCGTTCCCGGTATCCAGGAAATCGGCATCCTCGTCGTCCGAGTCGTCGGAATCGGCAGCCGTGTCAGCCTTCTTCGCGCCTTTTTTCGCGGATGGGGTGGGCGTCGCTTTTGCGGCGGCGACCCATTGATCGACATAGGAACGTTTTTTGCCGTCGTTTTTCGCCAGCTCCAGCGTCGGTTTGGAGGCGTTGTCGAGCGTGACGATGTAAACCTTAAATTCCGGGGTTTTGCATTTGGCGCGCTCGGCGATCCGCTGCTCTTTGAGGGCTTTTTGTTTGGCCATTTCCTCCCGCCGGGTTTTTTCGTTGAGCGAGACTTTGTTGCCATCAAGGGTTTCCTTGAGGCGGGCGATGTCGTCGTTGATGTATTTGAACTCCGGGCTGGCGGTCACGCGCGTGGTGGAACGGTTGCGAAGTTCATCCAGAAAGAGAGCAGGATTGTTGAATTTATGGTAATCCGCAGGGGGCACCTCGTCGTAGGGGAGCGGGTTTTTGAGGGCGGATTCGCCGATGTCATTGCGGTCCCAGAGCGAGGGGAGCACGACATCGGAGGTGACTCCCTTGAACTGGGTGGAGCCGCCGGCCACGCGGTAGAATTTCTGGATGGTGAGCTTGAGCGCGCCGGCTTCTCCGCTCGAGCCGCTCAGGAACTGCACAAACCGGGAGACGGGAATCAACTGCTGCACGGTGCCCTTGCCGAAGGTGTGGTGATCCCCCACGATCACGGCGCGTCCGTAATCCTGCAACGCCCCGGCGAAGATTTCGCTGGCAGAGGCGCTCAAGGTGCTGGTGAGGACGACGAGCGGGCCGTCGTAGGTGACCTCCGGGTCTTCGGCGGCGAGGACTTCGATCCTGCCGTTGGCGTCCTTGACCTGCACGACGGGGCCGCGTTTGATGAACAGGCCGGTGAGCTTGGTGGCTTCGGCCAGGTAGCCGCCGCCGTTGCGCCGGATGTCGATGACGAGGGCGGAGATGTTTTCTTTCTTGAGGCGCTTGAGCAGGATTTTGACGTCTTCGGTGGTGCTCTTGGAGCCGTCCATGTCGCCGTAGAAGCCGGGCAGCGTGATCCAGCCGATGCGGTGCGGTTTGCCATCAGTGTCAGGCTTTTCAATGATGTAGGCCTTGGCTTCCTGATCCTTCATTTTGACTTCTTCGCGGACAATCTCGATCACCTTGCGGGCGCTCGGGTCCGTTGCGTGGGAGGGGATGACTTGGAGGCGGACGTTGGTTCCCTTTTTCCCGCGGATCATGGAGACCACCTTGTCGATCTTCATATCGACAACCTCGACGAACTCCTTGTCGCCTTGGGCGACGGCGGTGATCCGGTCGCCTACTTTCAGGTGTCCTTCCTTTTCCGCGGGCCCACCGACCACCAGTTCCATGATCTTCGTGTAGCCGTCATCGTTCTTTTTGAGCACAGCGCCGATGCCCACGAGGGAGAGCTTCATGGTGACCAGAAAATTCTGGTACTCATCCTTGCTCATGTATTCGGAGTGGGGATCGTAGGTTTGCGCCAGGGCGGTGAGGAATTGGTCCACGGCATCCCGGTTGGTTTGCTCCTGGACGGAGCGCAGGAATTGGTCATAGCGGCGGGTCACCACTTTGATGGGGGGCTCGACCTGTTTTTTGGCGAGTTTGAAGGCGAGGAGTTCGCTTTCCAGGCGGTCGTGCCAGAGTTGGTCGGCCTCTGCTTCATCCTTCGGCCACGATGCCTTTTGGCGGTTGAGCATTACGGAGCGGTCGCTCTTGAAGGTGAATTTTTCCGTCGCCAGCCATTGCTTGACCTTGGCCACGCGCGCTTCGGCCCGCTTTTTGTAGAGGTCGGAAATATCGTAGGCCGGGGAGGGATTGCCGAGCAGGATGTCGTCATCGAGGGCGTCGCCGTATTTGGCGACAAAAGCGTCGATGTCTTCCTGGGTGAAAACGAGGTGACCATAGTCGAGCATCTCCAGGTAGAGCAGGAGCATCCGCTTGGAAATCTCGTTGTCGAGCTTGTGGCGGCTGTAGTGGAACTGCTCCAGCACCCGCCCGATGGAGCTGGTGATCTGGCTGGGCTCGACTTCCGCGCCAACCCGCGGGGAAAAAGAGCCAAAGACGGCCAGCGTCGCAAGGAGGGCACAAAAGGAGCGAAACGGTTTCATGTATAGGTGGTAAATCAATGCCGTTATTGAGAAGTGCGCAATGCATTTTTAGCGCCGGAGGCCAAACTTCTCGAAATCAGGCTTGCCACGTCCAAAAAATTGCCGTCCCCTCCTAACAGCAATGATTATAGACAGCTTTACAGGCGGAGTGTTCGAAACGAATTGTTTTTTGATTCCGGCAGCCTCCGGCGGCATCCTCATCGACGCGCCCGAGGGGGCTCTGGAATGGTTGCAGCAGAAAGGGGCCAAAGTCAGCACCCTCCTGCTCACGCACGGACACATCGACCACGTGATGGAGGCCTCAAAAATCAAGGCGGCGTTCGGCTGCCAGGTGGGCTACCACCGCGACGGGACCACCATGTTGACGGAGCCCGGCTTTTTTCGGCGCATCGGGTTCCCGTGGGATGTCGAGCCGGTGACGGCGGATTTCCTGATCGAGGAGACCGAGTCCCTGACCGTGGAGGGGATCGATTTTAAGGTGCTGCTCGTTCCAGGGCATTGCCCCGGCTCGCTCTGCTTCTTTTCCAAAGCCGACCGCGTTCTTTTCGGCGGGGATGTGCTTTTCGCCGGAGGGGTGGGTCGATGGGATTTGCCGGGCGGCGACCGCCGCGTTTTGCTGAAGGGCATTGTGGATAAAATCCTGGCCTTGGGCGACGACGTGCGCGTGTTGCCGGGGCACGGCCCCGCCACGACGGTGGGCAGGGAGCGTTCCACCAACCCGTTCCTGGCGGGAGCGGTGTAGCTCTTTTTGCAGGGGTAGGCCGGGACATGGACAGGCGCTTTTGCTTCGCGCACAGGTTGTTCCGTGGTGGGGAGCTTCGTGGTGGGGAGTTTGCCAGGCGGTCATGCCGGGCTTCAGCCGGCACGTCTTGCTTTGCCACCAGCTTTAGCTGGTGGTCTCCCTGCAAAGCGGTTCCCCAGCCGGCTTCAGCCGGGCTTTTCCTACCGTTAAAAGAGAAGCCCGGCATGAGGGAATTTTGTTTCGCCTGGTCTTGCACAACCCCGGAAACGCGCGGAGGGGGGGAGGCGCGATTCCGTTTCGATGATCCCATCGCATCGGTTGTTCCGCAGTTTTTTCATGGGCGGCTTTGAGTGTTCCACGCACCGGCTGGCCAATGGCCGCCGCCTGGACATGCTGGCGGCCAGTCAACACGACCGCTTTGCGGCCAAGGATTACCGCCTGTTGCAACAATACGGGATGGAGGCGGCGCGGGATGCGCTCCGGTGGCATTTGATTGAACGCAGGCCGGGGGTTTACAACTGGGCGAGTTTTCTGCCCATGCTGCGGGCGGCGCGGGAGATGGGGATGCAGGTGATCTGGGATCTCTTTCACTACGGATGGCCCGAGGGGCTCGACCTCTTTGCCCCGGAGTTCGTGGAGCGGTTCGCCGCCTTTGCCCGGGCGTTCGCGGTGTTGGTCAGCGAGGAGGGGATGGGCGTTCCCTTTGTGGTTCCCATCAACGAAATTTCCTTCTTCTCCTGGGCGGCGGGCGAGAGCGGGATTTTAAACCCCTTCTGCCGGGGGCGGGGTGCGGAACTCAAGCGCCAACTGGTGCGCGCCACCGTCGCCGCCGCACGGGAGATGCGAAAGGTGAATGCCGCCACGCGCATTTGCGTGGTGGACCCGGTCATCAACGTCGTCTGCCGCCGGGATCACCCCGAGGATGCCCTGCACGCGGAAGCCTACCGCCAGAGCCAGTTCGAAGGCTGGGACATGATCGCGGGCTGGCGGGAGCCGGAACTGGGGGGGAGCCCTGATCTGCTCGACGTGATCGGCGTCAACTACTACATCCACAACCAGTGGTGCTACCCCGGCGGACACAGTTCGATGATCGCCCCCTCGGATCCGCGCTACCGCCATGTCCGGTGGATGTTGGCGGAGGTTTACGAACGCTACCGGCGCCCGCTCTTCCTCGCCGAAACCGGGATCGAAGACGAAATGCGCCCGGTCTGGCTACGCTACATCGTCAACGAGACGGCGGCGGCCATTTCCTTGGGGACGCCTGTGGAAGGGCTCTGCCTCTATCCCATCCTGAACCATCCGGGGTGGGAAGACGCCCGGCACTGCTACAACGGCCTCTTTGACTACGCGAACCACGAAACGGGGGCACGGGAAGTCTATCTCCCCTTGGCCACCGAGCTCGCCTATCAGGGCCACCGGATGGAAGGGATCCTCTCCGGCCGCGAGAGCTTTGTGGATTCGTGGACCATGGACGATGCAACGCTCGACTGGGCCGCCCATGTTCAGGAAGAGCGCACGGACCTCTCCCGCAAGGAAGCCCGGTGAAGCGCCCGAGGCCATGGAGAGCGTCTACCAACACTCTTGGGAATGCGGAATTGACCGCGAGGCGCGACGGGAGTCTTATCAAGGCCATGAGCACCCCGGCTCCCGACACTCTTCTCATCGACATCAGCAACTCGTTCACGAAGCTCGTCGCCTCCACGCGCGATGCGCTGGCGGGCAAGCCCGTGCGCATCCCCACGCCCAAATTGACGGCGGGGGCGATCCGGCAGGCCATCAGCAGGGCCGTGTTTACGCGGGGCGTGATCCTCTCCAGCGTGGTGCCTGCCGCCGAGGCGGCGGTGGAGGAGTTCGTGGCGGGGCTGCGCGGGGCACAAGGGGACTCGCCCAAGCAAGGGCCGCGGCTGTTGAAAGTCGGCCACAAAACCAAGCTCGGCGTGGCGATTGATTATCCCAAACCGGCGTCCATCGGCGCGGATCGGCTGGCCAACGCCGCCGGGGCCGTGGCGTTCTACGGGGCGCCGGCCATCGTGGTCGATTTCGGCACGGCGGTGACGTTCGACGTGCTGGCCGCGCCCAACGGCGTGGCGACCTATATCGGCGGGGTGATCGCGCCGGGCCTGGAGTCCATGACCGACTACCTCTACCAGCGCACGGCGCTCCTGCCGCGCATCGACTTGCGCGAGCCAGTCGCGGCGATTGGCAAATCCACCAAGGAAGCGATGCTCGCCGGGGCGGTCTATGGCTACCGGGGGCTGGTGCGGCAGATTTTGGAAGAGATCCGGCGCGAGCTCAAAACCGGGCGTCGGCTCAGCGTCGTCGCCACCGGCGGCTATGCCGAGCTCATCGCCGAACGCCTGCCGGAGGTGCAGCAGGTACACCCGAACCTTACGCTGGAGGGCTTGCGGATCATCGGAAATTTGAATCTGAAATAGCCGCCAAAGGCGCGGAGACGGAGAACCCGCATGGTTCCTAAACAATAACAGCCTCTCCCCCAATTTTTGGAGCTTGCAAGGCCGAAACAGGGCACCCGCACGAAAAAACAGGCCAGGGCTCACGCATCTAAATGATTCTCACGCAAAGCCGCAAAGGCGCAAAGGTCCGGAACAGAAAAAATCCGGGCAAGCCCCCCTGTTTTTCCAAGATTTGTGAATTCTTTGCGGTTCATTCCTCTCCCTCTTTGCGCCTTGGCGTCTTTGCGTGAGAGTTTTTCCGTAAGGCAGTTCCGCAATGCGTCTCGATTATTTTAGATGCGTGAGCCCTGAAAAACAGGGTCGCTTTTTGGACGAAACCAGCGGATAAAACTCAAAACCCCCATGGACTTTTTGCTGGCACGCAACGTGAGTTTTTCGCGCACCACCGGTTCCGAGACGGTCCGGTTGAGCGATGTCACGCTCGGCTTTGAATCGGCCTCGCTCAACCTCCTTTTTGGCGGGCACGGTTCCGGGAGGAATCTCCTGCTGCGTTTGCTGGGGCTCCTGGAGCGCCCGGATGCGGGCGAAATTCTCATCGGGGGCCAATCAACGAGCGACTGGACCGAGGCGCAGTGCGCGAGCCTGCGGAGCCGGCATTTCGGGTTCATCTTCGAAGCCCCGCTGCTGCTGCCGACGTTCAACGTCGCGGAGAACATCGCCATGCCGCTTTTCAAGCTGACTGAAGCCACGCCCCAGCAAGCCCGCGAGGAAACCCACCGGGTGCTTGAGCACGTGGGTCTGGCGGATTTCGGGGATTCGGACATCGAGGCGCTCCCGCTTTGGGTGCAACAGCGGGTGGCCCTGGCGCGGGCGCTCGTCACCCAGCCGCAGGCGCTCTTCGTGGAAGATTTGGACACCCTTTCCCGCGATGGCGATTTGATCTCGTTGCTGGAACTGCTGGCCGCCACCCGGCGCTCGTTTGGCTGCTGCATCATCGCCACCGCCGCCAGCCGCGACCTGGTCCGCTTCGCAAACCGCGCGGTGGAGATGGTCGAAGGCCGGGTGGTGAGGGACTGGCAGCCCGGAGGATTGCGCTCATGAATCCCGCCCCTGCATCTCCCAGCGCCGAGGCCATCACGCGTTCGAGCAAGAGCAACCTCGCGCTCGCCTTTATCACGCTGCCGCCGGAACGCCGCCGGGACATCACCACCTTTTATGCGTTCTGCCGGGTGATCGACGACATTGCCGACGAGCCGGACCTCCCGCCCGAGGAGAAAGCACGGCAGCTTGCCGCGTGGAAACGCGCCCTTTGCGAGCCGTTCGCAGAGGAGCCCCCCCTGGCCGCAGCCGTGCGCGCTTTGATCGCGAAATACCGTCTGCGCGAGGATTTGCTGCGCGAAATCATCCTCGGCTGCGAGATGGATCTCACGCCGGTCCGCTACGCGACCTACGAGGATTTGCGCCTCTATTGCCACCGCGTCGCCAGCGTGGTGGGCCTGGTGAGCATCGAGATTTTCGGCTACCGGAACCCGCGCACCCAGGGTTATGCCACCGAGCTCGGCCAGGCATTGCAGTTGACCAACATCCTGCGCGACGTGGCCAAGGATCTCGCCAACGGGGGGCGCATCTACCTGCCGCTGGAGGACTTGGAGCGGTTTGGCATTTCCCCGGAGGAACTCACCCAGCGCCAGGGCGGACCGCGCTTTCACGAACTGATGGCTTTCGAGGCCCGCCGGGCCGAAAACCTCTATGCCAGCGCCGTGGCGGGGCTGCCCCGGGAGGACCGGCGCTCCATGGTCGCCGCCGAGATGATGCGGCACGTCTATCACCGGCTCCTGCTAAAGATGCGCGAGGACGGCTTCCGGGTTTTTGAGCGGCAATACCGTTTGAGCAAGCTCGAAAAGCTCGGAATCGCCGCCCGCATGCTGCTGCTGGGGCGGTAGAAGAAGGGACGGCGCATCTAGAACTCCGAAGACGCCTGGAGCCTCACATAAGGCGCGGGATCTGCCACGTAACTCTGGCTCGAGCGGTAGAAATCCCACTTGCGTTCAAACGCGTACCCGGCGGCCAGTTTGACGCTCCAGCCTTTGGAGGGGGTGAAGGTGGCTCCCGTTCCCCCTCTGATTTCGTAGTATTGAACCACCGTGCCGCTGAATTTTCCGGCATCGGCGGAATCCATTTTGTAGGAACCGCCGGTGAATTCGCCGCCCGCCCACAGGAGCAGTCGTTCGCTCGCGGTGTATTCGATGCGGGGCTCTGGCAGATGGGCGTAGAGGATGAGCTTGGGGTTGATCACCCAGATGAGCCCGAGCGTGGGAAAGACGCCGTAGTGCTGCAAAAGCCCCGCGCGAAGCCCCCACGCGAGGTAGAGCTTTTCGTCGAGGAGGGGGAGGAAGCTGCCCAGTTCGAGCGGCACGTCGAAGGAGCCCCCGTCGATCGTGTGTTCAAAGTAGAAGCCGGGGCGCACCTGGGCGATGAAGCCCACGTGCCCTTGGATGATGTTGACAATCCCGAGGGGAAAATTAAAGGACTGCAACGTGCTCGGCAGCGGCCCGCAGTGGGAACCGCCGAAGTCGAACCGATCTGCGGAAACGCCCGCCTGCAAAAACCAGTTCCCGCTCAATGGAAGGCGGTGGGTGAAATCAAACGTGCTGTGGAAGACGTCTCCGTAGCCGATGCCCCGGTGGTTGATGCCGCTTGGAAAAACATAGCTTTCATCCGTCGCGACGACATTGAGCGGCACCGGTTCCTCTGCGGGAGCGGTCGGGCCGGCCTGCACGGCGGTTGCGCAAAAAAACACTCCGGCAGCCATGGCGCTGATGAGGAGGGACCATCGATGAAAAGGGGCGGCAACTAAGGGCATTTTCAAAAAAAGGTGGGGCTCTGGGAATTAGGCCGCATGGTTATCGTAAAAAACAGTTGGCTTGGATACCAAAAAACAACGGCTTTTTAAGATTTACAGTTTTCCCCTGACCACGTTTGCTTTCTTTCCCGAGACACAGCCCATGGACTCCCTTTCCCAGCGCCCTTCCTTTTTTCACTCCCCATTTTTGCGCGGCCGTTTGTGGGGTTGGGCGGCAGCGGTGGTGATCGTTGCCTTGGGCATCCTTGTCCGCATCGTTCCCTGGGCCGAATGTAACAAGGTGGGGTTTGACGAAGTGCTCTATCGCAATTACGTGGTCAGCCTCGACCATGTCGGCTTGGCCAATTATCCCGAGATTTGCCAGCTTTACATCGAAGAACAGAAGCAGCCCGGGGCCATGACCAAGCTGCCCCCCACGCGCTTTCTCTACATTTATTGTGGCTGGGTCATGAAGCGCGCGGTGTTTGGCGA
>Ga0118677_10008515_pt1 | contig 16411 bp, 17 predicted proteins | sample AliMusrvi5mmetaG_FD_86154 | JGI IMG/M metagenome (GOLD analysis project Ga0118677, IMG submission 86154) | reverse complement strand
TGGCCCCCTTCGCCCTCCGTATGAAGAACGTGCGCGCCCCCGACGCCCCCGACCAGGACCCCCCGAACCGCGTATGGGGCGGCAACGGCGTGGGCCTCTGCTTCGACAAGGTTTACACCTCCAGCGGCTACGCGCAGAAATACCACAAACCCGGCACCCGCGTCCTCGCAGACGGCAGGCTTCACGGCATCGCTATAACGGGCCACCTCGACAGCCACGGCTATATCGTGGGCTCTACCCGCGGGGCCCTTGTAACCATCACGGCTGACGGCAAGTGCCTTGTCAACGTGGGCGGCGGCCGCGGCTCCGAAGGCGGCCTGACCTCCTGCTGCATCATCACCGCCGAGGCGCTCGGCATGGCCCCCGAAGACGTGGTCTGCGGCGACTGGGGCAATACGGACGTTGCGCTCGACGGGGGCATGCAGGCGGGTTCGACCTTCACCGCCAGCGCGGGCGGGGCTTTCTACAACGCGGCCCTGGACGCGCGGGCCAAGCTGTTCGCGGCGGCCGTCAACCACTCCCCTTTCTTTTCGCTGAAAGTAACCCCGGACCAGCTGGAGGCCAAAAACGGCTTCGTATATCTCAAGAGCGACCCTTCGCAGCGCCTCTCTTATAAACAGGTCATGGCCGGCACGCCCCCCATCGCCGGCTACGGCACGGGATGGAACGCCACGCTCAGGTCGCGTTCAGTGGGAGGGGTCGCGCAAGGCTCGGTCTGCAACGCCAACGGCAGCGCCGCGGCCTGCGCGGAGCTGGCGGTGGACACCGAGACCGGCCAGGTCGAGATACTCGGCTACTGGAACGCCGTGGACACCGGCAGGACCATCTTCAAACAGGGCGCTATCAAAGAGATGCTTTCCGGCTGCGAGCTGATGATACACCAGGCATTGTTCGCGGGCGACGTGTACGATATGCCGAGCGGCGCCTGCATCAGCACGCAGTTCAACGAATCCATGGTCCCCACGGCGATGGACATGAAGGGCGAGCGCTTCAATGTGTACGACCTCGAATCCGACGACGCCGCCGGCCCTTACGGCGCGCACGGGATGGGCGAACCCTGCGTGACCAACTATTCGGCAATCATCTGCGCCATCTTCAACGCCACCGGCAAGTGGGTAGACCCCGAAAAAGGCGCCTGCACCCCCAACAAGGTCCTCAAGGCCCTGGGCAAAGCCTAGACCGCTGCTGTACCGGAGAGCGGCAATCCCATTCTCATCCCCCAACTCCCGCCTGTCATCCCGGGCCGCGACCCGGGATCCATTTCAACTGCCTTATTGAGCGAAGCGAGATAATACCAAATATTTGTCCCTTACCTGTTTTGTCATTGCCGGGCGTCGAGCCCCGGCGATCCAGAATTTGGTGGGGAAAGGGCGTATTTTCTCTCCACCCCGTGGGAGAGAATCAAAAGAGAGGGGGTCTTCAATCCAACCCCTATAGATGTCATTCCCGCGAAAGCGGGAATCCATTACCCTAATCCGCCCGGGCGGATCGCGCCGACAAACAACATATGTTCCCCCTCCTGTCACCCCGTCCCCTATCCCGAAACAAATTTCGCTGACCGCTGAAAGCTGACCGCCTGACTGCTTATCCCGGGGGCTTGCTGTATCCCTTCCCTGCTACTATAATGACTTTAAGAGGCATAGGAAAAGTTTATGGAAAAAATGGCACGCGCCGCCCAGGCACTCTCAGACGCAACGCGTCTGCGTATCATCAACGTTCTGGCCGTCAAAGAAAGCTGCGTTTGTGAGGTCATGCAGGCACTTGACATCTCCCAGACCCGCGCTTCCCGCAATCTCAAGATCCTGAATGAAGCCGGGTTCCTCAGGATGAGGACCGACGGTCTTTTCACTCTTTACGCGCTGGCCGAAGGCAAGGCGTCTTTCCAGTCGGAACTGGTGGCCGTCGTTCACAAGGAACTGGCGAGCGACAAGGTCGCCAGGCAGGACATCGCGCGCCTGGCAAAGGCCGAACGCGTCGGCGCGGGATGCGGGCCGCGAAAATCCAAAAGCGAGCCCTGCTGCCCCCCGGGCAAGTAAGCCGTCTGAACTGACTCCGGCTGCTGCATATTATAGGCTCGCATCTCTGATATCAACCGTGATTTCCCCGGCACAAACTGACGGAGGTAACACTGTGGCCCCTGAAGAAACCAGTCTTCCCCGCGTAAAGATGATACGCACCGTTTTGGTGACGGGCGGCCTGGCGGTCGCCTATTCGTCGCTCCTCGTGCCATCGGATTTCTGGGCCCTAGCGATGTTCATCTCGGGGCTGGGCCTCGTGCTCTGGGGCTGCTACCTGTGGGCGAGAAACTCAAAGGACGCAGCGCCGCCTGGATGCTGCTGGGGTTCCTCGCGCCTGCCGGACTCATCGGACTGCTTATCCTGCCGGTCAAGGCCCTGCCGGACCCGGCTTCCCGCCCTCCGTCCACCCCGCCGCGGGGCCTGGATTAGTTACCTGGGTTACATACAGCAGGTTATTAAAAGCGTATATTTTTAAAAAAGGCAAAGGAGTTAGATTATGATGTTTGGTAGATTTCCCGGTCCCGGCGGGTTCGAAGGCGGCTGTTTCGGCGGCGGGATGCATATATTCGGCCTGATTATCATGGTGCTCTTCTTCATCTTTGTGGTTTGCTGCATTCTGATGGGCGCCCGCATGATGCGCAGGCGCGGCATGATGATGCACGGCATGCATGGTATGCACGGAATGCACGGAGGGTATAGCTGCTGCGGCAACGATCCCGTCGAGATTGCCAAAACGCGCTATGCCAAGGGCGAGATCTCCGCAGAGGAACTCGAAGCCATCAAGAAAAACCTGGAGTAACCCGGTTTTTATCCGGAACGATAAAGGAGGGCTGACGCGACCGTCAGCCCTCCTTTTGTTATGCTTTTATTTTAGTTGTCATTGCCGGCATATTACTTAAAAAAGGTGGCTATCTCGGCCTAAAATGGAAGTACCAAGCAAAGTAGTTTCTCCGTTTCTTTGGGATTAATCCCCGGTGTTGCCTGTAATGCTGCTTGAGCCTTGAAAAGTATCCCTCTAGGCCGTTGGTGGACCGAGGTATATCAGGATTGTCGAGGTAATGAAACATATCGGGAAGCGCCTTATGAATCAGGCTCCTTGCTCTCTTAATATCACTAAAGACGCCGCCTCTCTCTGGTCGTTTTCCGATCAAGCTACCATACGCTTTTTCCCACCAGAGGAATTCTTCAATGAAGGAATCCCTCTCAGCCTCGGTATTGATATTTGTTAGACCGCAAAATAGAACTCTCAATTCCCGGGCATAAACTGTTTTAGGAAAGTTCCTGCACCAGGATAAACCCTGCCTCTGCATATGTACTAGGCACCTCTGGGTTATGATACCAGGCCATAGCGCCCTGATGGTTCTGATGACCTGGGGATTGCCGTCCGTCGTACAGCTCTCTGGATCCAGTTCCCTGTCTATCAATGGTTTAAAGAATGAGCATAATTGTTCATTCGAGTTTTCTTTTACCCCGAACTTCCCGGAAATTACCGTATTTGTTTCGCCGTCCATGAGAGCGACAATGCTTACTGGTCTATGGAGAAACGTACCGTCGAAGAGGAGATGCTGATGGTGCTTCAGAGAGCTCACTGGGGCTTTAGGGGAGCAGTGTAACCAACAATCGATTATCCTGTAGAGTTTATCTCGGCTGTGGCCGCTTTGTTGAACAAGCTGCCTTACAGAATAGCCTTCAACGATCCACTGTTTGAACCAGGTTTGTTCCTTCGCATTTTTACAATCTGGATTTTCCCAGCAGTAGGACCGTTTACATGAATTGCAAAACCACCGCTGTTTTCCATTGGAATAGAAACCATTTCGTTTGACAGAAATAACCAGGCAATAGGGGCAATGTTTTTTTGTGCATATTAATCATCATCCTTGAAGCAGTTTAAATATGGTCTAGGATAGCACGCTTGCATCAGGCACGATTGTTAATGTCAAAAGCACACATTTTTAAGTAATATGCCCATCCCGGCGCGATAGCCGGGATCCAGAGTCGACCCTGTTCCCCAAGGTTCTCGCACCCGACGCTCGGGTGCCTTGGGTTGTTCCCCAAGGTTCTCGCACCCGACGCTCGGGTGTTCTTGTCCTCGAGGGTGTCTTCGAGGGATCCATTTCAATTGTCCGCCTAGGCGGAACAACGATGGGGTAGGGTCATCCCGACCCACGAGTCGGGATCCAGGATACGTCACGGTGCGAGGTTTTGTGTTCGCTTGGACGGGATAAAAAAGGGGCCGCTTGAACAGCGGCCCCTTTTTACTCATAAGAAGCGGTTAAAATACGGTCGGGATGTCTTTCCCGGCGTCGTCGATGTTCTGGAGCTTCGCGCGCACATCTTCCTGGCGCAGTTTCAAGACGGGCACCAGGTCGGTCGATTTGTTGTAGTAGTTGCGCACGATCTCGACGTCGCTCAGTTCGGAAAGGATCAAAATGATGTCGAGCGCTTTTCCGACGGGATAGTCCCCGTTCCTGAGCACCGCGTTGGGGGCCAGGTCCTTGAGCCAGTCGCCCAATTCCTTTACGAGGTCCATGTTGATCTCGCGGGGAGGGGCTGAGATGAGGTACATGGCGCGCCCGGCGTCGAGCGGGCGGCACTTGGCCGAAAGGTCCGCGATAGCGGCGTCCATGGCCTGGATGCCCTTGTGGGTCTCGGAGCTTTTATGCCGGAAATCGGTCGAGCCCATCTTGATGCCGCCCAGCTTGGCTGAACCGCGCCCGATGACAGTCCAGCCGCTGAGGGTCTGGATGATGTCGCCGGCGTCGAGTGTTTTGGAGCCCACGCGCTGGGATTTCTTTTCTTCGCCCGCGCACAGCAGGTCATAGAAGGGTTCGGCTATCATGGAGTTTATCTGGTCAAGGTTGAACTGCATCGAATAGCCTTTTTTCACATAGCGCTGGTTGTCCACCAGTATCACAGCGTCGGCTACGGAGAAAACGCTTTTCAGGCAAACGGCGGAATTGTAGATGGTGCGTTCTTCGTTTTCCTGCTCATGGTCGAAGGGCAATACCGCCATGGCGTAAACCGGCTTGTCGGCGTAGCGGTCTTTAACGTGCTGGACCATGATGGGCAGGGACCCTGACCCAGTGCCGCCCCCGGTGCTGGCGATCAGCAGGAAAGCGTCTGTTTCGTAGAAATTCTTGGAGGACCTCAGAGCGTCGACGACTTTGTCGGCGTCTTCGCGGGCGATTTCCGCACCGACTTCGTTGATCTTGCCGACCCCGTGCCCGCCCGTTTTACGCCCGCCGATGAGGATACGGTGCTGGAAGTCGCTCTTTATGGTACGAAGCCCCGAGAGGTCGGTGGCATCGGTATTGACTGCAAAAACGCCCGGGCAGATCTCGGTTTTGCGCTGGCTGATGGCCTGCTTGTTCAGGCGCGCGAATTCGTCGGCGATGCGGCTGCCGCACTGTCCGAGGCCGATTACCACTAACTTCATCTTCTTCCTCCAAACGTGTTTGATAAACCGGACAATTCTATCTTTTAGCGAAGAGGGGTGTCAACCAAAGGGCGTGCGGCGGGATAACCCCGCCGCACGTATCGTTGTCTTGTCCCTCGGCGCTGACAGGAAGCTCTCGGACCCCAGGTGTCTCTTGTTGTCATCCTCGGGCCGCAGACCCGGGGCCTCGGGCGGTTCCCCGAGGTTCTTGTCCTCGAGGGTGTCTTCGAGGGATCCATTTCAACTGCCTTGTCGAGCGCAGCGAGACAATACTAAATGTCCTCTGAAGTCCTAATGCCCTCGCCCCCCGGAGTCGTCCCTCGGCGCTGACAGCTGACCGCTGAGTGCTGACGGCTGATTCCTGTTTAAAACCCCTTTTGGGCCACGAACGCCGTGAGGTCTCCGAGGCGGCAGGAATAACCCCATTCGTTGTCGTACCAGGCCAGGATTTTCACCATGTTCCCGCCGATGACCATCGTAGAGAGGGCATCGAGGATGGAGCTATGGAAGTTCCCTTTGAAGTCGCTGGAGACGAGTTCCTCGGTGCAGTATTCGAGGATGCCGCGCATGGGGCCTTCGGCGGCGGCTTTGAAGACTTTATTCACCTCTTCGACGGTGACGTTTTGCCCGACCTCGGCCACCAGGTCCACCAGTGAAACGGTGGCGGTGGGCACGCGGAAAGCGATGCCGTGCATCTTGCCTTCGAGTTCGGGAAGCACCTGCCCTATGGCATAGGCGGCGCCGGTGGATGTCGGTACGATGTTCTCGCAGGCGGCGCGTGCGCGGCGGAGGTCTTTGTGAGCGGTGTCCTGCAGTTTCTGGTCGCCGGTATAGGCATGTATAGTGCTCATCATGGCTTTCTGGATGCGGAAATTGTCGTTGAGGGCTTTGGCGACAGGCGCCAGGGCGTTGGTGGTGCAGGAGGCGTTCGATATGATGTTGTGTTTCCTGGCGTCGTATTTATCCTGGTTGACCCCCAGGACGATGGTGATGTCGTCTTTTTTGGCGGGCGCGGAGATGATGACCTTTTTAGCGCCGGCCTGGATATGCGCGGCGGCCTTGGTTCCATCCGTGAAAAGCCCGGTAGATTCGATAACGATGTCCACGCCTTCGTCTTTCCAGGGGATGGCAGCGGGGTCTTTCTGAGCGAATACCTTGATGTGCGCCCCGTCGATGCTGATGACGTTTTCGCCCGAGGTCACGGTGCCGCTGTAAGGGCCGTAGGTAGTGTCCCACTTGAAGAGGTGGGCGTTGGTTTTTGTATCCGTGAGGTCATTGATGGCCACGACCTGGATCTCGCCTGCGTGATATTTATTGATGGTCCTTAATGTCAGGCGACCGATGCGCCCGAAGCCGTTGATGCCGACCCTGATTGCCATGTTTTCGCCTCCTGATTATTTATTTGTTTTAACAGGCGCCCTTGCCTGTTGAAGACTTTTTGGCTTTTATCTGCCCGAGCATGTCCGTAAACGCTTCCAGCCTGGTTTTCACGTGCTGGGTGAGCTTGAAATCGGTGTTTCCCTCGAGTGTCAGGATGGGGAGCCCCAGGTTGCTCCGCAGGACGATGTCGCCGATGCCGCGATGGCAAAATGCCTGTACGTAGTGGACGATGCCGTCTATCTGCCTCTCTGCCACAGCTTTTTTAATGTCTTCTATCCTTCCTTCGAGCGGGTACGGATAGGTATAAAGCGTATATTGTTCAGCCAGCGATTTCACGGGATTTATCATCGCGAACTGGCGCTGGATCTCATTATATACTACCCGCCCTCCGTTTTGCTCCAGGTAAGGGTACAGCTCTTTAGCGAAAACCGGCGGGACTCCGATGAACGCCAGTCTCAATTCTTCCGGGGGGAATGGGGGCCGGGAGCGGTATTCACATGCGGAACGGTTTACATCCGCGCAAAATTTGTCTATGTCCTGGTTGAAATCGGAACTCGAGACCAGCCAGTAGTGGTTCTCGAACCCGCCGGCCCGGTTTTCCCCCCAGGTGAGGCGGTCGATCTCCCAGAGTGTTTCGCGGCATGGCCAGAGGGATTCCCTGACCTTTTCGGCTTCTATCATGGTTGTTCCCAGGCGTTCGGCGAGGGATTCCAGGGCTATCTGCATCCTGTCGACGTCCGGTTCGTCGGGGAAGGCGAAGGGTATGGTGGTGATGCCTCTCAGTTTGAGCACCTCCATCAGCATGGTGGTGTTGGAGCAGTCGCCGGTGGTGACGCAGATGACGGAATCCAGCTTCTGCTCGAGGCAGACGCTGTAGATGCCTTTTATCCAGGCGCAGGTGTTGAGCGGGAAACCGGCGCGTTCGGCTTTGCGGACCAGCCGTTCGGGGTCGGCGTCGGTGATAAAAACGTTGTTCAGGTCGACGGGCATGTAACCCGCGGCCAGCAGTACCTCTATCGGAACGGTGGTGGTGATGCCGATCCTTTTCAAACGGCGCCCCGATTTTTGGTTTTCATCCGACATCCGCCAATATCATTCCGACACTATAAAAAGGGGACGGGGTTAAACTTAACATAACGATTTATTTGTTAACCCAGGAGTTCCCCACCGTTTATTGTACCAAAAACAATCCCGTATTACCGCTTACATAAAACGAATGGATTGTCGGATCGAGTCCGACAATGACGTGGAGAGGGATGTAGACTGGCCTTTTGTGATTAACCCCTACTCATCCCTGTCATCCCGGAACCGCAGTATCCGGGCCTCGGGCGTCTTCCCCGAGGTTCTTGCCCTCGAGCGGCTACTCGAGGGGTCCACTCCATTTGTTCATTGAGCGTAGCGAGACAATACTAAATGTCTTGGTAACTGAATAATGGGCTGTCGGGTCAAGCCCGATCCGCCTCTGCGGAACAACGAGAGGGGTTATGGCGTGGTGGTATCCCGGGTGGCGTTTTCCTCGTTTTACGTCGGCGTGTTCGCCCCCGCCATCCGCCCCTCGTGAAACATCTCGCAGGGCAAGAACCTTTCGCGGCCCCATGCTTCTTTCAACTCGTTCACCCGGCTGGCCCTGTCGCTCGCCCAGATGACGTGGTAATACGGCGGGTTCGAGAAACGCGCCGGCTCGGCGTCCTCGACGTGCTTGTAGCCCAGGCTTTTCAGGTTTTCCTTGAATATCCCTATGAGGTCCCGTCTCATGCGGTTCAGGTCGGGTTTGCCTTCCATCTTTTCGAGCCGGGCCGCCTGCCATGACGGGCCCCCGTAGAGCCGGTTTATCGAGTTCTCGCATTCTTTGCGGGCCAGGTTGCGCACCAGCGACATCTCCAGCGGGAAGAGGATGAGCAGGTCCATCTTGTGCCCTTTCCAATCAGCCCCGTGTTGGGCCAGCTTTTTGATGACCGACCACCTGAGCGCCGAGTAGCCCGGCGGGTCGATGATGACCAGGCTGGTGGTTGAACGGGGGATAGCGTCGAACAGCTGGCGTATGACGGATTCGTGCAGGGGGTTGCCCGTGATGACCTGAGAGTGCCCCGGGCCGGAAGGCGAGACGATCTCAGCCAGTTTCCCTGCCTCCTCTTCGTTCCTGGCGATATAGATGCAGCGTGAAAAACGCTGTCGCATCCTGTGGGACGCGGGCTCGCTTGAAGCAGCCTGTTCGCAGGCGGCTGCCCGGCAGGCATGGCCGCGCGGGGAGGCGAAAAGTTCGACGCAGCAACCGGGGTCCCTGGCGCCGGCGGAAACCATTCCGATGAAATCCGCCGTGCACTCCAGTTTGTGGCAGGTCCATTTGGATGCCTGCTGCGGCGAGGCCATAAGCCCTCCCCAGTTTCGCTATTCCCGGTGATTATCTTTTGATACTGCTGAACGCTTCTTTTCCGGCGTAGCGCGCCTTCGCGCCAAGCTCGTTTTCTATCTTGAGCAGGCGGTTGTACTTGGCGGTGCGCTCCGAACGGCAGGGGGCGCCGGTTTTTATCTGCCCCGTGGAGAGGCCGGCGCACAGGTCGGCGATGGTGACGTCCTCGGTCTCGCCGCTCCTGTGGCTGATGACCGCCGTCCATCCAGCCTTACGGGCCATGTCGATGGCGGCCACGGTTTCGGTGAGGGAGCCTATCTGGTTGAGCTTGATGAGGACAGAGTTGGAAGCCTTGCGCTCGATGCCCAGCTCTATGCGTTCGATGTTGGTGACATAGAGGTCGTCGCCGACAAGCTGAACGCGGTCGCCTACGGCCTTCTGGAGGAGCGTCCAGCCCTCCCAGTCGTCCTCGGCCATCCCATCCTCGATGCTGATGATGGGGTAATCTTTGGTCCACTGCGTGTAATAATCCACCATCTGCCGGCGGCTCAGCCTGGCGCCTTCGCGTGCCAGGACATACGTGCCGTCCTCGTAGAATTCGCTGGAGGCGGGGTCGAGGGCGATGAAGCAGTCGGAGCCAGGCTTGTACCCTGCTTTTTCTATGGCGGCGATGATGAGTTCGAGCGCTTCCTTGTTCGAAGCCAGCGATGGCGCGAAGCCGCCTTCGTCTCCGACGTTGGTGTTGAAATTGCGGCTTTTTATTATCTTTTTGAGGACCTGGTAGGTTTCCGCAGCCATCCTCAGGGCATGCGAAAAGCTCTCGGCCCCCACGGGGGCGATCATGAATTCCTGGAAATCGGTGGAATCCGAGGCGTGCTTGCCGCCGTTCAAGATGTTGAGCAGGGGCACGGGCAAAACGAATTCGCTTTTATCGCTCAGGTACCTGTAAAGGGGCTTTTTGGCGGAAGCAGCCGCCGCATGGGCAACCGCCAGGGAGACGCCGAGGATGGCATTGGCGCCCAGCTTGGATTTATTCGAGGTCCCGTCCAGGGCTATCATCAGGTCGTCGACCCTCGCCTGTTCCGAAGGGTCTTTCCCGAGCAGGGCGGGGGCGATGACCTCGTTCACATTGTTGATGGCCTTGAGGACGCCCAGGCCGCCGTAGCGGGCCTTGTCGCCGTCACGCAGTTCCACCGCCTCGTATTTGCCGGTGCTGGCCCCCGACGGGACGGCCGCTTCACCGAAAGCCCCCGAAGCGAGTTCAGCCCTCACCGATACGGTGGGGTTGCCGCGCGAATCGAGTATCTCCCAGGCGTGTATCTTTTTTATCTTATCCATCTGACCTCATCCAATCATTTCCAGCGCTTTTTCTACGGCCTCGGCCGGCGTTTTGGCTTCGATGATGGGGCTTTTGTCTTTGCCCCTGCGCGAGATGCCCCAGGTGTCCAGCCCGATGACCGGCAGGCCGCTTTGAAGGGCGTGGCCTATCTCGGAAAGGGTGCCGTAGCTTCCGCCGATGGCGATGACGGCCTGTGCGGATTTCACCACCGCCACGTTGCGGGCGTAGCCCATGCCGGTGACGATGGGGATCTTGACGAATTGGTTGGCAGCGTTGCGGTTGTCCCCGGAAAGGATGCCGATGGTCATCCCGCCTTCTTCGGCGGCGCCGCGGCAAGCGGCTTCCATGATGCCGCCCAGTCCGCCGCATACAAGAGCCGCCCCTGCGCGGGCTATTTCACGGCCCACTAGTTCGGCGGCTATGAGTTCGGAGGCGTTCGCCTGGGAACCCCCGATTACGGCGATGAATTTGTTTTTATTCAATATAAATCCTCGCGGCAGGGTGATTATAGCATAGCTTTCAACTGCCAGCCATCAGGCGTCGGCTGTGCCGGTGCACCCTCATTTTCCATCTTCTCCCCCGATGATATGGTGGAGAAGAAAACCGGACTCTGGATTCCCGCCTCCGCGGGAATGACAACAAGAGAGGGAGTGGCGTCCATTGTGCCTGTCTTTGCGAGCGAAGCGCGGCAATCTCGTTCCCCACTCCTACTCCCTCCTGTCATCCCGGGCGGCGACCCGGGATCCATTATCCTGGGGTGGGGTGCAATCCGCAGCCCTACACGAGCATTATCACGAGCCCTGCCACCACCAGCATGGTCGCCCCCGCGCGTACCGCCAGCAGTTTGAGGCTGCTTTTTTCGTGTATCAAGAATCCCGGCGCTGTCCTCGCCGCGAGGGCCGAGAACGCGAAGATGAAGAGCGGTTTGCTGTTGAAGATGGTTGAAGCCAGGGCGACGGGCCCCGCCTCGACGGCCTTGTAAGCCAGTACCGTCGCCGTCATAGCGGCGATCTGGTTGGCCAGGGTAAATACGACGGTGCCCGTGCGGTCCCTCAGAGAAGCGATCTCGCGCAGCACATTCGGACGGAAACAGATGCCGATGAAAAGGATGGCGGAGAAAAGGAAGATGAGCGTGGCGCTGTTCCAGTACGACATGTAACCGAGGCCGTATTTGTTGAACACGTTGCTTATGGCTATCAATACGGCGGCGGCCATCAGTATCAGGAACGGGCGGATGTGGAGATGCGCCCCGCCTCTCGTGTCCCATCGGAAGGATATGACGATAGCGCCTGTCACGACGGCGGCGATGGCCAGCCACTGGTGGAGCGCCAGGTCTTCTCCGAGGAAAAGCATAGCTAAAATGGCTACGAAAACGGGGGCGGTGCTCGTTATCGGGGATACTGCGGCCACATCCTCTTTCCGCATGATTTCGAGAACGAGAACTACGGCGAAGGAACTGAGCATGGCCGATGCGCAGACGGCGGCGACGGGAGCGATACCGATCCCGTGCGGCAGAGGGAAGATGAACAGCATGACGATGCTCACCGGCAGGGCGAACAGGTCGCAGATGAGGACATAGGCCTTCCAGCCCGGCATGCGCCGCGACATGAAATGGCTGTCCAGTATATTAACGAGCGCCGATATCAGCGTGCTCGATAAAGCCAGCAGTACCCAGGCTACGGACATGTTTGAATTATACCTTTCAACTATCCTTGATTGTCATTGCGAGGAATCCGCCCAGGCGGATGACGCGGCAATCTCGTGCCCCACCCCTCCTCCACCCCTCGGTTGTTCCGCCTAAGCGGATCGGACTGGCCTCGGACGTCTTCCCCGAGGCCTTGGGATGTTCCCCAAGGTTCTCGCACTCGAGGCTCGAGGGCATCCGGCATCCAGCTCCATCACTTTGGAGGGCAGTGAGCCCGAAAAAGCAACAGATGATCTCGTATATCTTCCCCCACCTCGGCGTCATTGTCGGGCTTGCCCCGACAATCCAGACACCAGCGTTGAGGCTACCTTATTCTGGATCCGGGCTCGCGGGCCGGGATGACCCATTCGCCCATCCCCTTCTCGCTGACCGCTGATCGCTGAAAGCTGGCAGCTGACCGCTCGCTACATCGTCAGCATCGCCACCAGCCCGGCCGTCACCAGTACCGTTGCCCCTGCCTTGACCAAAACGCTTTTACGGCTCATATGGTCGGGGGCCAGGAAATTCGGGGCGAACCTGCCTACTATCATGGAAAATGCGAAGATAAAAAGCGGTTTGCTGTTCATCACGGCCGAAACCAGCGCCACGTGCCCTTTCTGGACGGCTGAGTAGGCGAGGACCATCGCAACGCAGGCTACAGCCTGGCTGAAGATCGCCAGCCCGATAGTAAAATTTCGCTGTTTCAATCCCGCTATCTGGCGCAGCACCGAAGGCCTGACGCATATCGCAAGAAAAAGTGAAGATGAAAGGAAGAACTGGATAGTGGCGTCGTTCCAGAAAGACATATACCCGAGTGCGTATTTATTCAGCGTGCCGCTTATGGCTATCAATACCGCAGACCCGATTAAAATGAATACCGGTCGAAGTTTCAGGCTCCCCCTGCTTTCGGCATCCCATTTTAGTGAAACAAGTATCGCCCCGATGACCACGGCAGCGACGCCCATTATCTGCAGCCGGCTGAGCCGTTCTCCCAGGAACAGGAACGCGAGAACGGCCACGAATACAGGAGAAGTGCTGATGAGAGGGGAAATCCTGGAGATGTGCTCTTTTTTCATGGCCTGGAGTATCAGGATGCTGGCAAAGATAGAGGCGCAGCTGGAACCCAATAGAGCGAAGTACGGCCGCAGGCCGATATTGGCGGGCAGGGGTATCAACATCAGCATGACGATACTGAGGGGCAGGGTGAATACGTCGCAGATGACGACGTACGCCCGCCAGCCCGGCATGCGTTTTGTCATGTAATGGCTGTCGAGTATGTTGATGAAGGCTGCGATTATTGTGCTTGTTAGTGCAAGGAAAACCCAACTTGAATTCACGTCGATCCCTCTCTGGTTTTAATGGGGCCGTCTTGAACGGCGGCAAACGAGGAATGACGGGGGCTCAATCGAAAACGGAGACCGGAAGCCGCCTGGGGCCCCTGGGGTTGACCGGGGAGAAACCGCGGTTGCCCGGCAGCGCCGGGCGCCTGATTGGATAGGAACAAGGATTTGACACGGCTTTCATCATAAATCGCCGAATTATATAACGCCGTCTATTTGTTTTCAACACGGGGGCAGCCCGTTGTCATTGTCCCTGTCATTGCGAACGAGGTCGCCGAAGTGCGGCAATCTGGTACTTTACACTTGATGATCGACAGACGATTGTTGGTCGTTTCCTTTGAACATAATTGTCATCCTCGGGCCGCAGACCCGGGGATCCATTTCAACTACCTTGTTGAGCGTAGCGAAACAATATTAAATGTTGTCGTACCTGATATATGGATTGTCGGGTCAAGCCCGACAATGACAAAATGAATAGAGGCGATGTTGGGGGGCATGGTTGCCCCCTACTCCCCCCTGTCATCCTCAGGCGTGAGACCCGGGCCTCGGGTTGTTCCCCGAGGTTCTCGTCCTCGAGGCTCGAGGAGTCCACTCCACTCTTTTGTTGAGCGTAGCGAAACAACATTAAATGTCGTCTTACCTGATGTCTGGATTGCCGGGCCTCGACGCCCAGCAATGACCTGGGAGAGAGCTGTCATCCTCGGCCGCACGTCGTGCGGTTACTCTATGAATCAATGATTCTTCGTATTTTGAATGATATACTTCCACAATGTACTTGTTTGTTGTGGAAGGCAAGTGTATCATATTAGGTATCTGACAGGAGTTCGTAAATATGAGCGAAAAAACCAAAAAAGCTACTTTTAATTTATCTCCAGGTATACTTGCTGAACTGGATAAGGTAATGGCCGAAGGCGCAGCTCCCAGCAAGAACGCTCTGGTAGAGCGTGCGCTGGTAAAAGAAATGAAAGAGCTGCAAAGGCTGGCACGAAAAGCCAGGTGGGAGCAAGGGGCCAGGGACCCCGCACTGATAAATGACCTTAGCGAGAATGAGGCCGCCTTTAAATCTGCAGATGCCGAGACCGCCCGGAGGATCAGCTGATGCAGGCTTTCCAATGGGCTATCATGGAGGCCGATCTGGATCCTGTTGCCGGGGCTGAACAAAAAGGAACCCGGCCGGTGCTGGTAGTGAGCAACGAAGAGTTTAATCAAGCCATGTCCAATGTCACAGTCCTCCCTTTAACCTCCACCAAACGGCAGCTTTATCCCTCTGAAGTCTTTCTGCCACGGGGCAAAGCGGGACAACCGTTAGATTCGATTATCATGGCGCATCAAATACTAACGATATCGAAACAACGGCTCAAAGGTTTGTTGGGGTATCTGGAAGGTTCACAATTCCGAGAAGAAGTGTCCTTGGCTATTAAAGAGCACTTGGATATCGGGTAACCGGAGGTTAATAGGGTGGATCCCCGGGTTGCTGTTCCTGCCTCTGAATTATGGCTATTCGAAAATACGGCTGCTTTAGCCTCTGTCTGCACGGGGATGGAAGAATCCAAAAACGGACAGGTATCTGCCCGCGGTTCGTTCGGAAAATATGCGAAAGATGAAAATGGATTGTCGGATCAAGTCCGACAATGACAACGATAGGTTTGGTGTCATCGTTCTCCCCTCCTACTCCCCCCTGTCATCCCGGAACCGCAGTATCCGGGCCTCGGGCGTCTTCCCCGAGGTTCTTGCCCTCGAGCGGCTACTCGAGGGGTCCACTCCATTTGTTCATTGAGCGTAGTGAAACAATACTAAATGTCGTCGCACCTGGTATCTGGTTTGTCGATTCAAACCCGACAATGACTGGGGCACTAACAGGCTATCCCTCTTCTAACTCGATCTTCCATCCATGCCTGCATTTCCGGCATTTGCAGTAGACCGTGTTCGAAATAGTAAAAACCTCGACATCCTGGTCTGCGCACTTCGGGCATTTCACATTCGGGCTGTTTTCCTGTGCGTTCTCCATATCGGATTATCCTCCCCATCTCCCGAACGATAAGCGGTATATCACGTAGTCCAGCGAGTTTCCCAACAGGTTGGCGAACCGGATGAGTTGAAGCACCGCATCGATCGCCTGTGTTTTTTGGGCGCCGTAGGCCTGCTTTAATCTTATCACAGCTTCGCTGTCGGGGCGGGCATCCGACTCGGCCCAATGCTGGGCGTACAGCACCGCCACCGCCTCATCTTCCGGGCAGTCCTCGACGTCCCCTGACAACATGCGGCTTAGCTCCCCGGGGGAAATCCCGCTTTTCAATGCCTGCCCGGCATGGAAGTAGGAACAATACCGGCAGCCGTTCACGGCGGTAACGGCCAGCATCAGGCGTTCCCGAAAGGCGGGGGATATCGATCTAATGCCCTTCAACCGCGCCATGTTCCTGACCGGAAAGGACAGGCCTTCGGCGAATCCCTTCAGATTTTTAAAGGTCCTTTTACGATATTTTTCCATTTTCAGAAACCACCGGTCAATTAAAATCGATCAGCAACTCGAATGGCCGCTGTTGATGACGAATCCCTCGTAATACGGCGAAACAGCGTAGTCCACCAGGGCGCCATATGCGTAATGCTTGATGTCCTCTGCGATCAGTATTTCAAAATCGTCGACCTTGTGGCTCTTCTCTTCCCCGTTTGGCTCGTCCAGAGCCAATCCCAGTTGGGGGCCGCCTCAGCCATGCCCCTGGATGAAAACACGCAGATATTTGCCGGGGTTGTTGACCAGGACTTCCTGCAGTTTCGTTTTGGCTATGTCGGTAATTTCAATCATCTTGGTTTCCTTTTCGACTGCGTTCCAAATGGCTGAAAGAATTAAATATATTAATATACGA
>Ga0118677_10008514_pt1 | contig 16412 bp, 12 predicted proteins | sample AliMusrvi5mmetaG_FD_86154 | JGI IMG/M metagenome (GOLD analysis project Ga0118677, IMG submission 86154) | reverse complement strand
TGCAGGTGCCATGCAACGCGTGCGCGGCTTCCATCCAGCTCTCACTGAAGGTCGGGTGCGCGTGAATCGTGCGCCCTAATTCGACGGCGGTCAGTTCGGCCCGGATGACGGCGGCGGCTTCGGCGATCAACTCTGTCGCATGCGGGCCGACTGCGGCCGCTCCGACCAGTTGATCCGTGCTGGCATCCGCAATCCATTTTACAAAACCGGTGGTCTCTCCGGTTGCCAGGCCTTTCCCCAGCCCGGCAAACCGGAACTTACCGGTTTTGACCGCGCGATTTTGTTTTTTCGCATCCTCTTCGCTGAGCCCCGCCGTGCCGACTTCGGGCGCGGTAAAAATAACATTCGGCACCAGCGTGTCGTGCTTGTGCGGCTTTGCGTTAACGGCATTTTCCGCCGCTGCGATGCCTTGGGCGGTCGCGTAATGCGCGAGCTGAATTTTACCGGTCACATCACCGATGGCAAAAATGTTGGCAACTTTCGTCCGGCAATAATCGTCGGTCTCAACGAACCCGCGGTCGCTCGTTTTCAATCCGGCGTTTTCAAGCTTTAATCCATCGGTCACCGGCTTGCGGCCGACAGCACTCAGCAACAGATCAGCCGTCAGAACTTCGTCGCCAAAGTTGCCGCGCACGCCCTTGGCGTCGGCCGAGATTTTCTCCAGCGCTTTGCCAGTCAAGACGCGGATGCCAAGTTCTTTTTCCATGGACCCCAGGACTTCCCGCCGCACATCGGGGTCGAGTAACAACAGGATGTCCGGAAGCAATTCGACGATCGTCACCTGTACGCCGAGCAGGGCGGCCATGCAGGCCAGTTCGCAGCCAATAAATCCCCCGCCCAAGACGATCAGGCTGGCTGGGAGTTTGGAAATATCGAGGAAGCCGCGGCTTTCGACGACGCGCTCGTGTTTCGGCAGGAAACCCGGCATGACGGAGGTCGAACCGGTAGCAATGATGATTTTCCCGGCAGAGAGCCGAACCGAACTGTTGGCGTGCGTGACTTCGAGGGTGGTACGGTCCACGAACGACGCTGTGCCGGTGACAGTTTTGACTCCGTTGCCGGTCAGCAACGCGCCGATGCCGGTGCGGAGCTGGTCGACGACTTTATTCTTGTGGCCGATCAGGGCCGGATAATCCACCGTCGCGCTTGCAACGTGGATACCGAACTGCTCGGCGTGTTTGATTTTGGCAAACGTGTCGGCGGCTGCGATGAGTGCCTTCGTCGGGATGCAGCCCCAGTTCAGGCAGGTCCCGCCGAGTTGTTCGCGTTCCACGAGGGCGACTTTGGCGCCGAGTTGGGCGGCGCGAATGGCTGCGGGGTACCCGCCGGGGCCGGCGCCGATAACGATGAGGTCGAATTGTTCCATGATGAGCTCCATTAGTTGTTGAGGTTGAGTAAGCGTAAGGCTGGATAAAGTTGGCGGTACTGGGCGAATTGTTCGTCGTACCAGCGGGCGGCGGCGGGCCGCGGCGCGAGCGTGATGTGGGGCTGGATCCACTGCTGGGCCAGTGTGGGGACCGGCTGACCGGTCACCGCCGCACAGGCGAGCAACGCCACGCCGAGACAGCCGGCTTCGGTCACGTTCAAGGTGGTAATCGGCCGGCCGAGCACATCGGCTTTGAGCTGGGTCCAGAAGACCGATTTTGCTCCGCCGCCAATCGCGCGCAGTTCCCGGATCGCGCAACCGGATTCCTGGAGAATTTCCAAATTCAGGCGCATCTCGAAAGCGACCCCTTCCAGGAGGGCGCGGAGGATTTCGCCACGGGTGGTGGTGAGCCGCAACCCAAGGATCGCGCCGGCGGTGTGCAAATCAAAATAGGGGGTGCCGGACGGGGTCCAGTAGGGCAACACCAATAACCGGGTGGGTTCCGGTGCGGCGCTTTTCAGGATGTCGCCGTAGTCCTGGCCGGGCGCAAATTGATCCCGGTACCATTGGAGGATGTTGCCGCCGGTCAGGCTGTAGGCGACCGTCGTATACAAGCCGGGCGCGGCATGATCATAGGTGCAAAGATTATGGCGGCGCAAATCGGGCGTGAAGACCGGCCGGTCGAAGGCCGGTGTGATGCAGTCAACCGTGCCGGTGGCGTACATCGCCAGGCCCGGCTCTGTCGCGCCGGCGCCCAACGCACCGCACGGCTGATCGTGGCCACCGGTCACCACCACGGCATCCCTGGCCAGACCCAGTTCGACGGTGATCGGGCCCGCAATCGTCCCGGCTCGCAATGGCCGCGCCAATTGGTCCGGCGTGATGCCCAGGCGGTTGAGGATTTCGCTGCTCCACTCGTGGCGGCGGACGTCGAATAACATCGTCCGGCCCGCCAGCGGCCAGCCCATGGCCGGCGCGACCCCGAGCCGGTGTTGCAGCAAATCTTCAAAACACAAAAACAGGGCGGCCTGGCGCCAAACATCGGGCCGGTGTTCCTTCAACCAGACCAGCTTGAATAAGGTGAACGTCGGGTGCGCAGTATGACCGGTAATCTGATAGAGCCGCTCTTCCCCAAATTCCAATGGCCATTGTTTGGCGGCGGATTCAGCGCGGACATCCGAGGAGACCATGGCGCGGCAGAGCGGTTTTCCCGTGCGGTCGACGGCGGTGAATGCCTCGCCCTGACTGGAGATTCCGATCGCCTGGACCGTGCCGCGGCCGGCCTGCTGGGCGGCGGCGGCGATGACCGCCAGACATTTGTCCATGACTTCGGTCGAATCCAATTCGGCGCCGCCGTCCGGCGTGAAGTGGAGCGCGTACGCGCGCTGGGCGGTGGCGAGCTGGCAGCCATTGGCATCGAACACGACCGCTTTACAGCCGCTCGTGCCAATGTCGATGCCGAGAAAGTTCATGCCGGTCTTACCACGCCAACAGATCGTACTTGAGATACCGGGTGAACGCCTCGCGCACCGCGCCCGCCACGTGACCGGGGGTCAAGCTGACGTGGTGACGGAACCCTTCGTACCCGATCGTTTGGAGCTTGGCCTGCAGGTTCGGAATCTGTGCGACACCGGCACAACCGAAAAAGTCAGCCGCAATTTTATCCGCCGTGATGGCGCCTTCGCCGAGGTAAAAGGTAAGTTTTCCATTCTCGGTCTTCGCGCTGGCATAGGTCATCGGGGTCGCCGCGAGCCGGCCGACGTTGGGTCCCCAGCCGCAGCCGGCCCCGAGCGCCTTGGCAAACATCGGGTGGTCGACAATTTCGCCTTTACCGGTCATCAACGATTGCGGCACGGGCCCGCAATGGAACAAAATGCACTTGTCGGGATCATCGCCGTAGTTGTTATTCCAATCGAGGCAGGTGGCCGGTCGCTCGGAGGCCAGCCGCAGGGCATACATGGCCACGGCGTTGCACACATCCACCTCACAAGCCGCGGGAATGAGCCGGTCGTTGATCTCGCTGAGTAATACGCAGGGCGCGACCTTGAGCTCCATCTCCAACTCCAGCCAGCAGCGGATCGCCAGGGCATCGAGCTGCAACTGCTCGATCAGATCATCGAATACCACGCCGAGTTTGGCAAGCGTGAGCAGCGCCGCGGCCGGGGCCGCGCCGCAATGAGTGTAGCCGCGCAGATGGTCGCCTTTTTTCTTCACGCGCCGGTCATTGTCTTTCAGTCGGCGGACGGCACTGATGACCGTGGATAGATCCAGCGTTTCACACGTGATCCCCTGGCGCTGTAACGTCAGTTCATCAAACCGCACTGTCTTGAAGGCCGTCGTGCGCGCGCCGATGGCGCCGACCGTGAACCGTTTCATGCCATTCACCACCCGGCAGACCTTGGCGAAATCGTGGACGTTTTGGGCGAATGCGTCAGCGTCCGGATGGACCGTGTGCGGCTGGAACGCCGTGAAGGGCACGCCATACTGGCAGAACACATCCATGATCGAAAACTTCCCGCAGAAGGCATCGCGCCGGTGCTGGAATCCCATTTTATCCAGCTCATCGGGATAGGCATGGACGAGGATGGGCACGCCCGCATCCTGCAACGCGGCCACGGCGCCGGTCTCATCGCCAAAATTCGGCAGGCAAAGAATTACGCCGTCAAACTTGCCGCGTTTTTCCGCCAGCCAGGCGGCATACTTCACGCCGTCGGCGACCGATTCCACGGCGCCAAATGGTGTTGCGCTCACCGGCATCGTGAGCGTCCCGTACCCCAGTTGTTCCAGCCGGGCCTGAATTTGCTGCCGCGCGCCGGCAATCAACGCCTCCGGGAAAAAACCGCGGGTGCCAAAGAAGAGTGCGAAGTTGATCGATTTCATTTTGATTCTCCAGTTGTGGCCGCGCCGCCGGTGAGTTCCAACTCGTCCCGGAGCAACTGAACGGCCGTGTTGTAAACCGCCTGTTGGGCTTGAACCACGGAGGTCTGCATCAATCGCTCATACGGCTGGCGGGTTGCCGTGCCGATGTTGATTTTGGCGATGCCGTGGCGCACCGCATCCAAGACACATTCCTTGCGAATCCCTGTCCCGCCATGCAATACGAGCGGGATGCCCGTGGCCGCACGGATCTTTTCCAGATGTTCAATATTCAACCGCGCCGCAACTTTTTTCTCATGTCGGGTAACTCCCGAAATCGCGCCGTGGACACTGCCGACAGCCACTGACAGCCAGTCCACGCCGGTCGCGCGGACGAATCGCGCCGCTTCCTGTGGATCCGTGAACCCTTTGCCGGATGCGAACAATTCCTCGTACGACGGCAGCGGTCCGGCTTCATGCCCGAGCACGGCGCCCAATTCGCCCTCGACGGCCACGCCACGGGCGTGCGCGAGTTCGACGATCTGCCGGGTGGCGGCAATGTTTTCGTCCATCGACAAACGCGAGCCATCCACCATCACCGATTCATACCCGGCCGCCAGTGCGCGGGTGATCTCACCGACAAAATCAACCCGGAGCTGATCCTCATCAATGACCGGTACGTGATCGAGATGTAACCGGGTGTATTGCCGGTCGCCGATGCGCCAGTATTCCTCGGCCACGGCCTCCAGACTGCGCGCCGCGAATTTCACCCATTCCAACCGTGCCACCATGATCAGCCCAAAACAGCCGGTATCCCGCAGCGCCTGCACCGTCGGCTCCAGCATCGGCAGGTACGGAATATTGAAAGCCGGGACCACCGTCCCATGCTGCCGGGCCGCTTTGATTAAGTGGTCAGTCGTTTCCAAAGTTCAATGTCCTTATTGAATAATACGTCGGAGTATACGGACTCGGTCAGAATTCGACAAGTTGTTTGCCGCGCACTGCCGCTTTCGTGCTTGCTGTCAAGACCGGATAGAGCGTGCCTTGATGCCAGCGGCTGGCGGCCCCCGCCTACGGGTGCGCGCTAAGGTGGCGGCAGAGGTTGGCAAGCAGGCGGCGGTGCCGGGCGGCCGACAGTGAACCGATCCGTCCGAGCAAGGCATTCACCGGCAACGCGACAAGGAATCCCAAGCGAATCAGCGAGGCAGCCTTCAGTCCGCTGCCCGGGAATTCCGAATCGCCGGGCGCGAGCAGTTCGTCGAAGTCTGGCACACGCTGCGAGAGTTGGGTGCTGACGCCGCAGACGAGGAAATCACCGAATGGCGGCAATCGGCGCAGCAATACAACGGGGCGGTTCTTGAGTTGGCCGTCCGCTTGGGGAAGCGAAGCGATGGCAAAGTCGCCTTCGGTCATGGGCGCAGATCAGCCGTGGTGTATTCCGGCTCGGCTGCGCCGTACGCGCGGGCGAGTTGTTGCACTGCCAGCCGCGACCAGTCTTGGCGCTCGTCGTCGCCCGGCAGCACGACCACGACGAGGCGCGAGTTCTCCGGCAGCCGGTACGGCTCGTCCAGCTCGATCTTCTGGCCATCAAAATGGGCGCTTAATGCCACGGTTGTCATTGCTCCACAACATAGCGGGTTTCATCCGCACCTGCAACGAAGGATTTCATCATGCCCAACGATATCATTGATAGGTTCAACTCACTGTAGCGAGGCGTTGATTTAGCTCAAACACCCTGAAGCCTAGTAGTACTAGGTATCAGCATTGGTGGCGGTAGTGATCGCGGCGGATCAGAGGTCGAGCAGCGCATTGATGGCGCGGGTGAAGCTGCACCAGTGGTCGCGTTGCACGCGCCAGAGGCGCTGGCCGCGCGCGGTGAGCCGGTAGTAGCGGCGTTGACGACCGGGCTTCGGTCCCCCGGCGCGCCGAAGCTGTCTGTGGCCGGCGGAGGCGGGTTTCCACTCGCTGGCGAGCAGGCCGCGTTTCTCCAAGCGGTGCAAGACCGGGTAGAGCGTGCCTTGATGCCAGCGGATGGTGTGTTTGGATTGCTCGAAGATACGTTTGACGATGCCGTAGCCATAGCTCGGCCCGTCGCGGAGCACGTCCAACACGATCAGGTCATACGTCCCCGCCGCCAGATTTCGCGCAAACTCGTTTCGGTTCATCGATAATACCTAGTAGTGCTAGGTATCATATCCGGACTACGTTTGTCGTCAATAACTGGCTTGCGGTATTTTGTGAGGCGCTTCCTTTTCTCAGCTCAGATTGGCGGCTCGGTTGTTGGCAAATCGCTCAGAGCGTAGTTCAAGAGTCGCTTCTGGACTCATCCCGCTCCGATCGGGATAAACATTGTCGTCGCGAGCCCGCTCGCGGCACTGCTGGAAGGTGCCAATCCGCGACGAACCCCGAAAGCTTTCGGGGCTACAAAACCGCTTTCAAAAAATGCTTTCAGGAGAAACGGAGTTTCGGCCACCAGTCGTTTCCAAAGTTCGATCGGAGTGGTGGTCAGATCTTGCCACTGACATTGGTTGCCGGTTTTGCGGCGGATTGATACCTCGTACTTCTAGGTATCGCTTTCGTTCCCGGCTGGCGCAGTAGCCAGCCGACGTAATTCTGTTTACCGGAACGTCTCAGTTTCTTTGTGTTCCTTGCGTTCTCTTGCGGCCATTACGTTGTCAACCTCTTCCACAGCTCTGCGTCCTCCAGCTTGGCTTTGATGGCATTGACGAATCGTGCCGCCAGCGCGCCATCGACGATCCGGTGATCGCTCGACAACGTGATTTTCATCAGTTGACGCACCACGACCTTGCCGTCCCGGACCGCCGGCTGCGGCAATGTGCTGGCGACCGCCAGGATTGCTGCTTCGCCGGTATTGATGATCGCTGTAAAGTTTTCGACATTCAGCATGCCCATGTTGGAAATCGTGAATGTGCTGCCACTCATCTCGTTCGGAGCGAGCTTGCCGGTGCGCGCCTTCTCCGCGAGCATTTTGGCGGCAGCATTGATTTCTGCGAGCGTCAGGTCATCGGCATTGCGGATCACCGGGACGACCAACCCTTGTTCCAGCGAGACTGCGATGCCGAGATGCACCCGGCTGTTCCAGCGCACGCTCTTGCCGTCGGTGGAACTATTGGCAGCGGGGAACTCTTGCAACGTCAGGACGACCGCCTGGGAGATAAAATCAGTCACCGTGTAGGGCGCGCCGGCGGCTTTGAGCTGGGTCCGGTAGGCAATCAGGTCGGTCATGTCGACTGCTACCGTCACAAAGAAATGGGGCTGTGTGACAACGCTCTGGGTGAGGCGTTGGCCAATCACCTGCCGCATCTTCGACATGGCTTTCGGACGTTCGGCCAGGGCCCGCTCCACATCGGCGATGCTGATGCGGTTGCCTTCCCCCGGCGTGACCGCCAATAAATCCAGTTTTTCTTTCGCCGCCAGGTTCTTCGCCGCCGGCGAGACCCGCAATTGATCGTAGCCTTTGGCGGAAAGATAATTGCGCACATCTTTCTCCACAATGCGGCCGTTCGGTCCGGTGCCGCGGATCGGCGTCGGATCAATCACCGCATTCTTCGCGAACGCGGCTGCGCGGGGACTGATGCGGAACAGCGCAGAAACTGCCGGCGCTGGGACAACTGTGGGAGGGACGGCTGTCGCAGCCGTCCGCGTCGTTGCTGATGGCGTTGCGACCGGCGGCGCGCTCGGGACAGCGCGCCCTACCGGGGATTCCTTGATTGGCGCACTTGGCGCTGGCACAACGACAGCCGGCAACGCTTCGCCGGGCTGGCCGACGAAACCAACGGTGCTCGCGACCGGCACGTTGACGCCCGGTTGGACGAGAATCTTCAGCAGCGTCCCATCACAGAAACTTTCTGCCTCCATCACCGATTTATCGGTCTCGACGGTGAACAGGATGTCACCTTTGGTGACTTTCTCGCCTTCCTTCTTGCGCCACTCGACAATGGCACTTTCTTCGGTCATCTGACCGAACTTCGGCATGATAATTGGGGTAGCCATAGGGGCCTTACAGAATCGAATTGGCGGCGGTGACGATGTCCTTGACGTTCGGCAGGAACGCGGCTTCGAGAATGTGTGATTGCGGGGCGATGCCGTTTTTCGCGCCCACGCGCTTGACCGGGGCATCGAGATAATCAAACACCGCGTCTTGAATCGTCGAGGCAATTTCGCCGGTATAGCTGCCAATGTGAATCGTGTGGCTCGCCACAACACACTTGCCGGTCTTCTGCACAGATCGGAGGACTGTCTCAATATCGAGCGGAACGAGGCACCGTAAATCAATCACTTCGGCACTGATGCCCTTCTCCGCTTTCAACTGATCGGCAGCCTTGAGGCAGTCATGCACGGCCGGGCCCCACGCGACGAGTGTGATGTCACTGCCTTCGCGCATCACGTTGGCAACGCCGAGCGGGATGAGGTAATCGCCTTCCGGGACGACCCCTTTCATTCCATACAAACCTTGGGACTCGACGAACATGATGGGATTATTGTCGCGGATGCAGGTCTTGAGGAGACCCTTCGCATCGGCCGGTGTGGACGGGACGACGACATACAATCCCGGGATGTGACAGAACATGGATTCGAGCATCTGCGAGTGCTGTCCGCCATAGCCCTTGCCGGCCCCGGCGCTCACCCGGTACACGCAGGGGATCTCGGTCTGGGCGCCGCTCATGTAATGCCATTTTGCGGCTTGATTGCTGATTTGATCGGACGACATCAAGGCGAAGTCGAAGTACATCAGCTCGACCACCGGCCGGAGCCCGATCATCGCGGCGCCGATGGCGGTGCCGCAAATGCAGGCTTCGCTGATCGGCGTATTGAAAACGCGGTCACGACCAAAGGCTTCGAGCAGGCCTTTGGTCACCTTGAATGCACCGCCATAGTCCGCCACGTCTTCGCCATAGAAAATCACGCGGTTGTCACGCTGCATTTCCTCGACGAACGCTTCTTTCAGAGCGTCTTTATAATTCAACTCGCCATTGACGCGCTTGATCTCGGGCAGGGGACCGAACAGCGCAACTTTCTGATTTTGGGCCGGCACGACTTCCGATTTCGTGTCGGTATACATGTATTTGATGACATCTTCGGCGGGCGGGTCGGCGGCTTCGCTGGCGCGCTTGGCGGCCCGGGCGTTACGATTGCGGCAGCGCTCCTCCAACGCGGCGACCCCGTCCTTCGTGAGCACCTTGGCGGCGATGATTTGTGCTTTGAGATTTTCAATCGGGTCCACGGCCTTCCACGCCGCCTCTTCCTCCTTCGTCCGGTATTCAACGCGCGGATCGCTGAGGGAATGGCCGAAGTACCGGTAACAATCGACGTCGAGCAGCACCGGCCCCTGGCCCTTCTTGCAAATCGCAATGGCGCGGCGCATCGCCTCGCGGACGGCGAGCGCATCCATGCCATTGACGACTTCGGCATGCATGTTGTTGTCGGCAAAACCAGCGGCCCGCCGGGCGATGCGCGCGATGCCGGTAATTTCGTCATCGGTGCGGTGCGTCATGCCGTAGTGGTTGTTGATGACGACGTAAATCAGCGGCAGGCCGAACGGATGATCGCCGGCGTAGTGATTTGTAAACTGCTGCTGGCAGGCCCAGTTCATCGCTTCCATGGCCACGCCATTGTTGAATGCGCCGTCGCCAGCGAAACAGGTCACGACCGATTCGTCGTGGAGATAGCGGAGTCCCATCGCCGCGCCGGTGGCAATCGGCGTGCCGCCGCCGACAATGGCGTTCGCGCCGAGGTGGCCTACCGTGAAATCGGCAATGTGCATCGCGCCGCCCCGGCCTTTGCAATAGCCGTCATCCTTGCCAAAGAGCTCGCCGATGGTCCGGTACAAATGTTCTTCGAGCGCGTCCTCGATCAGCCGGTCGCGCTGGGTGGCCTTGCTCCACGGGACACGGGCTTGGAGTTGTTCGACGCTCATGCCGCGGATGGCCACCGTGCCTTTCGCCAGTGATTCGCCGTGGCCGCGGTGGGTGGAAGTGATCTTGTCGTGGATCGTCAAGAGTGTGCAAGCCCCGGCGGCACAGCCTTCCTGGCCGATGGAGACGTGGGTCGGACCCCGGTAATTATAGGTCGGGAGCGGCGTGTACGCGCCGGACCGGAGTTTGACGATCATCTCCTCAAACTCGCGGATGAAGAGCATATCTTCGAGGAGGTTGATCGCCTCGGCCTTGGTAATGGTTTTGGCAGTGAGTTCCTGCTTCAGATTGCCGGTATATTGAAACGCCGGAATCTTCCCGCAATTAATTGTGTACGGCGCGAACTTGGGCCGCATATCGCTTAAGAATGCTGTGTGTGCCATAATTTTCTCCTATGCGCGGACGACTTTGATGCCTTTCTTAGTGAGTTCTTTTGCAAATTTCGGATCGAGTTTTGTGTCCGTGATCACGGTGTGCAACTGCTCCAGTTGCCCCGCGCGCGCGAACGAAACCTTGCCGGCTTTGCTGCTGTCGGCAAGTAAAATGACTTCCCGGGCATGGGCCATGACCAGCTCTTTGGTAAAGGCCTCGTTAGGCTCGGTGGTGGTCAGCCCTTCGGCCAGCGTAAAGCCAATGGTCCCCATGAACGCCTTGTCGAGATGCAGGCTCTCCAGAACCGCCCGGGTCAGCGGTCCGACTACGGTCTGGCTGATCCGGCGCAATTCGCCGCCGATCACAATCAACAGCGGCCCGCGCCCGGCGAGTTCGCTGGCTGCCCGCAGGGAATTGGTCACCACGGTGATGTTGGTCCGGTCGGGGAGCAGGCGCGCCAATTCCAGGACGGTGCTGCCGCCATCGAGGTAAATCGTGTCGCCCGGTGCAATCAGGGCCAGGGCGGCCCGGGCAATCCGGTGTTTCTCCCTGGCGGCGAGGGCGGTCTTATTATCAAACAGCGGTTCGTCGAGACGGCTCTCCACGCTCACGGCGCCGCCGTGGACCCGGCGAATCGCCCCGGCTTTTTCCAGTTCATCGAGATCGCGGCGGACCGTGGCTGGCGAGGCCTTGATCTGCCGGCAGAGCTGGGCCACGCGGATCACGCCGGTCTGACGGATCAGACTGCGGACGCTGGCGAGCCGTTGCAGGGCCAATGACTTGAGTTCAACCATGATTGGTTCTGATTGTTTCTAGCAATATTGTGAGCGATTGCAATCAAAATCTTTCAACGCAACCGGGCCAGGGCGCATGGGACTGCCGCTGTAGCGCCCTGCCGGGCGCGATGGGCTCCGCAAGACGGTTTACAGTTTACAGAGCTGACCCCATTGACGGGCTGGCCGGAGATCATCAGCAAGCCTTATCTTTGCAGAGATGCAGTTGGATTATGGCGAAGTCCAATAACGGGCTCTCGCTGGGATAATCCAACGAACGCCGCCGCGTGGATCGTGGACGTCGCCAAGATAACGCGGGATTATGTGGAAATGCAGTTGTGAAATGGTCTGACCGGCTGCTGGTCCATCGTTCAGTCCAAAATTAAATCCATTGGGTTGCGGAGACAGTGTGGCGGCAAGGTGCTTCTGTACCCAGTCAATCCAGTACAGCATCCGGACTTTTTCAATATCCGTTAGCTTTTGAAAAGTTGCGACCGGTCGACGAGCGATGATGAGAGTGTGCCCCGGTGAAATAGGATACTTGTCCAACATCACAACGAAAAGATCGTCATTGGCCAGTATCCGCTCCGACTCGATCACGCCAAACGCCGGCAGGAGAAGTGGCACGGGGCATTCAGGACGTTGCTGCGGGGATTCGACCATAGTAACGTTCGATCGCTCGCTGACAGAGTTGGCGGACATGCGTCAGGTCGGTATCGCTGCACTGTTTCCACAGATCGGGGTTGAACTGAAGCCATGCCACATCACGACTGTATTCCAGATACCGGCGTTGCTGAAATTTCTTGAGCGGCATGGTGACAATGACATTTTGGACATCAACAACGGACATCTCGACGACGTTTGCCATGCGCATCGTGCCTCGTTCCACCACCAGTCCCCCCTGTGCGCGTTGCTCATAGAAGGCGCGGAAGCAGGCAACGACATCGCTGATCCGCGCACGGCCACGATTGTTTGCGGTGTCCAGAAACGCCAACATTAAGACCGGCTTGTAGGACGCCGCCATGTCCATATCATCGACGAAGTCAAAGAACAGCCGTTTGATCGTCTCGGCATTGACCTCCGGTAAGTCGAGAGCTTGCCGGATTTCGGGAACGCGCTGTTTGTCGAAGTAGAAGTACGTGCGTTCGCCCAGCTCCAGCTTGTGATCAGCCGGCTTGATCTGCCCGCGTTCCAATGCGCGTCGCACTGTTCCTTCTGTCACCGCCAACTCGCGATCCATGTCCGATGCCGTAAACATGTCGCATACGACCGTTTGCCAATTGAACAGGTTGATTTCCTCGAATGCGAGAGCGTGTAGCGCAAGATCCAGAATCACCTTGGGCTTTTCACACCGGCGATACTGCGCTTGCTCATCGCGCACCGCTTCCGGAGGCGCAAGCAACAGCGCACCTGGCTGATAATCCTTCCGGTCAAGAATGCGATGCAACGAGAGTGCAGTGTTGTAGTGGCCGGCATTGTCCACAAAGTCGAAAACATAGAGACACTCTTTACCAGTTGCCGGTGACTTACGCGTGCCCCGCCCGAGTTGTTGTAGGTAGATGATCCGCGAAAGTGTCGGACGCGCCATGAAGAGCACTTCCACCGCCGGACAATCCCAGCCTTCGTTCAGGATGTCACAGGCGCACAAGACTTCGACTTGTCCCTGTTCAAATTGATGAAGGATTTGCTTCCGCCGATCATCGTGATCGCGACCGGAGACCGATTCAGCCGGAACTCCTGCGGTACGGAAGCGAGCCGCTAGTTTCTCGCCATGCAGCACATTCACGCAGAAAACAACCGTGCGCCGACCCTTCACATGCTTGAGCCACGTTTCAATCAGCAACTCGTCGCGCGATGGCACGAAAACGGCATTTTCCAAATCATGAGCACTGTACTGAATCTGGTTGAAGCGGACCTGAGTGAGATCAATGTTGGTTTTCACGCGAACACACCGAATCGGTACGAGTTCGCCCTTGGAGACGGCTTCCTCAATCGTCATGCGGTGCGCTGCGTCCTGAAAGAACTCAAGCACTGACTTGCCATCCGGACGGTCCGGCGTTGCGCTCAGACCGAGGATGAACTTCGGACACAAATATCCAAGAATCCGCTTGTAGGTATCAGCCGGTGCATGGTGCGCCTCGTCCACAATAATGTAGTCAAAACTTTTCGGAGAGAATTCGGCGAGCGAATCCGTGATGCTCTGCACGGAAGCGCACAGAACCTGATGATCACCGGGATTGTCGTGGGTTCGCCCCAGCCAAAGGCCCGCATTGGATTCGGGCCAGAATTGCCGAAAACGCCGACGGGTCTGATTGACCAAATCCTTCCGGTGTGCCAGATACAACGTCCGACCGTTGATCGCTCGGGCGTCGGCGATGGCAACAACGGTCTTGCCGGTGCCAGTGGCGTGTTGGAGCAACGCGATCGTTTTCCCCTCCGCGCGAATTCGGTCGAGCCACTCCCGCGCGTCTTGTTGGTGTGCCCGCAGTTCGAGTACATCGGCATGCTGTTTGGGTAGATAATCGTCGAACTCCAACAATCCGGGAACCCCGGCGAGAAACAGCGTCAACTGTTCTTTGACGAATTCCGGATTCTCGGTCAATTGCCGATCTGTCCACCGGAACACTCGCCACCGGTCAGAAGTCAGACTGTTCTGGCGTAACAGATCATCTTCATACTTTGCCAGAAAAGCCCCAACCCCTTGGTGAAGCTGGGTGTTGTAGTGATCTGGCCCGTCGATCTCAAAGGCGACATGGCTATCGGTGGTTTTGAGCGCATAGTCAATGAAGCGGGTATTACCCAAGAAATCCCGGTAGGGAAACTCGTGCGCCAGCATCTGTGCCTTCTCCATGCCAAACACTTCACGGAAAAGATCAACAAATATATCCTCGGGCCGGGAACTATATGCCGCACGTTCCATACTCACGCGACAATCTCAGAATGACAAACCAGGAATCCGCTGTAGCTGACGAGCCACGGGCGTGGGTCGTCAAGGTACAGTTGCCGGAGGGAATCTTTAATAATCCGGTAACCTGAGTTCTCCATCGGCGCGGAGTATGACAACGTGCGCCGGGCGGGGCAAGCTTTTCTCAGGTCGAAGACGACGGGCGGTCAAGATGCACCTGTCAGCGCGACGGTCGTGCTCTGGCAGGTTTCGACGCGGCGCCGGGCACCTTGCTCAAGGTTAGCGAAGGGCCGCAGGCCCGCAGTCGAAGCCCGCAGGGCGCATATTTCACAGGGAACTGTAAAATATGCGGGCCAAACAATGCGAATTCGCGTAGTCTAATTGACAATTCGACATTCGCAACTGATCCACAATATATGAATCAATACCAGATCTATCATAACCCTCAGTGCAGTAAGAGCCGGGCGGCAATCTCTTGGCTGAATGAACGAGGTATTACAACCCAGGTCATTGACTACCTGAATGAGCCGTTGTCGGCTCCAGCCATTCAGGATCTCCTGATGAAACTGGGACTGACCGCCCGAGACATCTTGCGTGACAATGAAGCAGAGTACACCACTCTACAGCTTGGTGATTCCCAGAAGACAGAGAGTGAACTCATCGGGGCGATTGTCGCGCATCCGATCCTCCTGCAGCGACCCATTGTGGTGCGTGACAACCGGGCAGTCGTGGCGCGGCCGACAGAGAAGTTGGCCGAACTGTTGTAACCCAGAGTAACTGATATATCTCAGTAAGAGTGTTTGTAAATTCATCTTCCGATGTCTTGCGTGCGAGTAGTGGAACGGGCGTCCCGCCCGTTGACCTGATCGTTGGACAGGCGTCCCGCCTGTCGATTGGGCCTTCAGACAAATCAACGGGCGGGACGCCCGTTCCACTATATTTATAATACGCTCTCTGACTGAGAGTACTCAGCAGACTGGTTCAAAAGTCCTCCCCGGCGGACGGCGCGAAGTCCAGAGGGCGTTCGCGCCCTACAATTGCCAGGGAATTCGGTTGTAGGGCTGTCACGCCCAACGGGCTGCCAGCCGAAGGCTCCGACATTCAAAACACGCTCTAACAGAGTCAATCCTGATCGAGGACTCCTCTTTACTAACACCGCTGGTGGTCGTACCAGTCTATCGTCCGCCGTAATCCCTCTGTAAATGGTGTGCTGGCCCGGAAACCGAACTCGCGTTCGGCTCGGGTTGTGTCAATGCAGCGTCGCGGTTGGCCATCCGGTTGGGCAGTGTTCCAACGGATTTCACCTTGGAAATTTGTCAGCTTTGCGATCAGCTCAACCAGCGATTTGATTGAGATTTCCTGACCGGCACCGAGGTTGACCGGTAGGGGCTTGTTATAGCGTTCGGCGGCCATTACGAGACCGGTCGCCGCGTCTTCAACATAGAGAAATTCCCGCGTCGCCTTGCCGGTCCCCCAACATTCGATTGATTTCGCACCGCTATCCCGGGCGTCAACACATTTCTTGATCAAAGCGGGAATCACGTGCGATGAATCGGGATCGAAATTGTCCCGGGGTCCATAGAGGTTGACCGGCAACAGAAAGATCGCATTCAGTCCGTATTCCTGCCGGTACGCCTGGCATTGGACAAGGAGCGCTTTCTTTGCAATCCCGTAGGGCGCATTGGTTTCCTCTGGATATCCAATCCACAAATCATCCTCTTTGAACGGTACCGGGGTAAATTTTGGGTAGGCACAGATCGTCCCGGTAACGACAACCTTGGGAATGTTGAACTGCCGGGCTTGTTCAATCAATTCGATCCCCATGATGGCATTCTCATAGAAGAACTTGCCCGGATGCGCCCGGTTGGCGCCAATGCCACCCACCGTTGCCGCCAGATGGATCACCAGTGTCGGTCGGCTGGTTTCAAATAATCGGCGAATAGCGTGGCGGTCGCGCAAATCGCAGTCTTGACTGCGGGGAACGAAGATTTCCCGGCACCCGCAAGTCCGCAACTTTTCCACAACATGCGAGCCTAGAAAACCCGCCCCGCCAGTCACCACAACGCGCTGGTCATTCCAAAAGCTCATGTCGTCACTTTGGCAACCTTACCACCCAGTTTGTCGGCCAGGAGTTGAATATCCGCATCCACCATCAACTGGACCAGCTCCTTAAATTTAACTTTCGCTTCCCAACCCAACACCCG
>Ga0118677_10008512_pt1 | contig 16415 bp, 14 predicted proteins | sample AliMusrvi5mmetaG_FD_86154 | JGI IMG/M metagenome (GOLD analysis project Ga0118677, IMG submission 86154) | reverse complement strand
CGACAGGACCAGGCAGTCGAAGCCCGCGGGCGCCTGCCGCCCGAATGCCGCCAGCGACGCGATCACGCCCAGCGGGTAGTTCACCCAGCTGTTCGCGCCGGACTGCGGCGTCGGCGAGGCCGTGGCCGGCAGGGTCACGAGTCCGCCCCGGCCCTCGGTCGCGAAGCGCCACTGGCCGTCGTCGCGGGGCGCGACCGCCACCGTGACGCCGCGGTCAATCGACGCGCCCAGCACGGTGCCGCCGTTGTAGTCGGTGTGGTTGCCGATGAACTCGATGCGTCCTGGCGCGCGGGCGACATGCGCCGGCGCCCGCCCAAACCGGCCCCGGAATTTTTCCTCGAGCGAAGCTGTCATTCGTCCAGCACCCAATCAGATTTCACCACGAAAGACACGAAACACACGAAATTCGGATTCCCAGAGTTTGAGCCCGCGGAACTCGCAGACTGAATGGGAACAGCCGAGCACGGACTTCCGTGTGTTCCGTGTATTCCGTGGGCCCAAGATCAGCTTTTCGTGTGATTCGTGTTTTTCGTGGTCACAACAGTTCCTTCAGGTCGAGCCCGGCCTTGAACCGGATGGTCTTCATCGCCCGGATCTTCATCGGGCGCCGCGTGTGCGGGTTGTAGCCGCGGCGGGCGGCGCGCGTGGCGACGGCGAAGGCGCCGAAGCCGACGAGCTGGACCTCCCGGTCGCGCTTGAGGCCGTGGCCGACGGCGTGGAGCACCGCGTCCACCGCCCGTTCCGCCGCCGCCTTCGAGGCCCCGGCCCCGAGCCGTTGCTGCACCGCATCGATCAGTTCTGCTTTGTTCATCGGAAAAATGGCGTCACCGCGACGCCCGCCCACGAAGCAACGCCGCCCGGGGCGGCGCAACCCCAATTCAGGCGCGGGGCGGCGCGATCGGCGGCAGGTCCGGCGGCACCTCGCCGTTGCGGCCCATGACCACCACCTTCAGCAGGTGCGCCATCGCCGCCTCGCGCGTGAGCCCACGCTCGGCGGCAAGCTGGGTGGCGCGCTTCATCAGCTGCGCGGCCATCGTGGCCGACTGCGCCGGATCCGCGCCGAGCCGCCCGCAGAATTCCCGCAGCCGCGTCTCCTCGTTCATGACCCTTGCTCCCAGTCGAGATGCGCCGGTCCGTCGGCCGTGAGCGCGAGCGGCTCGCCCGCCTTCACGGACAGCAACGCAATCATCGCCCATCCCACCCAGCCGGACTCAACCGGCGCCATGCTGCGCACCTCTCCGACCTGGCGCCCGCCCTGGAAGACCGGCGCCAACCGGGCCGGCGGTGCCCCGGCCCCGCGCACCCGCACCAGCCGCCGCCGCACCTGGCCCATGGACTTCAGCCGCGCCATCACCTCCTGCCCGAGATAGCAGCCCTTCGTGTACGAGATCGCTTCCGTCTCGAGGCCGCCTTCGTTGGGCAGATCCCCCGGACCGATGTCCGCCGGCACCGCGGGAATCCCCGCCAGGATGCGCCGCCGCTCCATCTCCGCCGCCGTCAGCGGCACCGCGCCCGCCAGCAGCGCGTCCACCGCCTCCGCCGTTGAAAAGATGAGCTCAGCATGCGGCGCGCGCACCCGCCGCCCCGGAAATTTCCAGCCACCCACAGGCAGGACCGCCGGCCATGTCCCCAGCAGCGTCACCGCGGACGTCCCGGGTGTGTGGTCCTCGACAACGACATCATCCGCGATGATGTAGGCCTCCAGGCGCTCCCGGATGACCGAAACCGGCGAAAAATAACTCACGATCCAGTGCTCCTGGTCCGATAATCTGTGCACAAACGCGTCCGCCAGCACTTTTCCCTTCTGATTCAGCCACAATCCATACACCGGCCCCACTCGTCCAGCTTCTTGCAAGTCATTAGTAAATTGGCCCTGTAGGAAAGTCCCTGCATCCGTGCCCGTCACCCGCAGGCAGGCGGCGGGTTGCCAGCGATGAAACTCCTTTTTTTCTGCCAGATTCATCGTTTTAATAAGATCCCATTTCTCAGCTACTAGCAAAAGAAAGTGATAGAATTTGATAACTTTGAGTTGACGATGCCGGAAACCCGGTTAGCTATCAATCCATCAGTTTAACACTTCTCCCGCCTAGCGGGAGTTTTGGGGTAACTAAGAAAGCAAAGGCCGGCCACTTAGGGGTAAGTGGCCGGCCACTTTTTTGTCCGGATTTCGAGGATCCCCTCGCACCGAACAGAGGGATATCCACCCACAATCGAACAACTCCGAAGGCATGCAACGCCACGGAGTAGTGCCCACGGAATACACGGAACACACGGAAGCGTGGACGAACTCTCTTCAGTCCTGCTCCCTGCGGCGATGGCTTGCGCCGAAGGTACAAGCCATCGCAGTCTGACAGTTCATGCAGAGAACATCGGACATCAATGTCGTCGAGACACGCGCCCTGCCATCGCCGGCCGCCCTGCTCGCCGAGCTGCCCAAAAGCGCCGCCCAGGCCGACTTCGTCACGCAGGCCCGCCGCGAGATCCACCGGCTGATTTTCACCGACGACCAGCGCTTCCTCCTGATCGTCGGGCCCTGCTCCATCCACGACCTCGACGCCGGCCGCGACTACGCCCGCCGCCTCGCCGCGCTGGCGCGGGAGGTGTCGGACCGCGTCCTGATCGTGATGCGCGTGTATTTCGAGAAACCCCGCACCACCGTCGGCTGGAAGGGGCTCATCATGGATCCGCACCTGGACGGCTCCCATGACATCGCCGCCGGCCTGCGGCTTGCGCGGACCTTCCTCCGCGACGTGCTGGACCTCGGCCTGCCGACGGCCACCGAGCTGCTCGATCCGATCACGCCGCAGTACATCGCCGACCTGATCTGCTGGTCGGCGATCGGCGCGCGCACCGCGGAGTCGCAGACGCACCGCCAGATGGCGTCGGGCCTCTCGATGCCGCTCGGCTTCAAGAACGGCACCGACGGGTCCATCGCCACCGCGATCAACGCCATCAAGGCCGCCGCGCAGCCGCACACCTTCCTCGGCATCAACCTCGACGGCTCCGCCTCGGCCATCGTCACCCGCGGCAACCCCGACTGCCACATCGTCCTCCGCGGCGGCGCGACCGGGCCCAACTACTCGCCGGCGCACCTCGCGCAGACCGAGCAGCTCCTCGCCAAGGCCGGCCTGATGAAGGCGATCCTCGTGGACTGCTCCCACGACAACTCCGCCAAGCAGCCCGAGCGCCAGCCCGAGGTCATGCACGAGCTGCTCTCGCAGCTCGCCGCCGGCAACACCTCGCTCATGGGCCCGTAGCGCAGCTTGTCCTTCGGCGCCGGCAGCCAGTCCTTCCCCGCGCCGAAGGACAAGCTGCGCTACGGCGTCTCCATCACCGACGCCTGCATCGACTGGCCGACCACCGAGAAGCTGGTGCGCGAGACGTACGCCGCCCTCGCCCCCCGGTTCAAGCGCTGAGCCGGGCAGCCATCGCGGAAACGCGGAGGGGCTGAAGCACGGAAAGTTCTGTGAGGTTTTCATGACTCTGCGACTCCGCCCCTCCGTGGTTTCGCGATCCCAACCCCGGCCGCGGCCTTCGCGGTTAGGATTGCCCTCCCTCCCGATTTTCTCCGTGGTAGGCCCTTTCTTTTACATATGAAAAACCCCATCCGCGTCGCCGTCACCGGTGCAGCCGGCCAGATTGGTTACTCCCTCCTCTTCCGCATCGCTTCGGGCGCGATGTTCGGACCCGACCAGCCGGTCATCCTCCAGCTGATTGAGGCGCCGATCGAGAAGGCCCTCAAGGCTCTCGAGGGCGTGGCCATGGAACTCGATGACTGCGCCTTCCCGCTGCTCAAGGGCATCGTGCAGACGTCCGACCCCGCCGTCGGCTTCAAGGACGCCAACTGGTGCCTCCTCGTCGGCGCCAAGCCCCGCGGCCCCGGCATGGAGCGCGCCGACCTGCTCAAGGACAACGGCAGGATTTTCATCGGCCAGGGCCAGATCATCGACGCGGTCGCCGCCGCGGACGCCCGCGTCGCCGTGGTCGGCAATCCCGCCAACACGAACTGCATGATCGCCGCCAGCCAGGCCAAGCGCCTGCCGGCCGAGCGCTTCACGGCCATGGTCCGGCTCGACCAGAACCGCGCGCAGACCCAGCTCGCCAAGAAGGCCGGCGTCGACCTCACCGCGGTGAAGGACATCTTCATCTACGGCAACCACAGCCCCTCGATGTTCCCGGCGTTCGAGCACGCCTCCATCGGCGGCAAGGCCGCCACGCGCGTCATCACCGACCTCGCCTGGCTGCAGGGCCCGTTCTGCGAGACGGTGGGCAAGCGCGGCGCCGCCGTCATCGCGGCCCGCGGCGCCTCCTCCGCCGCCTCCGCCGCCAACGCGCTCGTGGACCATGTCCGCTCGCTCGTGACGCCCGGCGCCATCCACTCGGTCGCCGTGAAGTCCAAGGGCCATTACGGCTTCGATCCCGAGGTCTGGGCCGGCATGCCCGTGCGCACGACCACGGCCGGCTCCTACGAGGTCATCACCGGCTACGCCATGGACGACTTCGCGAAGTCCAAGCTCGCCGCGACCAACCAGGAGCTCGTCGAGGAGCGCGCCTTCGTCGCCGATATGATCAAGTAGGGCGCCGCTGGCGCCCAGAGGGCCAAGGATCAAGTGCCAAGAACCGGGATACTTCCTGATACTTGGCCCTTGTCCCTTCACCCCTTCACGCGCTGAGCCCCTGATTTCAGCGGCGTCTCGCGTCCCGCCCAGACGAACACCCCCGTGGTCTCCGGCGGGAGCTCGACCTCGGCCTCGACCCGGCCGGCGGCGAACCGAGCGTTGAGTTTGATCGTGCCGCGCGGATGCGGCAGCTCGCTCGTGAGCGTCGTCAGCCGGCCGGGCTGCGGCGCGATGCGCACCTGGCGGAAGCCCGGCGCCACCGGCCGGATCCCCGCCACCGTCGCATGCAGGTGGAAAATCGGATGCGCGCCCCAGGCATGGCAGTCCGACCGCGCGGGCTCGGGTCCCTCGACCGGGGTCTTGAAGCCCTCCGTGATCATGGTGCGCCAGCGGTCGAGCCGCTCGACCACGAGGTCGCCGCGGCCGACGCGGCCCAGCGCCTCGAAGAGGTAGTGCTGGAAATACACCGTCGCCGCGAACAGCCCGTTCGCCGCCGCATCCGCCCAGCGCGCCGGGTCCGGCACGCGGAGGCCCGCGTTCACCGCCAGCGCCTGCGCATGCTGGCTGAAGCTCGCGTGACTCTCGTCGTCGGCCCACAGGCCGCGGCCCTCGTCCCAGAAAATTCGCGCCAGCGACGCCGTCGTCGCCGCGGCGCGCTCCGTCCAGCGCTGCGCCATGCGCGCGTCGCCCACCCAGGTCTCAAGGTCCGCGGCGCGCTGCAGGGTCAGCAGGTACATCAGGTTGATGAGCGCCGAGCGCCGGCCCTCCAGCTGGCCCGGGGGACACCCGGCGAACCAGCCCGGCACCCAGTCCATGAAGAGCCAGCCCGGCGGCTTCACCAGCAGCCCGTCGGCGTCCTCCTCGGTCAGCAGGCCCTCGATCAGCGCGCGCACGCCGGGCAGCCGCTGCCGCAGCCACGCCGGATCGTCGCGCCACAGCGCGAAGTCGTGCATCATCCACGGCCAGATCATCGCGAAGGTCGCGCTCTCCTGCCGGTCGTGCGTCGGATGCCGCATCGTCGGGAAGCCGCGCCGGCTCCGGCAGAGGTCGAACAGCTCCATGCCGCGGCGCGGCAGGCGGTCGTCGCCCGCCAGCGCATACGCGACCTGCATCTGGATGCGGGTGTCGGCCACATACATCATCTGCTCGTAGTACGGGCAGTCCACGAAGAGGTCGTGCATGCACCCGCGCAGCCCGCGCTCGCAGAGCTCGAGCACCGCGGGCAGGGTCGCGTCGTCCGACCGGAACACCGCGCGCGGCACGAGGGGAAAACCCGTGCGCTCCACGCCCAGCGTGTGCAGCACCACCGGCTGCGCGCCGACCTTCACGCGCACGAGCAGGTAGCGGCCGGAGCGCCACCACGGGCTGCTCGCCCAGCGGCGGCCTGTGCCGCCGAGCCGCCACGTGTCGCCGAAGCCGACGAACACCTTGCCCGCCACCGTGCCGCGGTTCCCCTTCGGCCCGGGCGTGTTGTCCGTCGTCGGGTCCTCGCGCTCGAACAGCGTCTCCGCCCACTCCACGCGCACCTGCGTGCCCGCGCCGCCGGAAAATTCCAGCACCGGGAAGCCGCAGAGATAGTCGTCCGTGTCCACCACGAGCGTCACCTCGTGGCGCGCCGCGAGCCGCAGCGGCTTCGTCCCGGCCAGCAGCTCCGCCCAGCCCGCCGGCTCCTCCGGCCCCGTCTCCGCGCCAAATTTCACCGATTTGGTCGCCGTCCACCGCGGCCGCCAGGCGCGGACGCGGCCGCCGCGCCAGAGATCGTGGCGCTGCTCCGGCAGCGCCGCCGGCTCGAGCCGCCAGCCGGGCGCCACCACGCCGTTGGGGTGGCTCGCGATCGGCGCCCGCGCCACCGCGGGCCGCACCCAGCGCGCGCGGCGCGGGTCGAATTTCGCCAGGTCCACCTGCGCGGAGCAGCCGATCACATGATACGAACGCGGGAGCGATCCGCCCCAGGCCAGGCCGTCGAGCTTCGCCACGCGCCAGGGGGCGACGCCCGTGGTGAAGCGCGGCCCGGCGCCGTCGAGTCCGGCGCAGGCAAAGCCGCCGCGCCACGACATGCGCCCCTCCGGGGCCTGCGGCACGTCCGCCCACCAGACCAGCGCCTCCAGCTGGTGCGCGCCCTTGGCCAGCGCCAGCTCATAGGTGGCGAACGACCAGTGGGGCACGTCGCCCGTGTCGGGCCCGCGGGCGATCAGCGCGCCGTCGAGCGCGAGGGCAAAGCAGACATCCCCGCTCACCTGCAGCCGCACCTGCTCCGCGCGGGCCGAGGTCAGCTTGAGGCGGAACAGCGCGACGCCCGGCTCGCGCGGGCCGAGGTCCGGGTGCCACAGCCAGGCGGCGCCATCGAGCGCATGGCGCGGCTCCAGGTTCGGCGTGCCGTGCGGCGCCGCCGGGGCGGCCACGCGACGACAGATTCCCTCACCGGCAAAAGGGGCGAAGATCATCCCTTCGCCTTAACCGAGCCTCGCCATCCCGCGAGCGCTTTCTCCCCGAATGTTCTTGGGGCCCATCATTCACCACCTCGTCAGCCCGCCAGGCCCGCGAGGTCCTTGCTCACGCGGAAGGCGCTGCGCACCTCGGCGAAGGCGTCCATCAGCTCCCGCGGCGCGCCCGCGCGGGGAAAAACCAGCTCCAGCGCCGACCCGGTGCAGCGCACGCGGGCCGCGACGCCCTCCACCGTGATCGCGCACTCGCGGCAGTCCGAGGGATACGTCACGCCCAGCCCGCCCCCGCCGTCGAGCGCCTCGATCGCATCCACCACCGCCTCCACCCGCACGCCGCCGCGCAGCGCGAAGGCGATCTCCGTGAACTTGCCGGCGAACACCGCCGAGAACGCCTCGGTCCGCGCCAGCTCCGCGTTCCGCAGTCCCCGCAGGGTTGTCGTCACCGCGTACCGCTCCGGCGCCTCCGCCTCGAGCGCGTACGTGATCTCCACTGCAAAATCCCGTGCCGTCAGCACGGCGTTCCCGGGCGCCACGGCGAGGGCCGCGTCGCGGCGCTTGTAGCCCAGCTGTGCGCGCACGTCCTGGAACAGCCGCTCCGCCCGCGCGGCCAGCTCGGCCTCGGCGATCCGGGCGAGGAAGCCGTTGGTGACGGCGTTCGCCGCGTCCGGCACCGTGTGGTGCCCCTTCCGAAAGCCCGCGAGCTGCTTCACCAGCCCGCCGTCGCGGCCGATGAAGCTGATGTCCGCGATGAGGCTGGAGGGAAGCTCGTCCGTCATTCCGTCCCAGCAAACGGGCCGCCCGACCCGCCGCCAGCCCGAAAGCGGCCGGGCCTGCCTCAGTTCGCCTTCGCCGCGGGACGGCGGCGGCAGAGCGACACCAGGCCGCACACGGCCAGCACGGGCATCCACAACGGCGAGAGCACCACGAGGACCAGCAGCGCCACCGCCAGCAGGCCCACTGTCACGGCGGCGAGGACCCCCACCAGACCGGTGCCGAGGGCCAGCAGGGCGCCCACCCCGAACACGGCGGGCAGGATCAGCAGCGCGCACAGCTTGAAGGCGACAAACACCAGGACGACGCAGAGGAGGATCTTCAGCAGGGTGGTCATGTCTCCAGAACCCGGTCGCGGCCCAAAAGTCGCAGCCGCCGCCTGATTATTATCTCGTTCCCCCTCGTCATGGCCGGGTTTCCACTTATGGTGGTGAGGCCGTCCGAATTTCTTCCCCACATGAAAAAATACCTCGCCCCGCTTCTCTCCCTCGCGGTCCTTGCGTTTCTCGCCGGCTGCGAAACCTCGGGTGTCTCCACCCGCATTCAGGAAAAATCCGTCGTCTTCAACAGCCTCATGGCCTGGCAGCAGAAGGACATCCAGGAAGGCATCGTGGATCTCGGCTTCTCGACCGACATGGTCTACATGGCGCTCGGCAAGCCCTCCAAGGTGGTCACCTCGGCCAACGGCCAGGAGACCATCTGGACCTACGCCAACTACTACCCGCCGTCCACCCAGCCGCACGCCCAGGCCGCAAATTCCAACCCGGGCGGCGCCAATTACACGTCAGGCGTGGAGTCCGCCAGCGCCCCGCGCAGCGGCAAGAGCCTCTCCGACACCAACCCGAAGGGCTATTCCTCGACGTCGCTCGATGTCCCGGACATGCCTTCCGACACACTGTATGTCACGTTCCGCGAGGGCCAGGTCACGGCAACCCGGTTCGAGAGCGACAGCAAGTGACCGCCAGCCCGTCGGCCGGATTCCCTTCCTCGGCATGAAACTGCCGCGGTTCCTGCTGGCCAGCCTGGCGCTGGCCAGCCTCGTGGCCGGCGCCGAGCCGCGCCGGAAGCCGGCCTCGGAACCGATCGAGCACCTGCCGCCCTTCAATGTGCGCGAGCAGGTCTTCCCCTCGATCGACGTGCACTTCGAGCTCGCCGGCATCCACCTCGCCGATCCCCTCGGCGACCCGATCCTGGAGGCGAAGATCACGGCGGTGGATGACGACGGCCTCGGCGCGCGCCTGGGCCTGCGGGTGGGCGACACGCTCACGACGTGCAACGGCACCGTCATCCGCGGCCTCACCCTCCGGCAGTTGGCCGCGCTGGTCGCCCAGGTCCGCAACGCGAAGGGCACCCTCGTCTGGGAGGCCCGCCACGGCATCACGCCCTTCACCGTCCGCTACAACGTGCGCTGGGACACCCCCCTGCCCGGCCAGACCCGCTAGGAGGCCAGGGGAAACCCGCTCATTTTCGCTCATCACCGCTAATCCGGATCGGACCGGTCGCGGACATGAGTGAAAATGAGTGGTCCCTTCTCCGTCAGCCTGCCGATTGAGCGGTAAAGCGATTGGCTACCGTGGTGCAGGACCAAGCTGGGATCGCGGAAACGCGGAGAGGCAGAAGCACGGAGGTTCGGACGATGCCCAAGCCTCTGCGTCTCCGCCCTTCCGCGCCTCCGCGATCCAGGCTTGAACGGCCGTCAGCGTACGCCGGGCACGGAGAAAAATCCTCTAATCCGGATCGTGCCCAATAGCGGCCATGAGCGAAAATTGGCGGTTAACGCGGTTGGACCCCGCGCTCCTTGGCCGCATCCAGCGCCCGCCGAGTCTGGTACAGGATGCCCTCGGACATGGTCTGGCTGGTTTCCACCTCTGCCTGACGCCGGCGGTATTTTTCCCCGTCGGATGACGCGGCGGCGAGGTTGGCCTGGCCGATGATCACGGTGTCCTGCGGCTTCACCAGCAGGAGCGTGTTGCGCACGTCTTCCTTCAGGTCGGCCCGGATCGCCACCGGCATGTCACGGTCCAGGGCCGCGGCAAACTGCTCCACGCTTCCCTGGTCGCCGGTGAGGTGGTAAAAATCACGGTCCCACACCATGCCGACATTCGAGCCGAGCGCATCGTACGGCGCCTGCCCGAAGGCATAGCCGACCGAGTAGTCGCGGAAGCCCTTGATCGCTTCGGGCACCTTCACGCCGTTGATCGCGGGCAGCCAGAGGCTGTGGTCCGTGAAGAGCTGGTTGCCCGGCACGCTCGTCAGGAAGCGGAGGAAATCGATCACCTCCTCGCGGTGCGCCGTCGTCTTGTTCAGGTACAGCGCCACCGAGGTCTCGCCCTGCCCCTCGCCCAGCGGCCCGCTGACATAGCGCCCCACCTCCGGGTCGTCCGGGGTCACGGCCGGCAGCTTCATGATGAGCATCTCGAACGGCACCATCTGCCGGAGCGTGGTCGCGTCCCACGTGCCATAGAAGAGGGCCAGCGCCTCGCCGCGGAAGAACTCGAGCATCGCGTCGTCGCGGCGCAGCTGGAGGAAACCTGGCTTCATCGCCTGCGCCACCTCGCGCACGAGGGTCAGCCCGGCCGTGACGTTCGGATGGTGGTAGTTCCAGCGCCCGGCGAGGTAGGCCGCGAGCACCTTCCGGTTGTAGAGGTAGAGGTAGCCGTCGTCGTCAAGGCGCTGGTCCAGGCCCAGCAGCGGGCCGGCGAAGACCGTCTCCGCGAGCGTCCGGCCGTTGTCACGGCTGCCGGCCAGCGCCGAGACGTGCTGGCCGGTCCGCGCGGCGTAGCGGCGGGTGAGCGCGAAGATCCGCCGCAGGTCGTCGAAGGTCCGCGGCGCGGCGTCCGAGCCGGTGATCGCGCGCAGCAGGGTCGCGTTCACATACAGCCGCACCGTCGTCTCGGTGAGCGTGACCGCATAGATCTGCCCGGGGTCCGGCGAGTCGCGCTTCGGGCCGATCAGGCCGTCGTGGAAGGTCTTCTCCCACGGGATGTGCTCCTGCGAGGTGCCGCGGTTGTAGGGATTCGGCTTGGCCAGCTCGGCGGTGATCGGCGCGAAATAGCGCGCCGGGAGGTCGCGGTGCCCCTCCACCCACGCGCCCCACTCGATGATGTCCGGGCCGTTGTCGCCGGCGAGATTCGAGCGCAGCCACTGGCGGTAAATCGGACCGGGAATGAGCTGCTGCTCCACTTTCACGCGGGGGTTCAGCTCCTCGTAGCGCCGGATCGCAGCCGCGATGCCCTCGGGCGGGCCGCGCTCAATCTGCCAGTGCGCGAGGCGGATGGTCACGGGCCGCTGCGCCACGATGGGCGTCGAGCGCGTGAACACCCAGTAGCAGGACGCCACAAAGGCGACCGCGAGGAGGAGCAGGCCGGGTTGCCGGCGAAGGAGGCTCATGGCTTGGCCTCCCCGGCCAGCCCCCGCTGCGTCCGCTCCAGCAGCCGGGCCACGGCGTAGGCCCGGACGTTCGTGGGATATTCCTGGAGGAAGCGCGTGAGGTAGGCCTGCGCCTGCGGGTACTCGCCCGCGCGGAATGAGAGGGTGCCGATCTGCACGATGAGGTCCTCCAGCGCCGCGCCAGTGAGGCCGCCGAGGCGGTCCGCCGCCACGAAGTGCGGGAGGAACCGGCGCGTGGGCAGCCCCAGCGTCACGCCCGCCTGGCCGATCTGCAGGTGGAGGTCGCGCTGCAGCTGCGGCTCGTGGATGCGCGCCAGCAGCGCCTCCGCCGGGGCCAGCCGGTTGGTCGCCGGACCGGATGAATCATACAGGCGCATCATCGCCAGCTTCACGAGGCCCAGCTGCGCCCAGTGGCTCTGCGGCCGGCGGTCCGCCAGCGCCAGGAACAGTTCCGCCGCCCGCGCCGGGTCCGGCGTGGCATAGTGCAGCTGGTAAAGGCGCGCCCGCAGGTACTCCGCCTGCGCGCCGATCTCGTCGTCGCCTCGCGCCAGCTCCGTCACGACCTGCTCCGTCGCCCGCACGTGGTCGTCCGTCACCGGCTGCCGGCCCAGCTCCGCCGCCGCCCACGCCAGCTGCTCGGCGCGCGTGGCCGGCTCCGGCCCGATCCGGCGCTGCGCCTCGTCGGGGCGGCCGTTGGCCAGCGCGGTCCACGCCGGGACCAGCTCCGCCGCCGTCAGCAGGCCGGGCACGAGACCGCACAGGAGAAAATACCGGGGACGAAGAACCGAACGCACCCCGCCATCGTGGGAGATTGCGCGGGCCGGACAAGACCGGAGCGCGCGGCTCCCGTCATTCCCCCGCGGCCGTCAGCTGCCGCTGCATCTGGAACAGCAGCGCCTCGGTCTGGGTCTGCGAGCTCTCGAGCCGCTCCCGCGCCACCGCCAGCTCCGGGTTGCGGGGCGTCCGGCGGAAGAGCTCGTGCAGCGCCACGACCTGCGGGTCCTGCGGCCGCACCGCGATGTAGCGGTTGTTGATCTCCTTGCGCAGGTCGGTCCGCGCCGCCTCGGGCATCACGGCCTCCATCGCCGCGACGAACTTGTCCACGCTCCCCTGCGGGCCCACCAGCTGGTGCATGTTCCGGGCGACCTGCGAGAGCACGGAGGAGCCGATCATCACGTACGGCATGCCGAAGGTGTAGCAGTCGCGCGGCGTCTCGTAGGCCTTGATCGCGTCGGGCACCTTCACGCCGCGGATCGCCGGGAGCCAGCCGCTGTTGTCGGTGAACAGCTGGCTGCCCTCGACGCTGCTCATGAACCGCAGGAAATCCACGGCCTCCTGCGGATGCCGGCTCTGCTTGTTCAGGTAGAGCTCCATGCACGTCCCGCCGCCGCCATCGGCGAACCGGCCGAAGAAGTACTTTCCGACGACCGGGTCGTCCGCCGTCGCCCGGGGAAAGCGCAGCACGTCGACCGGGAACGTGGCCAGGCGCCGCAGGCTGGTGCCGTCCCAGGTGCCGGCAAAGATGAACACCGAGTCGCCGCGCAGCCACTCCATCGTGGCGGCGTCCCGCATCGACTGCAGGTAGCCCGGCTTCATGTTCAGGCCCACCTCGCGCGCGAGCTCCAGCCCGGCCCGGACCTCCGGCGAGTTGAAGCTCCAGCGGCCCTCGAGGTAGTGCCCGAGCTCGTCCCACTGGTAGAGCGCGAGCACGCCGAGGCGGTCGTTGCGCTGGCTCATCTGCATCGTGGCGCCCTGCATGAGGAACTCCAGGAGCCACTCCGCGTTGTCCCGCGATCCGGCCAGCGTGAAGTACGGGTGGCCGGTGCGCGCCGTATAGGCCCGCACCTTCACCGACAGGGCCCGCAGGTCGATCAGCGTCTCCGGCAGCTTGTCCGACCCGGTGATCCTCCGCAGCAGCTCGCGGTTGCAGAACAGCCGGGTCGAGACCTCCGAGAGCGTCGCCGCGTAGAACTGGCCCGGCACCGGGGCCGTCACCTGCTGGACGACCAGCCCGTCCGTGAACGTCTCCGCCCAGGGCACGTGCTCGAGCGGCGTGCCGCGGTTGTACGGGTTCGGCGCCAGCATCTCCTTCGTGATCGGCGCGAAGTACCGCGCCGGGATGTCCGACATGCCGTCGAGCCAGAAGCCGTACTCGATGAGGTCCACGCCCGTGCCGCCGATCAGGTTGGACCGCATCCACTGCCGGTAGATCGGGCCGCCGCCCGGGACGAGCACCTGCTCGACCTTCACCCGGGGGTTGAGCTGCTCATAGCGGCGGATGACCGCGTCCAGGCCCTCGGGCGGACCCTTCTCGATCTGCCAGTGCGCCACGCGGATCGTGATGGGCCGGTCCGTGACGATCGGCGCCGAGCGCGTGAACACCCAGTAGACGGCAAAGGCGTAGCCCATGACGAACAGGACCAGCCCGAGACGGGAGCGAAGGCGGTCGATCATGGCCGGGCCTTCCGGGCCTGGGCCTCGAGGGTCGCCAGGTCCTCCAGCCGGCGGCGGACCGTGACCTGCCGCATGTTGTAGGTGAATTCGCGCAGGTACCGCTCGAAATACGTGCGGGACTGCGCGTAGTGCCCGGCGCGCAGCGAAAGCTCGCCGATCATCACGATCAGCTCCTCGTTGGCCTGGCCGACGAGCCCGCCGATGTGGTCCGCCGCCAGCAGGTGCGGCAGCGCGGTGTCGGGCGGCAGCGAATAGAACGCCGCCGCGCGCCCGAGCTGCAGCTCCAGGTCGCGCACCAGTGCCGGCTCCTCCAGCCGCGACCGCAGTTCCGCGGCCGCCGCGATCCGGTCCGCCGGCGCCGCGGGCTCGGGTGGCGCGTACAGCCGCAGCAGCGCCAGCTTCACCAGCCCCAGCTGCGCCCAATGGCTGTGCGGCTGCCGCCGGGCCAGCGCCTCGTAGAGCTCCGCGGCCCGCGCGTAGTCATGCTCCTGAAAATGCACCTGGTACAGGCGCGCCTGCAGGTACGCCGCGCCCGCCGCCAGCTCGTCGTCCCCGCGCGCCAGCTCCGCCAGCGTCGCCCCGGAGGACTGCAGGCGGCTCTGCGTCACCGGCTGGTAGTCGATCGCCACCACCGCCTGCGCAAAGGTCCGCTCCCGCGTCGCGGGCCCCGGCAGCTGGTCGAGCCGGACGTACGCGTCGCGCCCGAGGTGGTCCGCCACCAGCTGCCAGGCCTCGCGGACATCGTCGGTGGCCGCGCGGCCAGCCGACGCCAGCAGGCCGGCCAGCGCGAGGCGGGCCAACGTGCGCATGATCGGGGTGGAAACCAGCACCCCGCCATCGTGGAAGCCCGCCCCGCCGCGACAAGTCCTACCTGTCGGGCGGGGAAGAACGTTCAGCCGGGGGAACCACCAGGGTGGATCTTCAAACTCCCTCCCTATTGGACGTCATCCTGAGCGAATGCGAAGGATGACGGGGAAGGGATGCGGCTTGAAAACACTTCCTAGACGATCCCGCGCTCGAGCCACTGGTGCTCGCCCTTGATCACCTGCTGCGCGAGGTCGTAGCCGTGCTGGTCCGCGTTGTGCCCGACCCCGGCGAAGTTCTGCGCGATGCGCGTCCCCGCCTGCGCGGCGAAGTCGTCCACCACCGCAAGGATCCTCGCCTCCGGCTCGCCGTCCCGGAGGAGCTTCTGCGCCAGCACGCAGCTGGCGGCCAGGGCAAAGAGGTCCGCGCCGATGTCGGCGAGCCGCCCTAGCAGGACCTGCCGCTTCTCGAGCTGTGGGCCGAACCGCACCATCTGGTGGAACAGCGTGCGCGCCAGGCGGCGGCTCTGCGTCGCGACGCCGCGGAAGTGCGCGGCCAGGCGGGGGTGCATGTCCGCCGGGGCGCTGCCGCCGAACGGCAGCCACTGCGCGGGATACCACCGCGCGTAGAACTTCGCCGCGGCCCAGGCGCTCTTCAGCCGCTCGCCCCACGGGCGCTCGGAGTTGAGTGCGATGCCCGCGATCTTCAGGTGCGGGTCCAGCGCCTCGCGCATGATGAAGAGCCGCATGATCTCCGAGGAGCCCTCGAAGATCATCGCCACGCGGCTGTCGCGCATCAGGCGCTCGACCGGGAACGGTTTCTCCCCGCGCGCCGTCAGCGAGGACACGGTCTCGTAGCCGCGCCCGCCGCGCACCTGCATGATGTCGTCGAGGCACATCCACGCCTTCTCCGTGCCCCACATCTTGCACATCGAGGCCTCGAGGCGGATGTCCGCCTTCTTGTCGCGGTCCACGATGCGCGACGTGACGATCAGCATCGCCTCCATCGCAAAGGTGTGCGCCGCGATCCGGCGGATCTTGTCCGCCACCGCGGCGTGCTGCCCGATCGGCGCGCCCCACTGGATGCGCTCGGCGCCCCACTCGCGCGCGATCGCGAGCGAGCGCTTGGCGGCGCCCAGGCTCGACGCGGGGATGGAGAGCCGGCCGGCGTTGAGCGTGCTGAGCGCGACCTTCAGGCCGCGGCCCTCGCCGCCGACGATGTTCGCCTTCGGCACGCGCACGTTGGTGAAGCCCACCACGCCGTTGTACAGCGCGTGCAGGCCCATGAACTGGCAGCGGTGCCGGATCTCGATGCCGGGGGACTTCGCCTCGACGACGAACGCCGTCAGCTGCGTGCGCGGCTTGCCGTCCACGAGCTTCGGCGGCGTCCGGGCCACGACGATGAAGAGGCCGGCGCGCGTGGCGTTGGAGGACCAGAGCTTCTCGCCGGTGATGAGGTAGTCGTCGCCGTCCGGCTTCGCCTCGGTGGTGAGCCGCGCCGGGTCGGAGCCGACGCCCGGCTCCGTCAGCGCGAAGGCCGACAGCTCCCCGCCCGCGACGCGGGGCAGGAACTGCTGCTTCTGCTCGGGCGTGCCGAACAGCACGAGGGGCTGGGAGACGCCGACCGACTGGTGCACCGAGATGTGCGCGAAGATGTTCATGCAGTGGCTGGCGAGCAGCATGCAGGCGCGGCAGTACGTGGTCTGCGAGAAGCCGAGGCCGCCATACTCGCGCGGCACCTTGATGCCGTAGGCCCCGAGCCGGGCGAGGCCGGCCATGACCTCGTCGGGGATCTCCCCCGTGCGGTCGATCTGGTCGGGATCCACGTGCGCCCGCAGGAACGCGCCCAGCTCCGCGAGGAAGACGTCGGCGCGCGCCTTTTCCACGGCGTCGATCTCGGTGACCGGGTACAGCTTGCCGGGACGGAAGCGGCC
>Ga0118677_10008509_pt1 | contig 16422 bp, 15 predicted proteins | sample AliMusrvi5mmetaG_FD_86154 | JGI IMG/M metagenome (GOLD analysis project Ga0118677, IMG submission 86154) | reverse complement strand
GATCGAGCACAGTGTGATGAGTCTTCAATTTCAGGCTGAGTATCCGTTCATGTTCCTGTAACAAAATATTACGACGTTTGCATGAGTATAGAAAATTTCCGTTGATTTGCACTTATACCTGTTGATCAAACCTTACGGGCAAATCTCTTTGTTTACTTGGCCGGTATCTGCCTGAGTGTTTCGAGAAGAAAATCCCAGAATTTCTGGACAGATGGAATGCTGACCTTTTCATCGGGAGAGTGAGGGAAGCAAATGGTCGGACCGAAAGAGATCATCTTTAAATCAGGATAGGTGCTCCCTAAAATCCCGCATTCGAGGCCGGCATGAACAGCTCTGACTTTCGGTATTTGCCCGAATTTCTTTTGATAGACCTCCTGCATGATTTTCAGGATCGGGGATGTATGATCAGGTTTCCAGCCGGGATAGCGGCCATCAAAAACCGCGTTGGCTCCAGCAAGATCAAAAAGACTTTTAATCATGATTTCAAGATCGACTTTCGCAGAATCAATCGAACTCCTGAGCAACATCTCAATAGAAATAGTGCCTTTTCCGGATTGTACAACGGCAAGATTATTTGACGTTTCAACCAGTCCAGCCATGTCGTTGCTCATGCGCAACACGCCATTCGGACAGGCATAGAGAGCATTCAGAAATTGAACAAAAATGCTCTCCTCAATAACCAGCCAGGGCACACCTGCAGGAACTGCCTCGATTTTCAGGGTTGGTTCAACGGCCGACAGCTCATTTTTTATGGTGCCAGTGATGATGGTGAAGCTGTCAAGAAACTCCTGCGCTTTATCGCCCGGAAGAGCCACCTGAGCAACCGATTCACGAGGAATGGCGTTTCGGAGGTTTCCCCCATTTATGGAGGCCAAGAGCAAGCCATTGTGAAAATACCCATGGTGAAGCAAACGGTTCATGATTTTATTCGCGTTGCCACGTCCCAAGTGAATATCCAGACCACTGTGTCCACCTTTCAAGCCGGATACCGTGATCATGAAACCCTTCCAGTCACCCGGCAGTGGCTGTTCACGGTAAGTGAAGCTCATCGTCCCGTTGCTGCCGCCGGCACATCCGATAAAGAGTTCACCCTCATCTTCCGAATCCAAGTTGAGGAGGATCTCTCCCTTGAGCAGACCAGGTTTGAGTCCGAAGGCTCCAGTCATGCCGCTCTCCTCATTACTGGTAAAGAGCGCTTCAAGAGGACCATGCAGCAACTCCCTTGATTCAAGCACAGCCATTGCCGCAGCAACGCCCAAGCCGTTATCGGCACCAAGGGTTGTTCCATCTGCACGAACCCAGTCACCATCCACAATGGTTTCGATCGGGTCTGCTGCAAAATCGTGGTGTTTGTGGAGATTCTTCTGCGGCACCATATCGAGATGGCTTTGCAAAATAACCCCTTTACGATGTTCCATGCCCGGTGAAGCAGGTTTGCGAATGATGACATTACCAGCATCATCCACAATGCTCTCCAATCCAAGTTTTTTCCCAAAATCAGAAATAAACTCCCTGATTTTTTCCTCATTCCCTGACACACGGGGAATTTGAGTCAGGAGATGAAAATTGTTCCATACCTCACGGGGGTAGAGCTGCAAAATGTTGTTGTTCATAATAAAAAAGTAACTTTTTGTCCAGAATGGGCAAAGGGTCTTAATATCATGTTCTTATCAATAGGTCATGACCAGACCGCCAATCGACAGACCTGCTCCAGTGCCGACAAGCAGTGCTTTTTGACCCCGCTGAAGAGTGCCATCCCGGACGGTCTGGTATAACGTTGCAGGAATGGATGCTGCCACGCAGTTGCCGAGCCATTCGAGGGTGTGAATGATTTTTGCCTCCGGCCATCCATAGCGCAGGAGGAGAAGCAGACCGACCTTACTTGATTGGTGCGGTACAACAACATCAATATCGAGCAGGCTTTTTGAGAGGCCGGGGTAGAGCTCTTCGAGAAACGTTTCATCAATTCCACGCACCATGCGAAGAACTGCCGGACCATCCATCTGGAAGAGGTCGTCAAGGGGGTTGTGGTCCGGTTTGGCAGGATGGCGCGCCGAACCGCCTCCTCTGATGGCGGTGAACGTGGCTCCATCACCATAGGTTTTGAAATGGGCGTGATGAAGGGCTGATGTATCGTCCGGGTCGGAACGGGTAACAACTACAGCCGCTGCAGCATCACCCACCAGCGTGGCCGATTCTGGCTCTTCCGGGTTGATCCCACACGAGGAAATATCTGAACTGGTAATGAGAATAGTGCTGAAGCGACCTGCATTGAGGAAGGTTGCGGCCACATCGAGGGCTGTGATGAAGCTGAGGCAGGTGGTGTGTACGCTCATGGCTGGAATGCCCGATCTGCCAAGACCGAGCTGACGCTGAATCAGTGCGCCGGTATCAGGAATGGCCTGTTCAGCGGTACCTGATGCGTTGATGATAAGACTGAGCTGATCGGGCCTGAGCCCCGCTTCATCAAGCGCTTCACGCGCGGCCTCCGCAGCCATGAAAGAGGATGTTTCTGTGGTAACCCATCGCCGTTCACGCACTCCGTTACGCCGCTCCACCCATCCGGTTGACAGAGCGTAAATTTCCTCAAGTTCCGAGCTTGAAACAACACGTGGGGGAAGATACCGGCCAAGACCGATAATCTTAAGGGGAAGGTTGACTTCCATAGTATTGCTATCCTTCCCTGTTACGCATGAGCTCTACCAGCTCTGCCGTTCGTGAGGCTTGTTTTTCGACGGCTTCGGCAAGTCTCTCCATATCACTATGACGACCACGTTCCGTTTCCGTATCAAAGAGTATCGGTTTCTGAAAACCTTCGGAGAGCTTGAAAATATGAATACAGAGCTTGATCAGGATCACATAAAAAACTGGAAGCAGATACTCTCCGAAGATGACAGGCATCTCCTGATAATGCTGCATCACTCCCTGCCAGTCACCGCTGAATAGAACATCCCATTTCAAAAAAAAATAAAAATAGATGACCGGATGAAACACAAGGAAGAAACGCATGACCTTCGATTGCCGCCGGTTTGCTGGTTCGCTCTCATATTTGGAGAGCAACCAGGGAAAATGGCCTACAAGCATGGCCGCCCTGCGATCGTTGAGATAGTGCGCACCCTGAAGTCCTGAATCAATAAAAGAGGATACCTGACTTAAAAGCACGGTGGAGAGAATGGTGGCAAGAAAAGAGTAGCTGAGATCGTCGAACTTGAACGATCCGGAAAGGTAGGGCAGCGTAATGGTCTTCGGTTTGATGACAATAAAGAGCATGGCGATCCCTGCCAGCAGAAGAGAAAAGGTGTGGAGCTTGCGTGCATGACGAAGACTTTCGATAACAGCATCAGCATTGGCGCCCTGCATCGAATTCCCCGGAGGATCAATCCTCAGGAGAGCCGCGGAATCGGTGAGAGACGAATAAAGTCCATTGACGCCAATATCGCAGCCTTGCACATCCTGATACATTGTAAAAATGTCGATGGTGCTTTTACTGAAATTGACGCCACTGAGGTTTGATCTACTGAGGTCTGCACCGCGCAGATCCGCACCGCGCAAATCCGCTTCCGCGAAATTTGCCTCAACGAGATTTGCCTTTGAGAGGTTAGCGCCACTGAGATTTGCTCCCGAAAGGTTTACCCCCCGCAGATCAAGAGCTGCAAGGGAGAGGTCGTGCAGATCAGGACAGATATCCGCATGCTCCTGGCGCCATTGGTTCCATATAATAACGCCCTGTCTGAGAATCCTCAGGTGTTCGGAATCACTCATGATCAGGATTTTTTTCGAACATAGTTCAACACGGCCTTCAGCAGTGAGGAACTTTGGCTGACCTGAATATAGGCCTCTTCCTGGGTCATATTCCTGTTCTCTTTCCGTATTTTTATTCCCAGGCGGCGGGCAGTGTTGGCAACTTTTGCGATTTCACGGGCCAGATCGGATTCGTTCTCAATGGTGATTTCACTCATGTTCCTCTGAATATACCCAATGTTGTTTCTGACACTGCTTTCAATTACTCCGTCATTGACCGTGTGACGTTTTTTGTTGAAATCGTCATACTCTGTGTTATGCAGAGGCATCGACAGATCACCGATGTAATGCGCACAGAAAACCAGGGGATATTCAGCATATTTACCGGAAGCACTCTCTTCTTTATACGCTCTCACTGCACCAATAATTGCCCCATAGAGATGCCCCTCTGCATCGCCGGTTTTATTGTACCGGGCAGCCTGTTCAAGAACCATAGCTTCATCAACCTCTTTCTGTGCATTGTTGTTGAAGTAGTGGTTCTTTTCTTCTATAGGCCTGAACTCACTTTTGGACTTGGCAACATCAGGGGCTGCAGCACTGTACCAGAGTTCAAAACCGGCTGCCTCAGCGATTGACAAATGGGTCTTGTCGTGCCAGGCATAGGCCTGTACTGAAGAGAGCATTAAGTAAAACATCATGGATAGAGAAGCAGCTCCTCTTGACAGGGTGTGCATGAAGGCCTCTTATGTTTTAGTGATTGGTTAGACGCCCGTTGGCGGTGGTGTCATTTCAAGCATTTTTCTGATGGAACCCAAAGATGCAAGACGAAGAGTTTCATCGATGACAATTTCAGGTTTGCGGTTCAGCATGCACTCATAAAGCTTTTCAAGAGTATTCTGCTTCATCTGCGTGCAGACGCTGAATGGATTGTCGGGATCCTTAGGTGCAGGGATAAAGGTTTTTCGCGGAGAACGCTTCTGCATTTCATAGAGAATACCAGGCTCTGTAGCCACTATGAACTGTTCTGCAGAACTTGAAACAGTATAGTCCAGCAATGCCTTCGTTGAGCCTGTAAAAGCAGCATGACGAAGAACCTCCTCCCGGCATTCGGGATGAGCTATAAGTTCAGCATCAGGATGCTCACGACATGCCTTAAGAATATAGTTTTCGGAAAACGCATCATGGACATAGCAATAGCCCTGCCAGAGAATCATCTCCCTGTGGAGTTTCCTTGAAATATAGCCGCCAAGGTTTCTGTCGGGTCCAAAAATAATCTGCTTCCCTGCGGGAATCTGCCGGATGATCTGTTCGGCATTGGACGAGGTACAGGTTATATCGGAAAGTGCTTTAATAGCAGCCGTCGAATTAATATAGGTAACGACAATGGCTTCCGGATACTGCTTTTTGAATTGTTTAAACTCATCAGCCGGGCAACTATCGGCAAGAGGACACCCGGCATAGGCATCAGGCATCAGAACAAGCTTCCGGGGATTAAGGATTTTTGCGGTTTCGGCCATAAAATAGACCCCGGCAAACACAATCACATCAGATTCATTCTTTTCTGCCGCTCTTGCAAGGGCCAGACTATCGCCGACAATATCGGCGACCTGCTGTATTTCGGGAACCGTATAGTAGTGAGCAAGAATAAGGGCATTCATCTCTTTTTTAAGGAGACTTATTCGCCGAAAAAGCTCTTCATGAGCAAAATCTCTGGTCATAATTTGATTAACATCGGTTGCAAACCAAGAAGTGCGGTATTGCGGAAATTATTGAACTGGATTACTTCAAGTAGTAGTCGAGGTCGTCATCTTCTCTGATCAGAAGCAGAATAGCTGAATTCGGGACAATGATATATCGCTCCCCTTCATACTCGATCTCATAAGAACTGTTCTGGATAAAAATAGCCATATCACCAACTTTCGCCTGCAATGGGATATACTGGGCGGTGGCAATGCGTTCTTTCCAGGGTTCGTCTGACTCGGGAGGTGGACCTATAGGATAGCCTGGTCCGGTTTTAATAACATAACCGGACTGGATTTTCTCTTTTTCCTGAACACCTGGAGGAAGGTATATACCGGATTTTGTTCTTTCGTCAAGAGATTTTGGTTTGATTAATACTCTATCACCTACAACAACAAATTTATCTGTTATATTTATATTATGAGTCATGTGTTTTCTCTTGACCTATTGACCATACGTAACGTGCATTTGATGAAGAAAATGTAACAAAAATTATGTATAGGGCAAATCCGGAGAGAATAGACAGGAAATAACATCAGGGACAACTCCCGCAGGAACATCAAAATAAACTGAAAGAACCATTACTAAAGTGATGCAGTATGCCGATCCGGTATCATGAGCAAGCACTCATGGCTGAAAACGGCAGGTCGCCTCTTTAAAACCGGAACCTGAAACGTGCAGAAGTTTTTCACTCTTTTTGTCAGGTATAACAGTTATCTGCTTTTTATAGTCTATTGCTGTATCTCATTTCTCTTCATAAAGTTTCAGGACAGGGAGCTGCTTACCAAACTGCGCACCAACGGCATTGAGTTCAGCGCTTTCATAACCGATAAAATGATGAGCTACAACTATGTGCTTCATCTGAAAGAAGAAAATGATCGGTTAATGCTCATAAACACTGATCTTCTATCAAGAGTTTTGAACATTGAAACCGCTGCTCTGGATAACCGGAACCGCCAGAAAATTCTTGCCGATACCACGTTAAACGCTTCAAAGTTTATTATGGCAAGGGTGGTGAACCGGAAATTCAGTGATCGGGAAAACATGCTGCTGATCAATGCAGGACGAAGTGATGGAATAAAAAAAGACATGACCGTTCTGACGCCACAAGGACTTGTGGGAAGAGTAACGACTGTTTCCGAACATTTTGCAAAGGTTATGCCGGTCATCAACACCGACTTCAAAGTCAGCGTTGTCTCCGACAAAAGCAACAGCATGGGTCTTCTCAGCTGGAACGGCGGCAGAGAGTTTATCGCCCAAATTGAAAACATCCCCATTAGCAGCAGTCTCAAGCTTAATGAACAGTTCCTCACTTCAGATTTCAGTTCATTTTCGATCCGCGGCATTCCTGTGGGAAAAGTGGTCAGCATAAAACCTGATAAACTTTTCTATACAGTGGAAATAAGGCTTGCTGTTGATTTTGCGTCCTTGACCCATGTACTGATTGCGCCACTGAAAATTGAACCTGAAAAACTGGAGATGATCGGAGAGAATAGCTCAGGTGAAACATTCCCTTAATTTCAGACATTGACTTGTGACCAAAAAATATCCTTATTACATTGCCATCCTTTTTATTGTCGCACTTGTGCAGGAACTCGGGTTATCGCACCTCACCTTTTATCACGTATCCCCAGATATTGTCACCATTTTTCTTGCTTTCATTTCTGTAACAATCGGGCAAAAAGCCGGCACAAGCTTCGGATTTTTTGCCGGTTTGCTTACGGGCATCCTTTCGGGAAATATGGGTCTGAATATGCTTGCCAGAACAGTTGAAGGTTTTATTGCCGGTTTTTTCAATATCCCCGAGGATAGCCATGCAACGACAAAACAAAAATCAAAACGCCTCTATGGTGCTATTGTGACGGCTGGATTTTGTGCCAATGCTGTGCTGGTTACAGGTTACAATCCTCTGGCCCTTTCTTCAGCTTACCGGATATTTGTTCTTGGATTTCTTGAATCTTTAATCACCCTTATCCTGGCCTTTATCATAACCAGGTTATTTTTGAAAAAATCACTTGCAGGGTGAACAATGGATCCACTTCAGCGAAGCATCAGGATTGTATCGTTATTTGTAACAGCTGTTTTTTCCGTTCTATTTGGTCGACTTTTTTATCTGCAGGTGCTTAATTTTCAGGAAATCGGCTCAATTTCCACCTCGAACAGCATTCGCCGAATCTGGTCTCAGCCACCAAGGGGGCGCATGATTGACAAAAACGGACTTATTGTGGTTGACAATCAAGCCCTCTATACGGTCAAGATTATTCCTTCAGAGTTCAGAAAAGCCAAAACGGATTACCTCGCCTGGCTTCTTCAAATAGACAAAAACGAACTAGCCGAGAAAATCAGCAAAGGTTCTGAACTCAACCGATTTACTGCAATAACTGTCAGCCGTAATCTGAACAGTATAAGCATAGCCCGTCTGAGTGAAAATCTCTGGCAGCTTCCAGGCATGATTATTGATACTGACAACAAGCGAAAGTACCCTGATTCTTTTCACGGAGCTCATATTTTCGGGTATACACGTCCCGTTTCAAAAGAGCAGATTGAGGAACTTAACGAAGATAATAATGCTAGTTATGCTCCGGATGACAAAATTGGATTCAGTGGTCTTGAAAAGTATTATGAAGAGTATTTGAGAGGTGATAAAGGCGCCCGGTATGAAATGATTACACCTGTCGGAAAGTTCGCAGGAAAATACAACAATGGAAAAAATGATATCCCATCCGTCAGAGGCGACGATCTTTACCTTGCTCTCGACGGAGGACTGCAGCAGCTTGCCGAACAACTCCTGACAAAAACCGGAAAATCAGGTGCTGTTGTAGCCATAGACCCTTCCACCGGTGGAATACTTGCCCTTGCGAGTGCTCCCGACTACGATCTTGATACGTTCAACGGGTCTACTGATCGCAAAGGGTGGAACGATATTATCACCTCTCCCCAGAAGCCGTTGTTTAACAGAACTATTCAGGCAGTCTATCCTCCCGGATCCATCTACAAGATGATTCTTGCCATGGCTGCGCTTGAAGAGAAAAAAATTGATCCTCAAAAGAAAATACTTGACAACGGCGTTTTCATGTTCGGCAATAGACGATTTCTCAGTAACGAAGGAAAGGGGCACGGATGGGTAGATATGAGAAATGCCATCACTGTTTCTTCGAACGTTTATTTTTATAATCTGATTTTTAATGTGGGGTTTGAGAATTGGACAAAATATGGGAGCATGTTCGGTTTCGGTGAAAAAACCGGCATTGACCTTCCCGGAGAGCGGGCAGGTCTGCTGCCATCAACCAAATATTACGATAAACGGTACGGGAAGGACAAGTGGACAAAAGGATATCTGGTAAGCCTTGCTATCGGCCAGGGGGAACTTGGGACTACACCGGTGCAGCTTGCCGCCTACGCTGCAGCAATCGCGAACAATGGAACACTCTATCAGCCTCATATCGTCCAGGGATATCGGGATTCAGACACCGGTCAATATTTTAACCTTCTTTTTGAAAAACAACAGCTGCCCATTTCAGCACCAACATTCAGCCTGATTAAGGACGGCATGATCGGTGTTGTACAGAGAGGAACAGGAACGCTGGCGAAAGTCCCCGGTATAACCATTGCCGGCAAAACCGGAACTGCACAAAATCCTCATGGAAAGGATCACGCATGGTTTATCGCTTTTGCTCCTGTTGAAAATCCGAAAATCGCCATGGCGGTACTTGTCGAAAATGCCGGTTTCGGTGGTTCCATTTCAGCCCCGATTGCCCGTGAGTTGATAAAATATTATTTACAGGGACGGGTAATGCCTGGTTCATCTCCACAAAGAGGAATAAAAGCCTCCAATACACCATTGCCAACACCAGAGAGTTCTGATAACGATCTGCCGGAAATTGAGCCTGATAAACCACTCAATACCCAAGAGCCTTCCTCAGGTGCAACCCCTGAGAATAATAGCGGAAAGCAGCAGCAAAATGATTTATAAACATGACCCTGCATCCATCAAGGGATTTCTGGAGGATACGAGTAATCTGAAGACCGGCAATACACCGGGAGTTTTTTTCCCGGAAACAACCGATGAACTTTCAGATTTGCTCAAAAGCGCGGTCAAAGAACATCGCCGTTTCACCATTGCCGGAAACGGAACCGGAACAACAGGCGGTAGAATACCTCTTGGTGACCATGTTATTTCCATGCAGAAACTTGACCGCATCGGAGAGCTGGCAGAACTCTCCCGTGACAAGGCCATCATTACCGTGCAGGCGGGAGCGCTCCTTGACGATATCCAGAAAAAAGTTGAACAGAGCGGCTGGTTTTACCCGCCGGATCCAACTGAAAAGCTCTGTTTTATCGGCAGCACCATCGCAAACAACTCTTCAGGTGCACGATCCTTCAAATACGGCCCCACAAGAAAACATATCTCAAGAATTCTTGTTGTCCTGCCCCAGGGCGATCTGCTTGATCTTCCACGAGGGGAATGTCTGGCGGATGAACATGGGATGTTTCACTTCAACCTGCCTGTAACAGGTTCACTTACATTCAAGAGGCCGCAATACCGAATGCCTGATACATCGAAGCATAATGCGGGATACTTTTCAGAGGAGGAAATGGACCTCATAGACCTTTTTATCGGCTCTGAAGGCACACTGGGTGTTATTGTTGAGGCTGACCTTATGCTCATTCCCCTGCCGATAGGGGTCATCTCCTCTCTTGTCTACTTCAGAAAGCTTGATGATCTCTTCACATTTGTCACTCTGCTGAAAGATCCCAAAAACCTTGTCACCACAAGAGCGATAGAGTTTTTTGATCATCATTCACTCGAATTTCTCGCCTCAAAATATCCTGATGTGCCTCTCGATAGCTGCGGAGCGATCCTTTTAGAGCAGGAAACAACTCCGGAAACTCAGGAAAACGACCTTGACGCCCTGTTTGAACGAATGGAGTCGTGCAACACCATGACCGATGAATCGTGGATGGCACTTGACCGTGATGAACAGGCACGCTTACGTGAGTTCCGCCATGCATTACCACTCATTGTCAACGACTGGCTCAGCAGGCAGCAGGAGAGCAAAATCAGCACTGACATGGCCGTACCGGATGGAGCATTCCGTGAACTTTTAGATTTCTATCGCAATTCCTGCGAAGAAAACGGCTTTGTCTATATTATTTTCGGCCATATCGGCAATGCCCACGTACACCTGAACATTCTACCTCGCAATAGAGAAGAGTTTTTAAAAGGAAAATCCCTCTACAGGGAATTTATCGCTAAGGCTCTTTCACTCGGAGGAACACTCTCCGCCGAACACGGCATAGGGAAACTTAAGTCGGAATACCTTGTCGAAATGTATCATGAACACGGCATACAGGAAATGGTACGGATAAAAAAATGCCTGGATCCATTTCTGATCCTCAACATAGGAAATCTTATTCCTGTTGAATATCTGGAAACGGAATAAGAAATTATCCCCTTTCACAGAAGTATTGTTGATACGATAATTGAAAAGGAAATCTTCAGGAACCTTCGACAAGGCGAGCCACATCATGGCCGCATGTTGCGCACTTTCCTTTCAAGAGCAGGTCACCCTTTATAATTGCACCGGAATAATCAACAATCTCAACTGCTTCTCGACGGCGCGAACAGAAAACATTGGCAAGTATCTGCTCTCTGTATTGCATAGGGATCGCTGCCCAAAATTCATCAGAATCTCGCGTGAATTCAGGGAAATTTAATATGGCCATCGTGAGTGTTTTTTTAAAATATCAGCAACCTACTTAAGGAACGGCTGGATCAGGAATATTGATACATACCACCTCAGTCAAAGTCTCGCTCTCCTTTGTATCTAACTATATGCCGTTGTTAAGCAATAAGGCAAGTCATATGCTGACGAAATACCTATATCTGTCAAGTAATAAGCTGACGCCGTGAGTCAAAATCTTTGCGACCACAGTGTAAATTAAGCACTTAGAGATTAAAAAAAAATCAGATCCTACGGGGAAGTGAAGGGCTGAGCGAAAGAACTAATGTTTAGAAAAAAATAAATTTGACACGGGGTTGTCTGTCGTTCCGAGCATTGTACAGATGATAAATATTAATTATTGTAAATATTAAATCAATTCTTCTCATCCTATCCCCTTCTTGATCTGTTTAAGATACAATATTTATACGCTAAATATTGCTGCGGATTTCTTGCATTTCCTTGATGTAAAAATAAACTACAAACCGAATACTATTGCAGGGTTGTGATGATGAGTGACGACTTATTCTGTTTTCGTTTGTAATAGTTGACGAAATTGTTAACATTGTTTTGGTTCGTGAAATCATTTGTTATAAGAACTCTTCTGGACAGTGTCCGGTTAAAGATTTTATAAGGGCGGTACCTGCCAAGGAACGAGAAAAAGTATTGTGGGTTCTAACATTGTTTAGAGATATAACGATGGTGCCGCAAGAATATTTCAAAAAGCTGCAAAATACTGATGGAATCTGGGAGATAAGAGCTCAGCAGGGTAATAATGAATTCAGACTTTTGGGTTTTATGGATGGAGGGAAGCTCGCTATCTTGACAAACGCTTTTTCCAAGAAAACCCGGAAAACGCCACCGCAAGAAATTGCTTTGGCAGAACAACGAAAAAAGGAATATCAAGAGGGTAAAAAACATGGATGAATTACAGGAATTTATTGAAGAACAAAAAGCTACGGACCCTGAGTTTGCGGCATCTTTTGACGAAGGCTACAAGCACTTCAAGATTGGAGTATTGCTGAAACAGGCAAGAAATGATGCCGGTATGACTCAAGATCAAATTGCTCTAAAGCTCAAGACTCATAAGTCGGCTATATCGCGTATTGAGAATCATGCAGAGGATATAAGGCTTTCAACGCTCTCACATTATGCTGAAGCCTTGGGCAAAAAGCTTGAGATATTCATACAGTAGACTTTTTTATGGCACACCTCAATACAAGCCGCTTTTGGTATAGAAGTGTCATTTTGGGAAGTGTACGTTATGAATGTCATCCCTAAAAAAACACACGGCCACAGATTTGGCGGACTGAAAGAGGTCTTTTGCGGTACATTATTTCACTTGCCCGGCTTTTCGAGCCGATTATTTAACTCAAATACCGTTGATTAAGATTCATCTGATCTGTGCGAAACATAATTGCGTCTATCGGATCAGGCAGATAAAAATACCAAGGATTTCAAGTTCTTCACTTTCTTCTGTAGCAGACTATTCAGAAAAAATAGTACTCAGAAAAATTAAGTTTGGCGTGGGGTTAAATAATAAATACACATAGTCATGAGCGTCCCCTAAGTTCACCTTCGACAAGGCGAGCAACATTATGGCCGCATGTTGAGCACTTTCCTTTAAGGAGCAGGTCACCCTTCATCATTGCACCGGAATAATCAACCATCTCAACAGCTTTTCGACAACGCGAACAGAAAACATTCGAAAGTATCTGCTCTCTATATTGCATAGGTATCTCTGCCCAAACTTCAGCAGCATCTCGCGTGAATTCAGGAAAATTTAATATGGCCATGATGAATGTTTTTTACAAAAGATCAGCAACCTATCAGCCAAAAACAAAAATAGTACAGAATCCACCAAACTCTGCGTCACAATCTTATTTATTTCAGCCGAGAGTTGTCCACTAACGCTATTCAACCACCTCCCATAATCCAACCAGACAGGAAAATTGCGTGTACCATTTTTGTATGGCCGCTGATGCGCTAAAGCCCTGCTGACTGCTTCAGGTTCATGGGCAATGACGGTTAAAAGAATCCGTGCTGCCCTATCAGGTTGACGGCGTTTTTGTTCCCAATCTTGTACCGCCCGAACATCAAAGCCAAACCGCGAAGAAAATTCAGGTTGCGTCAACCCCAAACTTTTGCGGATAGACTTAACGTCAATTTCCTCTGGAACATGAACAGTAAAGCCGTCACTCGATTCGCCACGTGCATAGGCCAGCGCCTGGTTTGCGGACTTGATAAGTTTACTTCCTGCTTTGGACATAGTTTTTAACTATTGACGAGATAATCCGGCGTTTCTATAACAATACGCTCAGAGCCTGCAGGGCAGTACCAAGTTGTCAGTGCAAAGGGAGATTGAGTTGGGGGGAGAAGTTGTTGGAGAAGTGTACGTTATGAATAACGTCACCACCCCATAACCCGTATAAGTGATTGAACTTCAGAAGATTAACCAGATTATAAATGGTTTGAATTTTACTTATTATATGGGTTACAAATCAGAAATCTGCTGTTTTGGCGGAATAGTTTCATGATTGTTGTATGGACGTTGGTGGCGGGCTTAAGAACATATCACATCTATGTAGAGAAATACATGGCTCATAAACTTTCGTTGTCGTGGTTAGAAAACTTCCTTGAAGAAGCCTGCGAATCGCTTCGCGGGAACATGGATGCTTCGGAGTTTAAAGAGTATGTCATTGCCATGCTCTTTTTGAAAAGAGTCAATGACCAGTTTGATATTGAACGCCTGTTAAGGAAAGGGCAGCTTGAAAAACGCGGTGTGCAAGGCAAAGAGCTCGAAGCTGGCCTGGAGCGTGAAGACGCTTACAAGTTCTTTGTTCCTCAGCGTGCCCGATGGGAAATAATCAAGCACCAGAAGCAGGAAGTAGGCTCTGAGCTGATGAAAGCATTTGCCGAACTGGAAGAGAAGAATCTCGGCAGCCTTGAAGGTGTTCTTAAGCCGATCGATTTCAATAAAACCTTTGGCAAAAACAACAAGCGGATTACTGATTCAGACATGGTTGAACTCATCGGCCATTTCGAGAAGGTGGTTCTTACTGATGACAATCTTGAATTTCCCGATCTGCTTGGTTCAGCGTATGAATACCTGATCAAATATTTTGCCGATAGCGCAGGAAAAAAAGGCGGCGAATTCTATACGCCTCGTACCGTTGTAACGCTGCTGGTAAACATTCTCGACCCGGCGCAGGATGCCGAAATCTGCGATCCTACTGTCGGTTCGGGCGGTTTGCTGATTGAATCGTTCAACCATGTCGAAAGCAAATATGGCAGTGCCAGAAAACTGACGCTGTACGGTCAGGAAAAGAACGGAACCACCTGGAGCTTGTGCAAGCTTAACATGCTCTTTCATGACATTCTGGATGCACAGATTGAAAACGGCGATACGCTGAATGACCCAAAGCATATCGAAGGTGCTGAACTGAAGCGGTTCGACATTGTTATTGCCAATCCGCCCTTTTCGCAGAACTATTCCACCGACAGCATGAAGTTCAAAGATCGCTATCAATTCTGGATGCCCACCAAGGGGAAAGCGGATTTCATGTTTGTTCAGCACATGATCAGTACACTCAAATCAACCGGGCGCATGGCTGTAATTATGCCTCACGGGGTTCTTTTTCGTGGCGGTGAAGAACGCAAAATGCGAGAGTGGATGATAACGCGTGGCTATCTTGAGGCGGTTATCGGTCTGCCTCCTGCACTATTTTACGGTACCGGCATTCCTGCTTCCATTCTGATTATCAATCGTGCCGGTGCAGCTACCCGGAAGGAGGTGCTCTTTATCAATGCCGACCACGAGTACAAAGAGGGAAAGGTTCAGAACACCCTGCGCTCCGAAGATATTGAAAAAATAGCTTATGTATACCGGAACAAACGGGCACTGGACAAATACAGTAAAGTGGTCACTGTTGCAGAACTGGAAAAAGAGGAGTTCAACTGCAATATCCGACGCTATGTCGATAACAGCCCGCCTGCCGAACCCCACGATGTTCATGCGCACCTGCATGGCGGTATTCCGGGGACGGAAGTTGAAGCCCTTGCCGATTACTGGAAGAACTATGCCGGGATTCGTGAAAAACTGTTTGTGCCGGTCAAGAATACCTATTCGCAATTCGTGCCGGCTATTGAAAGCAAGGAGAGTTTAAAAGCATTTCTTGATGCAAGCACCGAACTGAAAAGCAAGCATCAGGAATTTGCGAAAAGCCTTACTGCCTGGTGGAATGAAAACCTGCCGGCCCTGGAAGATTTGCCCAGAAAGAAGAACGTCTATGACCTCTACCATGCTTTTTCTGCGACCATAGCCGAGCGCATCAGCAAGCTTGGTATTCTTGATGAATTTAAGAGTCGTGGTGCCTTTGCCAGTTACTGGAATGCTCTTTTTACCGACCTTCGCAGTGTATCGGCCAGCGGATGGAATGCCGACCTTATTCCCGATGAAGAGATTCTGCAAAGCCAGTTCCCTGAAGTACTCAAAGAGATGCAAGAAAATGAAGCCCGGCGTGATGAGCTGGATGCCTTGTTCAAAGAGGTGAATGAACTGGAAGAGGGTATATGGAGTGAAGATGATTACGAAGTCTACCCCAAGGCCGAGCTTGCTGAAGTCAAGGGACAAATCAAGTCATTGGGCGGAGAGCTTAAAGAGATTGAGCGGGATATAAGAAACTTGGGAAAGCGAGTCAAAGCCCTGAAAAACGCAGGAGAATCGTTCAAAACTCTTGAAGACAACATTGCTGCATTGACACCACAATTAAACGCATTGACCGAGCACATAGCCGAACAGGATAAGCGTATTGCCCGTCATACGGCACTGGAGGTTGAGCTTAAGGCATGCAAGAAGATCATCAAAGAGATTAAAGAGCGAAAAGATAAGTTGGTCGAAGAGGCCCGCAATAAAATTGACAGTGCTGAAGCCAAGCAGCTCATTCTGGCACGGTGGGAACGAACGCTTTACGCAACAGTAGAAGAGTACCTCGCTCAGTACAGCCGTACACTCCGCTCAAGCCTCGAAAACCTCTGGGAAAAATATCATCAGCCATTGCACAGCATTTTGAAAGAACGCGATGCTGCGAGTGTTGAGCTTGCAGGGTATTTGAAGGAGTTGGGGTATGAGTGAACCATTCGCAGTGACTGGTGACTTCCAGCACATCACTATTTTCTGGAAAGAGAAAGCTCTTCGTTTTGCATCATTATTGATGTC
>Ga0118677_10008508_pt1 | contig 16423 bp, 14 predicted proteins | sample AliMusrvi5mmetaG_FD_86154 | JGI IMG/M metagenome (GOLD analysis project Ga0118677, IMG submission 86154) | reverse complement strand
GCCATGGTATCATTGGTCCAGATAAAAATAAAGAAACAAAGAAGCAACTCAAAATTATATGCTTTTGTAATAGGATTCTTAATATAAAAATGCATTAACAATGAAAAAGGAATTGCAATATATAAAATGCTAAATATAGTGAAAGCTACGTTATACAAAGGATTTGGCTTGTTTCTGAAAAGTTCAATGATAAATAAAATAAAAATCACAGGAAGAATTAGAAATAAAATTTTAATATTTTGAAGGTCATAAGCAACAAAAATGCTGGTGATGAAAAAAATTGTTCCAGAAATTATACCAAATATTTTTTGAGGTTTAATGTCGTCGTTTTCAATCATTCGATAAAATTCAATCATACTGAAAACCATGAATACAAGCATGACAAGCGCAAAGAAATATTTACAAATGATGATTGATGAAACAATCAAAAGGATTAATCCGATGCCGGTCAGTGTTCTTGTTACTAAATTGCTCAATGTAATTTTTTTATAAAGTTATTTTCTGATGTTTTTTTTATTTCTTTTCATCAATCAGAAAAACGTAAAGTTCTTTTGGTCCGTGAGCGCCCATTACCAAGGTTTTTTCAATATCAGCTGTGCGACTTGGGCCGGTAATCAATGAAATCAATGATGGCAAATTGCTCCCATATTTTTCTTTCATTCCGGAGAATGCATCTTTAATATCAGGCACTAATTGGTGTGAATATGCAATAACAATATGAACCGGCGGGAAACAAACAATTCTTCTGCTTTTTGTTTGTTTTGAAGATACCATAATACTGCCAAGCCTTGCTATCAAATATTCACAGCCGGTAATACTCGCTTCAACATTTAAAAATTTTTCTTCATCCTGATGAAAGGCAATATTTTCAAAAGAAAGAATATTCATGATTTCTTCTTCCTGACAATAAATGTTTTTCCATTTTTTTTCAAAGATCAATGCTTGTAAATTTTTCAGAAGATCGTCTTTGTTTTCACAAAAAATAAATTCCCCTGAAACCTTCAGCAATGCTTGGGCAAATGCAATGTCCAATGAATCTTCCAATGATTTATAAATGGGAGATTCAAAGTCAATGTTTGGGAAAGGATTGTCAGACTTATATATCAGCGCATTCCTGATATTTTTTAATATTTTTTCTCTGGTTTTACTTTCTTTCATTCAGAAAAAATTTATTATAATGCATTTTCAGCTGTTGGCTGATTGTCTTGTTTTATATCGTCTTTAGATTCTTCTTCAGGATTTTCTAAAGGCATGGCAGCAAGATCTTCAATGATTTCTTCTTCTTCAGTTTCGAAAGGTCTTTTGCCAAAGATTTCTTCAAGGTCTTCTTTGTAAATTACTTCTTTTTCAAGTAGTTTTTCTGCAAGCTTTTCAATCTTTTCTTTATTGCCAGAAATGATAGATTTTGCTCTTTCATAGGCAGTTTCTACAATTATTCTTATTTCTTCATCAATGATTTGAGCTGTGTTTTCACTGTAAGGTTTAGAAAAACTGTATTCAGATTGACCGGTAGAATCATAATAACTTAAGTTGCCAATTTTTTTATTAAGACCAAAATAAACAACCATGGCATAAACCTGTTTGGTTGCTTTTTCAAGGTCATTCAATGCACCTGTGGATACTTTGCCGAAAAATACATCTTCTGCAGCTCTTCCGCCGAACAGTGAAGTAATTTCATCCATCATTTGTTCGTAGGTCGTTATTTGGCGTTCTTCAGGCAAATACCATGCAGCGCCAAGCGCTTTGCCGCGTGGAATAATAGTTACTTTTATCAAAGGATGTGCAAATTCGAGCAGCCAGCTTACAGAAGCATGACCGGTTTCGTGAAATGCAATCACTCTTTTTTCTTTTTTTGAAATGATTTTGCTCCTTTTCTCAAGACCACCGATAATGCGGTCAATGGCTGCAATCATATCTTCTTTTTCAATTACTTTTTTATTGCTTCTTGCAGCAATCAAAGCTGATTCATTGCATACATTGGCAATATCTGCACCTGAAAAACCTGGTGTTTGTTTTGCCAAAAAATCAATATCAACAGTTGGATCAATTTTTAAAGGTTTTATATGAACCTTAAAAATTTCTTTTCTTTCTTTCACATCAGGAAGCTCGACATGAATCTGCCTGTCGAATCTGCCTGCACGCAACAGCGCTCGGTCGAGGATGTCTGCACGATTGGTCGCTGCAAGAATAATAACACCGGCATTGGTTGCAAATCCATCCATTTCAGAAAGTAACTGATTGAGTGTATTTTCACGCTCATCATTGGCGCCGGTCATCGCATTTCTGCCGCGAGCTCTTCCAATGGCATCAATTTCATCAATAAAAATAATGCATGGCGCTTTTTCTTTTGCTTGTTTAAATAAATCTCTAACTCTTGAAGCGCCTACTCCTACAAACATTTCAACAAAGTCAGAACCTGATAAAGAGAAGAAAGGAACTTTCGCTTCACCTGCCATAGCTTTGGCAAGTAATGTTTTTCCTGTACCCGGAGGACCAACAAGCAATGCGCCTTTGGGGATTTTACCGCCAAGATCAGTATATTTTTTAGGGTTTTTAAGAAAATCAACAATTTCTTTTACTTCCAATTTGGCTTCATCAAGTCCGGCAACATCATTAAAATCGGTCTTTACAGAAGTATCTTTATCGAAAACCTGCGCTTTGGATTTTCCGATATTGAATATTTGTCCTCCACCAGCGCCACCGCCCATTCTGCGCATCAGAAGAATCCAAAATACAACGATGATGATAATAGGCGCCAGCCAACCGAAGATTTCTTTTGACCATTCACTTCGTTCTTCGGTTGATATTTCTATGTTTTTATTTATTTGCTGTACCTCCTTGACAAATTCATCAACTGATGCTAAATTAAAAATAAAATAATATTTTGAACTCTCATTAAAATTTTTGAATTGGGTTCTGTATTTATATTTTTTAACATCCTTGATGTATAATTCTGCAAATTTTTTATTGACGATAATGATTTTATCAACGTCATCAGCTTTAAGAAGATTTGTAACATCATTAATTGTTTTTAAAGGAACTTCTGTATCTTTAAAATTAAAAAATTGCATACCAAGTATCAAAGCCGCAATAATTCCGTAAATCCAATAAAAATTAATTTTAGGTTTATTGAATTTGTTTTTAAAATCAGAAGGAAGTTTATTTTTTGATTTGTCGTCGTCTTTATTTTCAGTCATTATACTTGCAATTAAAAGATTCTATTCAGATTTTATTTTTTTTATGTCGGCATCAGCCCAGAGATTCTCAATTTTATAGAAATTACGGGCTTGTTCAACAAAAACATGTACGATTAAGTCAAAATAATCTAACAAAATCCATTCCGCATTTTGAACGCCTTCTCTTCGGATTAATTTTATATTTAATGTTTTTTTTACTTCTTCTTCAACAGATTCGGCTAAAGCTTTTACCTGCACATTAGAAGAACCGTGGCAAATAACAAAATGATTGCATAATGGATGATTGATTTTTCTGAAATCCATCACCATGATGTCATGCCCTTTTTTCTTCTGCAACCCTTCAACAACGGCATCAATCAGTAAATCAGATTCGTTTTTCTTTTTTGATGTCTTCTTCTCTTTAATCATAATTGCAAAAATAATGTATTTTTACGAAATAATAACTTATTTTAAACACTATCAGAATATGATATTAAACATCTGAATTTTGTTCAATTACAAAATAAATACTCAAAAAATTTATGCTTAGGTTTTTTTCTGAAAAAAATATTCTATTTCTTGACCGTGTTGATTCAACAAATATATACGCCTTGAACCTTTTGAAAAATGGTAAAGTTGCTGATGGAACTATTGTAATTACTGCCGAACAAACCAGCGGCAAAGGTGCTGGCGGAAATAAATGGATCAGTGAATCGCATAAAAATTTAACGTTTAGCATTATTTTTTATCCTGAATTTTTATCCGCTTCTTCGCAATTCCTTTTGAATAAAGCTATTTCGCTTGGTATTTGTGATTATTTAAAAAAAGTAGTAAAAAAAAATCCAGTAACTATCAAATGGCCGAATGATATTTATGTGGATGATAAAAAGATTGCAGGCATTCTCATTGAAACAGCAATAAATTCAAGCTTTTTAGAATATGCTGTGGTTGGAATTGGTCTGAATATCAATCAAACGAATTTTGTTGGTGATATTCCAAATCCAACTTCCCTCAAGTTGATAGAAGAAAAAGATTTTAATCTTGATCATTGTTTTTATGAATTGTCGGAATGCATTGAAAATAGGTACTTGCAACTGAAAAATAATGAGATGAATGAACTTAATTCAGCTTATTTAAACAGATTATATCTTTATCGCCAAAAAGCAAAATATAAATCAGGAGAAGATATTTTTCATGCTACACTGATTGGTATTTCTGATGTTGGAAGGTTAATTCTTCAAAAAGAAAATGGCGAAACGAAAGAATATAATTTTAAAGAAGTAGAGTTTTGTTTGAATGCAAAATAATAAAAGAGTTATTTTTTTTCAAAAAATTCTTTTAGTTTTTGATTTAAAATATCTACAAAATTTTGCAAGGGTTTAGAAACCATCATGCTCAGCATTGGATTCAAGTCTGCTTTGAAAATCAATTGAGTTTCCGTTTGAAAAGCTGAATTTTCATCTAAAAGATAGATCAATTCAAATTTTATTGGAGTTTCACTATGCGAAGTATAAGCTATTTTTGTGAAAGGAAGTTTTTCATGTATTTTCATGCTGATTGCCGGAAGATTTTGGATTGTAAACGAACACGTATCTTCTGTTGATTGCCAATCTTTAACCTGTTCAGGCATCAGATTTTTGAAATTGTTAAAGTCTGAAAGAAATGAAAAAATATTTTCAGCTGTGTTTCCAACAGTCTGTTTTATACTTTTAATATCTGCCATAATTTATTTTGATTAGCGTAAATGGAAATTTATTTTTTCCAGTTAGCAGGATCTTCACGCCATTTTTTCAATGTCACAAGGTCGTTGTCGTGAATATAATTGCTATTAACCGCTTGCTGGATAAGGCAATCGTAGTTTGTTAATGAAACCAATTTTACTTTTGCTTTTTTGAAAGCATCTTTGGCTTGGTCAAAACCGTAATTAAAAATACTTGTCATACCAATCACTTTGCATCCTTCAGCTTTCAATGCTTCTACGGCATTCAAACTGCTTGTGCCTGTTGATACCAAATCTTCAATCACAACCACAGATTGTCCTGATTGAATTACGCCTTCAATTTGGTTCGTTAACCCATGATCTTTTTTACTCGTGCGAACGTAAACAAAAGGTAAACCCATTTCCTGTGCAACCAAGGCGCCAATGGCAACTCCTCCGGTTGCAACACCTGCAATAACATCGGGCGTTCCAAATTCATCGCTGATTACTTTTACAAATTGTTCGCGAATATAATTTCTTATTTTAGGATAAGATAATGTTTTACGATTGTCGCAGTAGATAGGTGATTTCCATCCCGAAGCCCAAGTGAAAGGCTTATCAACGTTTAATTTTATTGCTTTAATTTGCAATAAGAATTCTGAAATTTGTAACTTGCTGTCTGTTTCTGTATTATTCATAACGCGGCAAATGTATAAAGTTTTTTTCAAAGATAAATGTATTTTTTTTCATGAAGTTTTAAACAACGCTTCATTCGAATTGCTTGCATACCCTTTCATATCTGAGAATCAGATGAAAGAGTGCATAGAATTATTTGCATTGGATGAGATAAATAAATCAATGATTTTTTTTCATCATGATGTTGAAATGATGTTTAATTCATTTTTAACAATTTTTCCAATTGTGGAAGCAGGTGGCGGAATAGTGAAAAATAAGCGTGATGAGTTATTATTTATTTTTCGTCAGGGATGCTGGGATTTACCAAAAGGGAAACTGGATTTAAATGAAGATATTAAAACATGTGCTGTCCGTGAAGTGCAGGAAGAGTGCGGAATTCAGCAGGTCAATATCATCAAAAAAATAAAAACAACCTTTCATATTTTTAAAAAAGGGAATAATTGGTTTATCAAAAAAACAACATGGTTTGAAATGGTATATGCAGGAAATGACATACCTGTTCCGCAACTTGAAGAAGATATTTCAGAAGTTAAATGGTTTAAACGAAATGAACTGGAACTTCCGCTTTCCAATACGTACAGCTTGATTAAGGATTTGGTGAAAGATTTTTTATCGGAAGATTTTGATGGTAAATAGAAAATTAAATTTTCTTCATTCCACCAATGAGTTCTGAAACAGAAGAAATTTTGTGACGTTTTAAATAATCTTCAATACCGTCAATTATTTTCATTGTTATCTGCGGATCAATGAAATTGGCTGTTCCAACTTGAACGGCAGAAGCTCCTGCAAGCATGAATTCAATGGCATCAGAAGCATTCATAATCCCACCCATACCAATTATTGGAATTTTAACCTTTTGTGCAACCTGCCAAACCATGCGCAAGGCAACGGGTTTGACGCAAGGACCGGACAATCCTCCGGTAATTGTTGAAAGTATTGGTTGACGTGTTTCAGCATTGATAGCCATTCCCAACAATGTATTGATAAGTGAAATTGAATCTGCACCTGCTTGTTCAACAGCAACGGCAATTTCAGAAATGTCAGTTACATTGGGAGATAGTTTTACAATCATCGTCTTTTTGTAAGCCTTACGCACAGCGGAAGTCACGTCGGCGGCTGCATCGCAATTGGTTCCGAAAGCCATTCCGCCTTGCTTTACATTTGGGCACGAAATATTCAGTTCAATGGCATGAACATCTTTTATCTCATTAAGTTTTTCAGCGGTTTTAACGTATTCTTCAATGGTTGAACCGGAAACATTAACAATAATATTTGTTTGATAATGTTTGATGAGCGGCAAAATAGTTGAAATAAAATAATCAACTCCTTTGTTCTGCAAACCAACAGCATTCAGCATTCCAGAAGGTGTTTCAGCCATGCGAGGGTAATCATTTCCTTCACGGTGATTCAGCGTTGTGCCTTTTACAATCAAACCTCCAAGTCGATTCAGGTCAATAAAATCAGCTAACTCATAGCCGTAACCAAACGTTCCTGAAGCTGTCATGACAGGATTTTTCAGTTCAATATTTTTTATTTTTACGCTGAGGTTTACCATTTCAGTTCTTTGATATTAAAAACCGGACCTTCGGAACAAACGCATTTGTTGCCGTGTATCGTTTCTGTGACGCAGCACAGACAGATTCCAACGCCGCAAGCCATTGTGTTTTCAAGAGAAACTTCGCATTCAATATTTTTTTCTTTTGCAAGTTTTGCGACTGCTTTCATCATTGGCTCTGGTCCGCAGGAAAATATTTTAGAAAAATTATTTTTAAGAATTGAATGTTGCGTGACAAGTCCTTTTTCGCCCAATGAGCCGTCATCAGTAGAGATGAAGAGTTGTCCGTATTTTTTTAATTCATTTTCAAGTTGAATATCTTTTTTTGTGCGTGCGCCAATCAGGATGGATGTTTGAATTCCTTTTTCAGATAAACATTTTGAGAAATATAAAAATGGCGCAATGCCATAACCACCGCCGATAAAAAGAATATCTTTTTCTGTTGGCATTGAAAACCCATTGCCCAAAGGATAAACAAGATTTAATGATTCGCCAACTCTGATTTGACTGAGTTCTGAAGTTCCTTCTCCAACTTTTTTTATGAATAAACTTAACGTGTTTTCTTTTACTTTAACATCATAAATAGAGAAAGGACGACGAAGAAATGTTGAAGGAGAATTTTTTATTAAAGCTTCTACAAATTGACCGGGTATAATTTCCGGAAGTGGTTCAGGCGCTTGAAGTTCGAGAATAAAATATTGATCCAGATTTTTGTTCTGTAATACTTTAAAATCCTGAATAAATTTTTTCATCTACTTCTGTTCGTCTTTCTTTTTTGTTTTTTTCTTGAAATTTGCCGCTTCCGGTTTTTCTGATGATTCTGTCTCTTCCTGTTTATTTTCTTCGATTGCAGGTTCTGCTATTTCTTCTTCTTTTGAAATAAGTTCCATGCCAACCAAGAGATTGTACCAGTTGATTATTTTTTTAATATCAGAAACATACACTCTTTCTTTGTCAAATTCAGGAAGAATTTCTTCAAAATATTTTGATAATGCGGATGAATCATTTTTGAAATCAGGAGTAGGTTTTTCATTTTCTTTTTCAAAAATTTTCAAAAGAATTTCTTTCAACGGTTTGTCTTCATCAGTAGTAAAGACGCTGATTTCATCAAGAGAAACCACCTTTGATGCTGAATATACCGGAAATCTTTTTTTATCACTGAGAGATTCTACAATGACCGAGTTTTTGCTTTGAGCAATTACTTTGAATAATCCGTGTTTGCCTGAAATAGTTATAATCTTACTAAGATCCATGGTTACGTTATTTTTGCCAAAAATAAAAAATTTTCATTTATCACCTGAAAATAAATCTGTTTATTCTGAATAAATTTTTTGAAGAAAGGTGAAATAGATATTTTATTGTTTGTTATTTTTTGTGATATATTGAAATGTTTGCATATTTGATTGTGCGTAAACATTCATCTTTTCAACGATGTCTTTTTTTTCTTCCGCATAATTGTGAGTGTCTCTGTTTCGGTATTTGTAAAGACTTTTGGTATTGTCATTTTTAACTATTAAAAACCAATCATTGTCAATAATTCCGTATTTATCATCGCCATTAAAATAAATGCAAGGTCTGTTTTCATTAAATAAATCAATGCCAAGTGTATTGTTTTCATAAGGAATTTTTAATAATCCCATGATGCTTGGGAAAATATCAATTTGTCCAGCCATGCAGCTAAATGTTTTGTAATCTTTAATGATGTCAGGTGCAAAAAATATGAGCGGCGAATGGTTATAATCTAAAGACATATCATACAAACCATCAATAGGAGCGCCATGATCAGCAATGAAAACGAATAGTGTGTTTTTAAACCATTTTTGTTTTGAAGATAGTTCAATAAATTTTTTCAATGAATAATCTGCATATTCCACAATTCCATTTCTTGTATCGCTATTTGTAGGTTTGAAATATTCCGGAATATAAAATGGACCATGATCGCTGGCTGTCATGAATGTTGCAAAGAATGGTTTCTTTTTATCATTCAGTTTATTTAAAATTGGAATTGAAAATTCAAACATAAAATCATCAGGAACACCTAAAGTTGTTTCTACCTTGTCAGCCGGATAATTGGGCTTTGAGATAACATTTTCAAAATCATTTGCTTTTAAAAATCCTTCAACATTATCAAATTGTCCATCGTGCGTGGTGAAATAAATTGTGGAATAACCTTTTGCTTTTAATGTGCTTGCAATGCCATGATATTTCAATATTGTACTTTCATTCATCGGGTGTTGTCTGAAGAGAGCGGGAAATGAAAACAGCGTGCTGAAAATCCCGTTAAATGTATGGTTTCCGGAGGTATATGCATTTTCAAAATAATATCCTTTTTCTGAAATGCTATCCAGAAAATGTGTTAAATGATTTTTGTTTCCATGTCTTTCCATTTTGGCTGCACTCATGCTTTCCATGATGATTACAACCACGTTTGGCTTAGTAGAATTATTATTTTCAAAATTTATTTTTCTCAATAATGGTAAATTTTTATCGGGATTTTTAATGTTAAAATATTTTTGCACATTCGCTAAAGCGACTTTATCATCAATAAGTTTGATGCTTTTATTTTCTTCGTTTCTACTATCCAAATAACTTCGCATTAGCGTGAAATTTGGATTTAATCCAAGTTGATTTAAAAAAGCATTATTAGAAAAATAGGCTGTACCGATTAGTATTGGCGACTTTTCATCAATTCGTCCTCTGATTCCTAAAAAAATTAAACCTAAAAAAAGTAAAGAAAATATAATATAGAGAGGAGAAGTTTTTGTTGAACTATTTGGGAAATGGAGAAATATTTTTTTAAGTATTTTGATAAATAAATAATTTAAAAAAAATAATGGAATTAAGATTAACCAATAACGAGGTTCTTCTATCACCATTTTAAAAATAAACATTTTGTTGTTAATCCATTCAAACGCTGTAACAGAGAATCTTGAGAAAAATTGATTGAAATACGGAATATCAATTGCACATACTAAAAACGCAAGTGAAAATAAAGTACTAATGAAGTTGAATGCAATTTTATTTATAATCTTAAAATTTGTTTTGAAAAATGAAAAAACAATCAATAAAATATATGGCAAAATCAATATATATCCTGAAATGACAATATCAAAACGCAATCCCATTAAAAAAGCATAAAGAATATCGTTAATTCCAGTAGAATCAGTTATTCTGCCGATTTCAGTAAAAAATAAAATTAATCGAAAAAAGGTGAAAAAGATGATTGCGGTAAAATAAATCTTTACAAATTGAATGATAGTGTTTGGAATATATTTAAAAATATTCATATTTAAAATTTCAGATATTCAGAATACAATGATTGAATATATGATTTGCCATTGATGAGAATGCTATCTTCTGGAATGCCTTCTTTTATTTGCTTTTGATAATATTCATCCCGATTGTGAATGATGAAAGAACCATTCGGCGTCAACCATCCGTATCCATCATGAAATGCATAAAATGCAAATTCTTTTTCATACGGATTGAAAAGATTTTTACTCCATCGAAATTCTTTATGACCAATATTCATTTGTGCAAGCAAGGTTGCTGTTAAATCATTTTGCGAACAGAGCTTGTCAATTTTTTTACCTCTATATTCTTTCTTTAAAACATTTCCAAAAAACAATAAAGGAATTTTTTTGTAATTGGGTTCATAATAATTCCATTGTTTAGGCGAATCGTGGCTGTGGTCAGCTACTAAAACAAACAACGTATTGTCGAACCATTTTTGTTTTGCAGCTTCTCTGAAAAAGTTTCCCAAACAGCTGTCGGCATAATAAACGGAATTAATATATTTTTTTTCTTCTCCGCCCCAATGCAAAACCTCTTTCATTGGTTCATCAAAAGGTGAGTGGCTACTGACAGTGAAAAGAGATGTGAAAAAAGGTTGCTTAGTTTTTCCAATTTCATTCAGCCAATATTTTAAAGTATATCCATCGTGAATGCCAAGTTTTCCTTGCGGAATACTGGATGGAAAATCTTCGCCTTCTGTAATTTTGTCAAATTGATTGAAAATCATGTATCCCTTGATATTCCCGTAACTCAGCTGACCGCCGAAATAAAAAGAAGTTGAATAATTAATTTCTTTCATCTTTTTTACAATGCAAGGCAACTTTTGAAATTTATCCGGTTGAATGCTTAAGTAAACATATGGCAACGAAGGGTAGCCGCTGAATACAGAGATCATGCCTTGGTCGGAAAGAGTTCCGGTTGCATAACAATTGGTGAAAAGCAAGCCATTGCTGATAAGTTTTTCAACATTCGGATCAATGCCTTTCAAATCGCTGAGAGAAGCAATGTTGTCTCCTGACCAGCTTTCGAGAAGAATCAACACGATGTTTGGTCTGTCGGTATTCAGTATTTTTATTGTTGTATCTTTTTTAACGGCAATGAAAGATGAAAAAGTTTTTTCAGCTTGAGCTTGATTATAATATTCAAAAGGATTTTTAGTTCCAAATGTTCTATTCTCCCAAATGGTTTGACCAAGATTCCAGATAGTATTTACTGACGCTTGATTTAAAATATTATTTTTTGAAAAATACGAATCGCTTTGTGTGAGCGGAATCTGCTGAAAGCCTCCTCTAAGACCAAGTACAAGCAATCCGGAAGTCAGAATAAAATAAAAGAAAATCGCAATGAAGTTTCGTTTTATTTTAATAAATTTTTCATGAAAAAATTTCTGATAAAAAAATATTCCAACAAAAGATTGTAGAAAAATAAGAATAAATCCGGAAATGATGACTAATGTTCGTGCTGATCTGAACACTTCCGAAGGTTGTGATAAATAGGAAATGGCTTTGTAATTCAGCTTTACACGCCATTCATCATAAACGCCGAGTTCAGCGGATGTCATCACCGCAACAAAGATGATCAGTAAAAACGTATAGAATTTATTAAATATATTAAAAAATTTAATTTGAAAAATTGCTACAAATAAAATCAACAAGAATGGAATAATCATAAAATAACAATCCATTGAAATATCAAGTCTGATGGCGTGTATAAAGGTGCTTAATATTTCTAAAAAAGAAATACCTGAAAGTTTTTTAATATTATAAATGAGAAAAATTGTACGATTCAGAGCGAAAAAGCAAAGCCAAAATAAAAATTGTTTTACAAACGAAAGGATAATTTTTTTTGTCATTTTTTTTAGAATCAATTAAAAGCTTGCATGTCGTAAAGTTTTTTGTACATGCCATTAATAGCAAGCAATTCGGAATGTTTTCCTTGTTCGATAATTTTTCCTTCGTTCAAAACGATGATTTCGTCAGCATATTGTATCGTAGAAAGTCGGTGAGAAATTACAAACGAAGTTCTGTTTTCCATAAGCTTGATAATTGCATCCTGCACCAGTTTTTCGGATTCTGTATCCAGCGCTGATGTAGCTTCATCAAGAATTAATATCTGTGGATTTTTAAGTACAGCTCGCGCAATACTTATTCGTTGTTTTTGTCCACCGGAAAGTTTTCCTCCGCGATCTCCAACATATGATAAATAGCCATTGTCCATATTCATAATGAATTCGTGTGCATTCGCAATTTTTGCTGCATGAATGATTTGTTCTTCTGTAACGTTTTTCATGCCGAATGCAATGTTGTTAGAAATGGTATCGTTGAATAATATTGTTTCTTGTGTAACAATGCCCATTAGGTCGCGAAGACTAATTATTCCAAGATCAAGAATAGAAATTCCATCAATCAGAATATCTCCGCCGGTGCAATCGTAAAAGCGTGGTAACAGATTGACAAGACTTGTTTTTCCGCTGCCTGAAGGACCTACAAGCGCAATGGTTTTGCCTTTGGGAACCGTTAGATTGATATTATTTAAAATTTTATCATTGTTATTATAGGAGAAGTCAACGTTTCTGAATTCAATCGTTTGTTTGAAATCTTTAATACTTTGAGGATTTTGTTTTTCAAAAATTTGTTCATCAGCATCCAGAATTTCCATGATACGATCAGCTGAAGCAATACCTCTTTGCACATTGTAATATGCGGTGGTGAATGATTTTGCCGGTGTTATAAGTTGTGAAAAAATAGCGATGTAAGCAATAAAAACACTTGGATCAAGCGAATGGGTGGAACTGAGCACTAACTTGCCTCCAAACCACATGATAACAACCATGACAATTACACCAAGAAATTCGCTTAATGGCGAAGATAAATCTCCCTTTCTGTAAATGCTTGTCATTAAACGATTGTACGATTGATTGAATTTTGTGAATTTATCAAAAGCAACTTCAGAAGCGTTGAATGCCTTGATAATTCGAAGACTTGAAATAGTTTCTTCAAAGATAGAAAGTATATTTCCCATTTTTTTCTGCACCAATCCTGATTGTTTGCGAAGCTGACTGGCAATTCGTCCGATCAATAAACCTGTTAATGGGAGCATAACTAATACCATTAGCGTCAATGATGGGCTAATGACAAATAGGGTAATTAGAAAAATAATAATATTTAAAGGATCTCTGAATAATAATTCAAGCGAATTCATTATTGAAATTTCAATCACATGAACATCATTGGTGGCGCGCGCTAATAAATCACCTTTCTTTTTTTCAGTAAAATAAGCCAAAGGAAGATGAAGCACTTTTAAATAAATATCATTCCAAATATCTTTAAGCGCACCATTGCGAATAGGCGCCATATAATACATCGCGAGGTATCTGAAAACATTTCTTAATAAAATAAAAACAACCACGACGATACAAATGAAAATCAATGCTTGCTCTTTGCCGCGGTGAATAATCAGTTGGCTGATGATATAATAAAAATTTTGAATAAGAGACTGAGCATTTAAAGCCAATGGTGCCGATTGAGTGACCAACTGCGTTTTCCCAAACAAAAGACTAAGAAAAGGAATAATCATCGTGAATGAAACCAATGAAAAAATGATAGAAAGCAGATTGCTAACAACATTGAGAACTGCATATTTCCAGTAAGGTGTAACATATTTAAGAATTCGCAAGAATTTTTTCATGAAAATTTATTTAATGATTTTGAAATTTTTATATTCACCAATTCGCCATCCGGTTTTTTCTTCAAAAAAATAGTGTAATTTTTTTAAAGACGACATCTTTTTTATTGATGGATCAAATGGTAATTCCCAATTTTTATTTTGTATTCGTTGTTTGATGACTCCCGGATGCGAATCTGTGAAATGCTTAAGAGAATCAATATGTTTGCTATAATCAAATTCATTCGTTGAAGTAATATTTTTTTTCATCCATTCATCCGAATGCCATAAACGATGAAAAGATTTTTGTTTTTCCTGCTGAAACGATGGATGTTTCACCCACCCGTAATGATATACAAAAGCATTGATTGGAATTACGCGGAGATGTCTGTCATATCTTCTAAAACCTTGTGCATCACCATACGAATGAAATCCGTCTCCTTTGCGAATAATGCGAACTTCCCTGCGATACCATTTTCTTGAATCTCCAACATAATCATACGAACTATAAAAATGAAGGTAGTTAAACAAAAGTCCTTCCACGCGTTTGTCATCTTTATAGGTTAACATGGCTTGTTGAATATTCGGCAAATATTTTTCATGAATCACTTCATCTGCCTGAATATAAAAAGCCCAATCAGCATCAGAAGATATTTGTGCATACGCTTTATCCGTTTCTACGGCAAGCAATTTTCCGCCATCTCTTAAACTTTCATCCCAAATAGTAGGAATGACGCGTATTTTATCAGATGGAATGGATTCTATCAGTTGACGGGTGTTGTCATCAGAATTGCCAAGGGCAACAATGAATTCATCGCAAAGAGGCAAAATGGATGTGATTGCTTCAACTACAGGATAATCAAACCGAACAGCATTTCTGATAAATGTAAAACCGCTTACTTTCATTGGGATTGGCTTAAAAGGAAGTGGCAATGCCAGTATAATTTGTTGGTGAAATATTTTTTAATTCTTTTTTTAATTGTTCAGAGATATTTAGTTTATCAATAAAATCATGCATGGTTTGTTTATCAATTTTTTTATTTGATCGTGTTAAATCTTTCAGCATTTCATAAGGGTTTGGAATACCTTCTCTGCGTAAAATCGTTTGAATCGCTTCTGCAATAACAATCCAGTTGTCATCCAAATCTTTATTTATTTTTTCTTCGTTGAGCAAAAGTTTATTCAGTCCTTTTAGTAATGATTTCAAAGCAATCACAGTATGTGCAAATGGAACGCCAATATTTCGCAAAACAGTTGAATCTGTTAAATCTCTTTGTAATCTTGATACAGGAAGTTTTTGTGAAAGATGTTCAAATAAAGCATTGGCAACACCGAGGTTTCCTTCAGAATTTTCAAAGTCAATCGGATTCACTTTATGTGGCATGGCTGAAGAACCGACTTCATCTTTTTTAATTTTTTGTTTAAAATAATCCATTGAAATATAAGTCCACATGTCTCTGTCAAGGTCAATGAGAATGGTGTTTATTCGTTTTAGATTATCACAAAAAGCAGCCAGATTATCGTAATGTTCAATTTGTGTGGTAGGATAGGAGCGATATAAACCTAATGTTTTATTAACAAACTGATCCGCGAATTTTATCCAATCAATGTTGGGATAAGCCACATGATGTGCATTGAAATTGCCTGTAGCGCCACCGAATTTTGCAGAAAACGGAATAGATTCTAATAAAGATATTTGTTTGTTCAATCGTTCGGCAAAAACATTAATTTCTTTTCCGAGAATGGTTGGAGATGCAGGTTGTCCATGCGTGCGTGCAAGCATAGGAATATTTTTCCATGCATCACCATATTCTTTAAGCTTATCAAAAACCTCATTTAACAAAGGTTCTAATACTTCAAAAAATGAATTTTTTAATGACAACGGAACAGCTGTGTTATTTATATCTTGCGATGTTAATCCAAAATGGATAAATTCTTTAAAACTATCAATACCGAGTAGTTCAAATTTCTTTTTCAGAAAATATTCAATTGCCTTCACATCATGATTGGTGGTGCGTTCAATCTCTTTAACAGCAAGGGCATCATCAATAGTTAGATTCTTATATATGTTTCTTAAAGTATCAAAATGTTTTTTATCAAAACCGGCTAACTGCGGCAAAGGCAATTCGCAAAGGGCAATAAAATATTCCACTTCCACCCACACCCTATAGCGTATAAGGGCTGCCTCTGAAAAGTAATCTGCTAATTTTTGTGTTGCCTTACTGTAACGCCCGTCAACAGGCGAAATGGCATTGAGAGAAAAGATTTCAGAATAATTTTCGTTTTCCATTTTGATTGATGATAAAGATTTCGCTGCAAATTTAATCTTTTTTGGGCAAT